>Ga0208048_1000618_pt1 | contig 19022 bp, 13 predicted proteins | sample Malawi_45m_30L_FD_184163 | JGI IMG/M metagenome (GOLD analysis project Ga0208048, IMG submission 184163) | Freshwater microbial communities from Lake Malawi, Central Region, Malawi to study Microbial Dark Matter (Phase II) - Malawi_45m_30L... | ecosystem: Environmental > Aquatic > Freshwater >...
GTGCGCTGGCGCAGCGGGTGCTCGGCGATCCATTTGGTTTCATCACGGAGCAGCGCGAGCGGATGAAGGTGGAAGACCTCGGTGACGGCACCGCCGCCATCAGTATTGACGATGAGCCCGTGTTCGGTGGGGCGCTCACGCTGGTCGAGACAGATGACGGGTGGAAGTTCAATGTGCCTGTCGATGCGCTTCGAACCAATAAGTATTGGCCTGATTCGCGACATGAGTGGGCTGTCATCGCGTCGATGATGCTCGGGATCGAGAACTCGCTGAACGACTTTGAGCGGGAGTTCGATGAAGGCAAGATTCGATCGGTACGCGAGGCGGGCGAGCGAGTCGGACGACTTGTCGGCGAGTCGGTCGTCGTGCAGAGCGTCATCTACGGCATGATGAAGCGCGATTCGTGACGCGAAGGCCGCGCCAGGCAGCGCGCGAGTCGCGGCTCATTGTCAGCGCAGGAAGAGCAGGCTCGTGGCGATGAAGACGGGGATCAGGATCGCCGCAGCCCAGGCCATGTAGCCAAAGAATGTGGGCATGCGCACACCGCGTTCCTCGGCGATCGCCTTCACCATGAAGTTTGGTCCGTTGCCGATGTAGGTGTTTGCTCCCATGAACACGGCGCCGAGCGACACCGCGGCAAGCAGGGGTTCCGCCACGACCGATCCATCGACGAGCGCGATGGACACACTGCCACTTGGCACGGGCTGCGTAATCGCCGTTGTGAGGAACACAAGATAGGTCGGTGCGTTATCGAGGAAACTTGACAAGATGCCTGTCGCCAAGAAGTAGCCGTTGGGCGAGGACAGTCCGAGTTCGCCTCCGCGCTGCTGCAGGACGCCAAGAGGCACCTGCATCGCGACGAAGATGCCGATGAACAGCACGGCAACCTCCAGGATCGGTCCCCACGTGAAACTATTGAGACGGCGAAGTTCGGCGCGCGTGGTGATGAGACTCAGGACTGCACACGCCACCATGACTGCCTCGCGTGCGAAGTTCGGCACGGTCCACGAAGTGCCGGGAAGGACTCGTCCTGGAACCAGCACGATCACCGCTGCAAGGATGCCCACAAGCCAAAGCAGATTCATGGACCCCGAAAGATGAACAAGCCGCCGCGTCACGGATTCGGCGGCGCGGGCAGCGGCGGGTTCACGGCGAAACATCCACGAGTCCACGACCCAGTAGATCGCGAGGACGCTTCCAGAGACGAACAGGAACGGTTTCCACATGTGCAGCGTCCAGAAGAAAGGCACGCCGCGCAGATAGCCGAGGAACAGCGGCGGATCACCAATGGGCAGCAAGAGTCCGCCAATGTTCGACACGAGAAAAATGAAGAAGACGACCGTATGAACGACCCGCGTGCGCTGCTGATTGGTCGCCAGCAGCAGTCGAATCAGCAGCACACTTGCGCCGGTGGTTCCCATGATGCTTGCGATCAGTGTGCCCACAAGCAGGATGCTCGTGTTGGTGGTGGGTGTTGCGGCAAGGTCGCCGCGAATGACGATGCCGCCTGCCACGACATACAGCGATCCAAGCAGGATGATGAACGGGACATACTCGGCGAGCAGCGTGTGCTCAAGCGCGTGCCAAGCGGCACCCACCGAGTCCGTGCCTGCGATGAACAGCAGCGTGGCAAGCCCGCATGCGGCCGCCACGATCAACTTGTTTGAGTTGGCATGCCACCAGTGCGCAGCGCGCGGGATGAGCGGCAGCACCGCGATGGCAAGCAGCAGCAGCACAAACGGCAGGCTTCCAAGTGGCCAAAGGGGATGCACGCTGTGCATGATGGGCAGCGTAGTCAGCGGATGAAAGGTGTGGCGGTGTGGGTGGGACTCTGCTTGCAACCTAGACTGTGCCCTGCGTCATGCCGATCGCACTCTGCATCCTCGCAGCGAGCCTTGCTCAGACCGTTCCATCGAGCGCAGCGCTCGCAGGGACGCCTGCGTGGGAGGCGGTCGTGGTCGAGTCGCCCGTGGCGTGCGCGATCGATCCCGCGGGGCAGGTCGTTGTCGCCGACTCATCGGGTGAAGTCGTGTCGCTCAGCGCGCGCGACGGCAGTGTGCGCTGGCGCGTTGCCGCAGTGGGCGACGAGGCACTCATCGAGCCTGCCGGTATCGCAGTGGAAGCAGGTGGAACGCTCCTGGTGAGTGATGCTCGCGCGCGGCGCATCTTTCGCCTGGCGAAGGACGGCACGCGTGTTGGAGTACTCGAAGTGCAGTCGCCGATCGCCATTCCAGGAGTAGTCGCAGTGGATCCCTCGCCAGGTGGCGGCGGCCGCATTGCCATCGTGGACCGTGCCGATGGGCGCGTTCACATCGTGCTGCCGAACGGGCAGTCGTTTGGACGGCTTCCTCGCGAACTGCTCAACGTGGATGGCGCAGTCTGTGTGCCAACGGCGGTTGCGTTTCGCCCCAACGGTGAACTGATCGTCTCCGCAGCGGAGCAGGACCGCGTGTTCGTCATCGATCTCGGCACGGGCGCGGACAATGCGTACCGCACGGCATCGTGGGGCGGACGCGGACCGTTCCCCGGACTCTTTCGAGGTGTGAGCGGTGTCGCTGCAGCGGGCGAGTGGGTCTTCACCGCAGACACATTCAATCACCGCATCTGCCGGCAGGATGCGAAGGGGCAAGGTCGATTGGCGTATGGACAGCACGCGATCCGCCCGCGTGACGGCAACGGAGCGGTGCATTATCCGCGTGCAGTCAGCGTGGCTGAATCAGTACAGCGCGGTGATTCCACGGGGCCGCTCGCTGTTGTCTGCGAGCCCTTTGAGCGGCGCGTGCAGGCCTTCGTCCCTGGATTTGGATCGGAGCCGGCTGACATGCGACTGGAACTGCCGAATCTGGACGGTGTGCAGAGCCACTTTGGCGGGGCCGCCGCACTGGGCGGAGACCGACTCGCGCTGCATGATCCGGAGTCCGGCACGGTGGTGATCTTTGACATGCTCGGCGGGACGCCTCGCCATGTCAGCAACATGTCCGCAAGCGGCGCGAAGCCGCACGAGACCGGACGCATCGATGCACTGTGGATGGATGACCGCGGGCGCCGCGTGCTACTTGCCGATGGTGGTCTGCGCCGCCTCGCGCTGTGGGAACTGACGGAGCGACCGAAGGAGATCATCTTTGAACCGTTCATGGCGAAGCTCGTGAAGACTCGCCCGTACGACCGGCTCGAAACTGGTCCGAACTGCATGGTGGTCGCGCTTGCGCGCGGAGTGGGCGGCGAAGTACTCGCTCTCGCGCAGCCTGGTCCACATCTCGTGCGACTTGATCCCTCGCTGCGCACGGTGGAAAGCCTGCCGATCGCGCTTCCAGACACCACGGCTCAGCCCACCGGTCTCGCGGTGGGCAGTGATGGTGGAGTCGCTGTGCTGCTCGATCGTCCTGCCATGCTCTGTTTCTTTGAGCGGACGGAGAAGGCGTGGCAGCCGCGCGGCGTCCTGCCACTGAAGGAACTTCGGGATGCGCGTTCAGTGGCGTCTCTCGAAGGCGGGGAGTGGCTCGTCACGGATAGCGCGGGTGATCAAGTGGTGTGGATCGGTTCGGGAGGCATCATTCGGCGCGTGGGAACGCGCGGCGTTGCCGATGGTCAGTTGTGGCTGCCAAGTGCCGCTGTCGGTGATTCGCAGCGGCGCGCCATCGTCGTCGATTCGGGCAACCACCGTGCGCAGCGTTTCGGCGCAGCGGGCGAATGGGAGATGACCTTCAGTCTCGGCAGAACCTACACGCGTGCTCGGAGCGCGGACGAAGTACTGAAAGTGAAGCGGCGAACGCCCTCGCCCACAAGTGCCGCGCCGCTGCCGCGGGGCAAAGGAGGCGAGCAGTGAACTGGCATGCGAGATGGATGCTGCCCACCGCAGTACTTGCGGCTGCGATCATGGCTGCGCCGAGCGCACCCATGCAGAAGGCTGAGGAGTGGGGAAGTGTCATCAGCAACGATGGATCTTGGCGGGTGCAGTGGCGAGTGATGATGGGGACGAAACAGTTGGCGATGCCCGAAGTACGGAAGCGGTTCACCATTGAACTCCGCATCGAGTCACTGCTTGAACCCAAGCGCCCCGTTCGCGCCGTACTCGTGGATGCACAGATGCCCGACCATGTGCATGGGATGAATGTCGCTCCAACCATTCTGATGCTCGAAGGCGGTGGCGCCACGAGTGAGGGCATGCTCTTCCACATGTCAGGTCGCTGGGAAGTGGATGTGGACATCGACGATGGCGAGACCATCGAAAGGGCACAGTGGGACATCGGCATGTATTGATGCGTGTGGCGCCGCTTGCGTTCCTCGTACTGCTGACCTGCTGCAAGGGAGGCGAGCGCGGCGCAACAGAACCAACGCGTCCCGCGCCGAACGATCGCGGTACATCGGGTGTTGAACTCGGTGCGGCGCAGATCGACCGTGTCAACGAGATGGGGCACCCAGGCCCGCCACCGCCGGACGACACCAATCTTGTCGCCGACGATCTTCGCGCGGCTCAACTCGGACATCTGCTGTTCTTCGATGCGGGACTCTCGGTCAACGGGAAGATCTCCTGCGCCACATGCCACGATCCAGCGCGTGCATTCACGGATGGACTCGCGCTGAACCAGGGTCTTGAGCGCGGTCGGCGAAACACGCTCTCGGTGCTCGATGCGGCGCACATGCGATGGTTCAACTGGGATGGTCGCTTTGATTCGCTTTGGGGGCAGAGCCACGGGCCGATTTCGCATCCGCGAGAGATGGGCAGTTCCTTCGCGCAGGCGGTCGAGCATGTGCGCGCAACACCCGCCCTCCGCGAGCGGTACGAGCAGATCTTCGGCGCGCTCCCTGCCGCGCCGGCGGATGGTCTTGCGGGCGAGACCGCCATCGCGAACATCGGCAAGTCGATTGCTGCGTATGAACGACGGCTCGTCACCGGGCCGAGCACATTCGACCGTTGGGTGACGCGTTGGCGTGAACGTGGCAAGCCGCGCGATGCGGACTCGGTTCCGCCGATGGACTTCAGCGCTTCGGCACTTCGTGGACTGGATCTGTTCACGAGCCGCGGCTTGTGTTGGCAGTGCCATGTCGGGCCGCTCCTGAGCGACGGTGAGTTTCATGCACTTGGTGCAGCGCCGCGCAACGATCTCATTGCCGATGGAGGGCGATTCGAGGCCGTACCGCAGCTCAAGGCGAGCCCGTTCCGATCTAGCGGAGTTCACTCGTCAAATCCGGAGGGAGAGCAGGGGAAGTTGGTGGAGTCGCTCGTTCCGCAGCCAGATCAATGGGGGGCCTTTCGAACTCCAAATCTGCGGAATGTTGCTCTGACTGCACCGTACTTTCATCAAGGGCAGTTCGCGACGCTTGAGGATGTCGTGACTTTCTACAGCACGCTCGAGGGCGCAGTCACCATGGATCACCACCGCGAATCCGTGCTTCGTCGCCGTGATCTGTCGGCACAGGAGATTTCGGACATCGTGTCGTTCTTGCGGTCGCTGACTGGCGAGTCGCCCCCTTCGGATTGGGTGCGAGATCCGTGGCGTTTTGTTCCCGGCGAGTCCATTCCCTCCGCCGAAGTCGTGCGCCCAGACGATGCTGCCCGCGCAAAAAATGCGGCGGGAATGTGAGTGTTGCGGTGGATAAATCGCGCTGAGGGGATACTCTTGCGGCATGACAAGGCGCGCTCTAATCGCTTTCGGCGTTGCCGTGGCTGTCCTTGCTGCCTCGCTTTCTTACGCACACGAAGATGATCCGAAGGCGCAGGACATGGAGCCCGCATTTGTGGGACCAGTGTGGCGTGATTCGGATCCGCCCAGCGGCGTTGCCGACACCTTCGCATCGTCGAACATCAATCTGCGCGCCTGGTTTCCCTGCAATACCCTCAACAGCGCATCCGCGAGTGGGAACGACGTCTGGGGCTACGTGAGTCCGAGTGGGCGCGAGTACGCGCTCATGGGACTTGACAACGGCACGGGCTTTGTCGAGGTCACGAATCCATCGCAGGCGACGCTAGTGAAGTTCATGCCGAAGCCAGCGAGCGCATCGTCAAGTCTCTGGCGCAACGTCAAGACCTATCAGCAGTATGCGTACTCCGTGAGTGAAGGTGGAGGCGGCATCCAGATCTTCGACATCTCGGGAATCGATCAAGGCACTGTGACGGATCTCGGCACGGTGACCACGGGAGGCTCGGCGGCCACCCACACCATGATCATCAATGAGCAGACGGGCTTCCTGTACCGCATGGGCGGCGGGTCAAACGGTGTTCGCTGTTACAGCCTCGCGAACCCTGCGCAACCGACCTTCGTGTCGTCATGGAATCCCAAGTACACCCATGACGGCGCCGTCTTCAACTGGCCGAGCGGAGCCTACGCGGGCAGGGAGATCTTCCTTGCGTGCGGCGGACTGAATGGCGGACAGACCGATACGGGTATGGACATCCTGGATGTCACCGACAAGAGCAACATCACGGTGATCGGTCGTGCGACCTATTCGAACGCCGCGTTCTGCCATCAGGTGTGGATCTCTCCTGACTACAAGTATGCGTACATCAATGACGAGATTGATGAATCGAACTTCGGTATCAATTGTCTCACTCGCATCATCAATATTGAGAATCTCGCGAACCCCATCTCTGTCGGCGGCTTCACCAACGGCTTGGTATCGGGGGACCACAACCTCTACATCAAGGGCAATCAACTCTTCGCCAGCAATTACAAGACGGGACTGCGCATCTACGACATCACGAACCGAACGAACTTGTCCGAGACCGCTTGGTTCGACACCTATCCCGAGGGTGACGGCACGGGCTACGCGGGACTGTGGAGCAACTATCCGTTCCTGCCCAGTGGCACTGTGCTGCTGAGCGACATTCAGCGAGGCCTGTTCGTGGTGTCGCTCGGCGTCGCGCCGCTGACCATCGGCTACCCGAACGGTGCACCCGCGGCAATCACGCCAACCGGTGGCAACTTCCAAGTCACCCTCGCGCTCGCGCCCGGACAGTCGATCGCGCCCAATGGTGCGAAGCTCATCTTCAACACGGGCGGACCGACCGATCGCTCCGAGCCACTTCAGTCGCTTGGCGGCAATCTTTATCGAGCGGCGTTCCCCACACTTTCCTGCCCCTCCACCGTGTCCTACGGTATTCAGGTCACGCTTGCCAGCGGGTCCGTTGTGCGTGATCCCGTTTCAGGATGGCGGACGGCGAACGTGTCCTATGGCGAAGAGGCAACCTTTTCCGACACGATGGAGAGTGGAACCAATGGATGGACCGTTGGCCTCTCGACAGATGACGCGACGACCGGAGTGTGGGTCCGCGTGGATCCCAACGGAACCACGGCTCAGCCTGAAGAGGATCACACGGTCAGCGGCACACAGTGCTGGGTGACCGGTCAGGGAACGGTGGGCGGCTCAGCCGGTGCGGCGGATGTCGATAGTGGTACCACGACGCTGACAAGCCCCATCTTCAGCGCGGCGGGCATCGTCGACCCGCGCATTGGTTACTGGGTGTGGTACTCCAACAATCTTGGTGGTGCTCCCAATGAGGACTCCATGCCCGTGCTGTTGTCCAACAACGGCGGGACCACATGGACGCAGGTGGAACTGATTTCAACCAGTGCAACTGCATGGGTCGAACGGTCGATCCAGATTTCCACTTTCATGACCCCGACCAACCAGATGCGAATCCGTTTCCAAGCGCGTGATCTGAATGCGGGCAGCCTCGTGGAGGCGGGCATCGATGACCTGCGCGTCTTCGGGTACGACTGCACTGCGCCGCGACCGGCTGACTTCGATGGAAATGGCTTTGTCGATGGGTCTGACCTTGCAGGGATGCTGTCCGGTTGGGCGGCGGGGGGGCAGACCGATATCAATAGCGACGGCGTGACTGATGGCAACGATTTGGCGGCCTTGCTGAGCGATTGGGGTTGAGCACCCCGTGCCTCGCTGCGGTAGTGTGGCGCGCATGACGCTCCGTGCTGCTTCTGTGTTGCTGATCGCGCTGCTTGGGGTCGCGTGGGACGATGCGCCTCGCGTCGATGCGCCAGCGCAGAGCAAGGAGAAATCGCTGCCGACCACACCTCCTGCGCGTGCGCCGTTCACGCAAGCGATCGCAGGCACCACACTTTCCATCGACTTCGTTCCTGTCACCCTTGCGGACGGTCGGTCGCTTTGGATGAGCCGCACCGAGATTCCATGGGAAGTGCTCGATGTCTGCGTCTATGGATTCGATCAAGTTGAAGGCAAGAGCGAGTCTGCGAAGGCAGACGCCGTCACGCGCCCGACGAAGCCCTACATCGCGACGGACCGTGGTTTTGGTCACGCGGGCTGGCCTGCCAACTCGGTGAGTTTCCAGAATGCGAAGGCGTTCTGCGAGTGGCTCAGTGCGAAGAGTGGTTGCGCGTACCGCCTGCCGCGCGAAGCGGAGTGGATCGAGGCGTGTGCGCTCAGTGGTGTGACTAACGCGAGTGCGGCCGATCACGCGTGGTTTGATGGCAACAGTGGCGGCACAACGCACCGTGTTGGCAGTAAGCGCGCCGATGCGCAGGGCGTGCATGACTTGTGGGGCAATTTGGCGGAGTGGTGCGTACTGCCGGACGGGAGTGGCGCCGTCTTTGGCGGCTCGTATCGGGATGCGGCTGCCGACATCGGCTGCGCGGCTCGGAAGGTGGACTCGCCACGCTGGAACCAGAGCGACCCGCAGATGCCCAAGAGCATCTGGTGGCTTGCGGATGCTGGCTGGATCGGCTTCCGTGTGGTGTGCGATGCACCTCCGACGAAGCCAGCGGCGCCTCCGGCAAGTGCGCCTTCAACGAAGTAGTCTCGTGGCCGTTCGATTCGTCCGTCGGGGGAAAAGGGCGGATCGGTGTTCCAAATCAGGAGAAAGCACAATGCCATCGGATCACACTCGTCGGATGTTCCTGAAGACCGCAGCGGCTGCTGGCGTCGGTGCGGCGGTCGCGCCATGGAGTGCCTTCGCACGCGCACCCGACTCGCGAATCCGAGTGGGTCTTGTCGGTTGCGGCGGGCGTGGCACAGGCGCTGCTGCGCAAGCGCTCGCTGCGGACGCAGGCGTGGTGATCTGGTCGATGTCCGATGTGTTCGCAGACCGCATCGAGCAGAGCCTCCAGCAACTGCTCGGCTCCGAACACAAAGACCGTGTGGAAGTGCCGGCTGAGCGCCGTCACGTGGGCATCGGTTCGATCGATGCGCTGCTTCCCGAAGTGGATGTGGTCCTGCTGTGCAGTCCGCCTGGCTTCCGCCCTGAGCAACTTGCCAAGAGTGTTGCGGCTGGAAAGCACATCTTCTGCGAGAAGCCCGTGTGTCTCGATGGACCGGGCTATCGATCGGTGCTCGAGAGCGTTCGCGCTGCACGCAACAAGGGGCTGTCGCTCGTGAGTGGCTTCTGTTGGCGCAGTTCATCGCCCGAACGCGCCATGTTCGAGCAGATCCACGCGGGCACGCTCGGCGAAGTGGTGGGTGTTCACGCCACCTATCTGACCTCGCCGCTTGGCGTGCGTGCGCGGCAACCAGATTGGAGCGATCTCGATTTCCAGTTGCGAAATTGGCAGCACTTCACGTGGCTTTCGGGCGATCATCTTGTGGAGCAGGCGGTCCACTCGGTCGACAAGATCCACTGGGCCATGGGCGGGCGGCTGCCGATGCGGTGCATCGGCATGGGTAGTCGGTTTGTGCATGATCCACTCCCCGAGCGCGGCGATGTGTACGACAACTTCGCGGTCACCTACGAGTACGAGAACGGTCCGCGCTGTGTGCTGATGTGCCGCCAACAGCCGGACTGCTACAACGTCAACGATGACTGGATCAATGGCACCAAGGGATACGGCTGGGTGAACGGGTGGGGACCGACACACTGGATCAAGGACTATGCGGGCTCACTGCTCTGGTCGTATCCGAAGGACGGACCGACGCCAAACATGTACCAAGTGGAGCATGACACGCTCTTCGCTGCGATCCGCTCGGGGCATCCTGTGAATGAGGGCGAGTGGATGGCCAACTCGTGCATGATGGCGATCATGGGTCGCATGTCCGCGTACACGGGCCAGGCGATCACGTGGGAGCAGGCGACGCAGTCGAACGAAGTGCTGCGCCCAGCGGATCTCAGCGGCCCACTCGCCGTGCCGCCTGTACCGCGCCCAGGTCGTCGTGCCGTTCCGCCAGCGCCACGCGTGTGATTCGCGGTTTGGTGGTCAATTCCTGTCATCTCTCATTCCAAAGGAACCCAATCCATGAATCGACGGGCGTTCATGCGGAAAACGGCTGCGCTTGGCGCCGCCGCTGCACTTCCATCGGTCTTGCGGCAGGGGTCGCTCGTTGCCACTGCTCCAGATGCCGCGCGAGCTCGTGCTGCTCGCCTCGGCAGTGAACTGCGCATCGGAGTGATCGGCTGCGGAGGTCGCGGGACGGGGGCCGCCACAAACGCACTCGAAGCGTCGCCCGACGCGCGCATCACGGCGGTGGGGGATCTCTTCGCGGAGAGGATCGACTCGTGCCTTGCACAACTGGCGAAACTTGGCGGACGCGCGGAGGTCGCACCCGCGAACCGATTCGTCGGCCTTCAGGCGTTTGAGGGTGTACTGAGTACGCCATGCGATGTCGTCATTCTCGCCACGCCGCCTGGGTTCCGCCCGCAGCACTTTGCCGCTGCAGTGGACGCGGGCAAGCATGTGTTCCTTGAAAAGCCGGTCGCGGTGGATGGCACGGGAATCCGTACCGTGCTTGCCGCGGCGGCGCGAGCCGATGAGCGGCGGCTCGCGGTCGTTGCAGGCACGCAGCGACGGCACGAGACGAGTTACCGCGAGGCGATGGAACGCATTCGTGGCGGTGCCATCGGCGACATCGTCGCTGCGCGGGTGTTCTGGAACATGGGCAGCCTCTGGCACAAGCAGCCCGATCCCACCCGCAGCGACGCCGAGAACCAGATTCGCAACTGGCTCTACCACACATGGCTGTCGGGCGATCACATCGTGGAGCAGCATGTGCACAACATTGACATCGCCAACTGGGCGCTCGGTGCGAACCCCGTGCGCTGCGTGGCAGTCGGCGGTCGACAGGTACGCACCGATCCAGCCAACTTTGGTCACATCTTCGACCACTTCGCGGTCGACTTCGAGTATCCACCCGCGCGCGATGGCGCACCGCGCTTTGTGCTCAGCATGGCGAGGCAGCAGGATGGAACCGCAGGGCGTGTCGAGGAAGTCATGCGCGGGACGCGTGGCATGGCGCGGCTGGCATCAGGCTTCGCACAGATCACGGGTGAATCACCGTGGCAGTTCACGGGTCAGAACAACAACCCGTATCTCGAGGAGCATGTGGATCTGCACGCGGCGATCCGCAGCGGAACGCCGCTGAATGAAGCGAGGGATTTGGCGTACAGCACGCTCACTGCAATCATGGGTCGAACCGCCGCTTACACGGGCGCCGAAGTTTCGTGGGACGAGGCGCTCAATGACCCGACGGATCTGTTCCCGCGTGATCTGCAGATGGGGGCGCTGCCGCAGGCGACCGTGCCGATGCCTGGTCGTCCGTGGCCACCAACGCCTGCCACCCCGAAGTCGCCGTGATTCGTGGGGCAGAACGCTCCCCCGAATCCGAACTGCCGGTCACCAGTCGCGCTTCAAACGGTCCGAGCGCACTGCGCAGTTCGTCGACTCGCTCGATCAGCGATGGGCGTGCGGCGACAGCAGTCGCGAGCGCGTCCGCGATGGCACCGTGCGGCGCGACAACGGTCACCGAGAAACGGCCCAGCTTTGGGCTACCCGTGGCTGGGTCGATGATGTGCGTGATGTGTTCATCGGAGACGGAGACATCCATGGACTGCTCGCGGTCGCCGCTGGTCGACACTGCGCAGTGTGCGATGCACAGCATGCAGCCCGCATCGCCGTCCACACCGCTGTCCACTCGAACGCGCCAGCCCGTGCGTCCGAGCGGCGCTGCGCCACAGGCGATGTCGCCATCGAGACTGACGAGTGCGATCAGGCAGCCTTGCCGCTCTATGGTCATCAAGGCCTCTGTCATAGCGAGGCCCTTCCCAATGCCGCCTAAGTCGAGTCGCACGCCGTCGCAGTCGAACGCGATGGTTCGTGCAGCGCCGTTCCACCGGACATGCGACCAGCCGCTGCGCGCACGAGCCTGTGCAATGCTCGCCTCCGTAGGTGGGGTACCCGCGGCGCGCGCCTCCCGCCAAAGCCGCGTCAGTGCGCCGAGTGCCGGATCGAACGCGCCGTCGGTGGCCTTCTGTACTTCGCTGCTGCGATCGAGTGCCGTTGCCAGATCGCCTGTCACGACCATTGGCTCGTCAGCGGTCAGAGGCAAACGAGAAACGGCGGAGTTCGGCTGCCAATCGCTCAGCGCATTCTCCACTTCGACCGCGCGTGCGAACGCGGCCGATGCGGCCGCGCGCGCATGACCAGCATCTTGTGCATCGATGGTGATGCGCATCGGGGATGCCATCACCAACTGAGTGAATCGCGCCTGAACAACAGTCGCCGCGGGGGATGCGGGAGCTGTGCGCTGTCGCGTACAGCCAAGCCAGACGAGCGAACAGCAGAGCACAGCTGCCGGTGCTATAGCGACCACGCACCTCATGCGAGCGGAGATTTCTCCGGGTTTATGTCGCGCACGCGTCGGATTGTATCAAGCTGCGCAAAGAGGATCTCGACCAGTTCAGGATCGAAGTGCTTGTGCGACTCCGACTGGATCAGCTCGAGCACGCGTTGCTCGTTCCATGCTTCTTTGTAGCAGCGCGATGTGCTGAGCGCATCGAAGACATCGGCGAGCCCGACAATGCGCGCGAAGAGCGGAATCTCTTCCCCCTTTCGCCCGCGGTGCGTGCCGCCATCATCGAAGCCTGGATAACCATTGCCATCCCATCTTTCATGGTGCAACAGGGCCACCTCGCGCGCAGCCTCATCGAAGTCCGACGGGTCGTGCGTGAACAGATCACCACCGATGTCCGTGTGCCTCTTGACCTCGTTGAACTCCTCGGGCGTCAGACGTCCTGGCTTCTTGAGGATCGAATCGGGTACACCCACCTTGCCGACATCATGCAACTTCGCGGCCGTCCGCAGCCGATCGCGCTGCCGCTCGAACGCCGCGCCCTCGAGCCCGCGGCGGCGCGCCCACTCTTCGAAGAGTACGGTCGCGTATCCGGCGACGCGTTCGACATGCGGTGCCGTCTCCGATGGATCTCGAATCTCCGCCATTCGGATCATCCGAAGAACCGAGCCCTCGGCAAGATTGGTGCGCTCGATCGCGACGGTTGCAATACTCGCAAAGTGCTCGAGCAGACGGATGTCCTCGGCAGTGAAGCCAATGACGGCCTGACCATCCTGCGACCGTGGATTGATCAGTTCGATCACGCCGAGAATGCGCCCCGACTGGTTCTTCAGCGGCATTGCCACCATCGAACAGGTGCGGTAACCAAGCAGTTGATCGAATGACGAATCGAAGCGGTAGGGCGCCTGCTGCGGAATTCGGTAGCAGTCGGGGATATGCAGAGGCTGTCCCGTCAGGCACACCCATCCTGCGAGACTTCGGTCCGTGATCGGCACGCGAAAGCTCGAGACATGCGGCGTCTCGCCCGTGGCTGTGCGGCGCGCGAGCGCCTCGTTGTGAAAGAACGCGAATCGCAGCGAATCGGCTTCACGAAGAAAGATCGTGCCCGCCTCCGAACGCAGCAGGTGCCGCGCCTCGGAAAGAATGCGGTCCATCAGCGTGTGAAAGTCCTGAATCTGGTTCAATTCGATGCCGATCTGCATCAGCCCGCTCACGCGAAGTTGCCACTGCAGATCGTTTGGATTGCGATGGCGTTCCTCGAGTTGGCGGCGCGCCTCTTCGAGCGAACGATTCGCGGCGCGCAGTTCCACTTGCAGTGACTCGTAGGCGGTCGTCGTGCGATTACGCTTGATGATGTTGATGTAAGACGTCGAGTGAATGCGAATGCGCGCAACAATCTCGCCAACGGCAACGGGTTCCATCAAGAAGTCCGTCAGACCGCGGCTAAACGCCACTTCGCGGATGCGCTCGGATGCATGGTCGCCGAGCAGGATGATCGGCACGGCGCCCACTTCTGGACTTCGCTTGAACGCCTCAAGAATGCCAAGCCCATCGAGCCCTGTGCCGCGCAGGTCGATCAGGATGCTCGTTGGACAGGTGCGAATGGCCTCATCGATGGCATCCTGCACGCGCGCGCACACATTGACTCGGATGCCGCCCGATGTGGTGATCGCATCGGCGAGCTCTCGGACGCGCAGAAAGACACTGCCAACGAGCAGCAACTCATGATTGTCGAGGTCAAGCCCCTCGAAAAGGTCGCGGGCAGTCACTTCTTCAGCCATCGTGGAAGGCTAGGCGCGGCGAGGATTGCGAGAGGAGGCGGATGATGTTCGTACGGGACCGCCCCGCAGCGGCGCATCGCCAACGTGCGACGCATCGATCTCCTGTGCCGTTGCGGCCGCGCCCATCGATGCCGCGCTGCCCGACTGCGGCGGATCAACTCGCGAGAAGATGATCCGTCCCGTCTGGGTTTGTAGGACATTCGTGATGGTGCATGCGGCTTCCGAGCCGATGTACGCCGCTCCACCATCGACCACGACCATCGTTCCATCCGGCAGATGACCGACGCCTTGACCAGGCTGTTCGCCAGCCCTCGTCACGGTCACGGTGATCGGCTCACCCTGTTGAATCGGCGGTCGCAGCGCCGCCGAGACCTCATGCAGATTGATGACCTGAACCCCGCTGATCTGCGCCACGCGCTGAAGTCCTGCGTCACAGGTGGCGATCCGCAGGTGATCACGCGCGGCGCACTCCACAAGCATGCGATCGGCGCCGCGACCATCGAGCGGCACATCCTGCACGCGCAAATCCATCCGCGGACTCGTCTGCATCCGACTGACTGCATCGAGCCCACGCCGCCCCCGTGCCCGCTTGTGGCGATCTTCGCTGTCGCACAGCGCCTGCAATTCGTCGAGGATGAATCGCGGCACGACAAGATGCGCATCCACGAGTCCAGCCGATGCAAGCGCTTCGAGTCGACCATCGATCAGCGATGAACTGTCGAGCAGCACCGGCGCGTACTGATCGGGCTTGCGGTCGAACTGCACATACGGGATGACCATGCGGAAGTCATCCTTGGTTGTCAGCACGATCGATGTAGCCAAGTAACACAGCACGATGCCGATGATGATCTTCGTGAGGCTCAAGTACACCTGCGCAGGTCCTTGCGCGATGTCCCACGCGCGCGCGACGATATCGATCAGTGATCCGAACGCGACCGCTGCAACGAGGCCGAGACAGATTCCGAGATAGACGCCCACCACCGAAGTGAGCTTCTTGTTGGGGGTGAGGACATCGAGCAGCAGCACCACGACCCCGACGCCCACCGATGCAACAACCAGACCGACGACAAAGGGCGGTCCAAACTCCTCGATGCTGCGCGAACTTGCGACCGTGACCGTGACGACCACCACCAGCAGCACCACGAAGATGAGCCGAACGGCGAAGAGCAAGAACCGACCTCCACGAGGGCGGGACGCGTCTTGCCGCGCTGGGATCCAGCGGATCTCCTGAGGGGACGGAGGGAGCTGAGGTTCAGGCGCCACGCGACCGAGTGTAGTTGGCGCTGCTACGATTCAGATCGCAGGGTCGCGGAGGACGGCCGGGCCCGTTGGGCGGTCGGCTCGTGAACCTGGTCAGGGCCTGACGGCAGCAGCCATAAGCGTCGTTGTCCGTGCCGTCGGTCGCCTGGTCGTCCTCCGCGCCCCTGCACGCCATGTCACCGAGCAAGCCCACTCAGAAGTCAGCCGCGAAAGATTCGCCGCCTGTTGCCCTGTTCGGTGCGGACGATCATCCCGCACCGTACGAGGTCTTCGCGCGGCGCTACCGATCGCGCACCTTCGGTGAGGTGGTGGGGCAGGAGACGATCGCACGCACCCTGCAGAACGCGATCGCGCTCGGACGGACAGCGCACGCGTATCTCTTCTGTGGAACGCGCGGCGTTGGCAAGACATCGATGGCGCGCATTTTTGCGCGGGCATTGAATGCCGTGGAGTCGTTGTCGCAGCAGCATGCGATCGCCGACTCCATCATGCGTGGGCAAGATCTTGATGTGATCGAGATCGACGGTGCGAGCAACCGTGGTGTCGATGATGCGCGCGATCTGATCGCAGGCGCCGGGATGGCGCCCGCGCGCAGCCCCTACAAGATCTACATCATCGACGAAGTCCACATGCTGACGCAGCCAGCGTTCAACGCGTTGCTGAAGACGATGGAGGAGCCGCCAGCCCATGTGAAGTTCATCTTGTGCACCACAGAGCCTCACAAGGTGCCGGCAACGATCCAAAGTCGTTGTCAACGCTACGACTTCAAGTCGATCCCGACGCAGGCGATCGCTGCGCATCTGCGCGCTGTGCTGCAACAGGAATCGGTGACGGCGGATGATGCGGTCGTCTTGCAGGTGGCGCGGCTTGCGAACGGTTCGATGCGCGATGGGCTCAGCCTGCTCGATCGGCTTGTCGCCGCTGCGAGCGGGCATGTTTCGAGCGAGCTTGCGCGTGATGTGCTTGGATTGCCCGATGAGGAACTGCTCGAGCGGATCATGGCGGCGATTGCCGCATGCGACCCCGCCGCAGGTCTTGCCGCCGCGGGGGAACTGCTTGATCACGGCATGTCCTGCGATCATGCGCTCGACACGATCGCGGCGCGCCTGCGCGATGCGCTCCTGCTGCTGCTGAGTGGCACGGAGGCAAATCATGTCGATCTGCCCGATGAGGCGAAGCAGCGGCTCGCCACACACGCCGCCGCGTTCGATGGGCCCGCGCTCGTGCATCTCATTGCGCTCTGCGACGCATCGGTACGAAGCGTCCGTTTGTCCGCGGTGCCGCGCGCGATCTTTGACGCGGTGGTCGCGCGGCTGTGCATGAGCGAGCACTTTTTGAAAGCCACCGCGCTGCTTTCTGGCGATCCGCCGGCGACTGTGCGCGGCGGCGACGCTAAAAAAAAAGTAGTCAGTCGGGATGAACGACCCGCGTCGGAGGTGAGTCGCGCGGTCACGCCCGCGCCCATCGTGGCCGCGGTTCCTGCAGTGCCCACTGCCCCCGCGGTAGCCACGACAGCGCCGCGTTCAACCGTATCGTCGCCTCCCGCCGGCAAGGAAGAGGCGGATTCCATACGACGAAATCCAATGGTGCTCGAGATCGCCGGAATCCTCGACGCCACTGTGGGCAGCGTTTCGTTGCAGGGGGACATTCGGGCGGTGCGCGAGCCAACAAGCACTGCAAGCGAAGGCGAGTCCGCGCCATGAGCAGCGAAGACGTGCCGGGACCCTATCCCGCCAGTGTGAATCGGCTCATTCAAGCGTTCGGACAACTCCCAGGGATTGGTCGCCGCACGGCGGAGCGGCTGGCATTCTGGGTGCTGAAGGCGGAGGACGCTCAGGCCATGTCGATTGCCGATGCGATCGCCGCTGTCAAGCGCACCGTTCGTCACTGTCCCGTGTGCTGGAATCCGGCTGACACGGCGCCTTGTCATATCTGCTCCGATCCGCGCCGCGATGCAGGAATCGTGATGGTGGTGGAACAACCGAAGGACCTGATCAATCTGGAGCAGACGGGCATGTTCCGCGGCATCTACCACTGTCTCATGGGACGGCTCGATCCGCTCGATGGCGTCGGGCCAGAGAGCATCACCGTTGCGGATCTGCTGGCGCGCGTTCGCGAGCCCACTCGAAATGCGCGCGGTGTTTCCGTGCGAGAAGTCGTCCTCGCACTGAACCCGGATATGGAGGGCGATTCCACGGGGCTGCTGATCGCCGAGATGCTCGCGCCGACGGGCGTTCAAGTGACGCGGCTCGCGCGCGGCCTTCCATCGGGATCGCAGATCGAGTTTGCCAACCGAGCGGCACTCGCGGATGCCATTGCACTCCGCCAATCGGTGTCGTGAACCCGGCGCGTGCCGCGCGGCTTTCGCACACTTCTGAGGTAGGATTTTCGCGTGAAGTTTGAACTCTCGCAGACTCCGCAGGCGCGACTCGGGCAGCAACTCAAGATCGCGCCCCGTGTGCTGCAGTCCGTGGAAATCCTGCAGATGCCGATCGCGGCCATGGAGGAGCGCATCGCCGCGGAACTCGAGTCGAACGTTGCGCTCGAGCAGGTTGATCCAGAGGGCGAGCGCGTGGATGAGCAGGATGATCAGCCGAAGCGGCGCGAGACGCGCGGACAGTCGTCGGAAGCGGAAGGAGAGCGCCTTTCGAGCGCCGACCGCATCCGCAGTCGCATGGGCGACGATGACGACGCTGCGAAGTACCGCGAAGCTGCGCGCCGCGAGGGTGAGTTTGATTCCCGTGTGGCTGCCGTGGAGAACGCGGCGGCTTCAAGTGGCGGGCTCGAGCAGGCGCTGCTCGATCAATGGGCGCTGTGCGAGGCGCCCAAGCCGATCATCGCCGCCGGCAAGGTGCTCATCGCCAACATCGATGCGCGCGGGTTTCTCGCGCGCCCCATCGAAGTCATCGCGGGTGAAACCGCCACGGAAGCGTTCGCACCGAGCGCCGAACTCTTGCAGCAGGCGCTGCAGCGGTTGCAGGAGTTTCTCGAGCCCGCTGGGCTTGCGGCGCGCGATCTGCCAGAGAGTTTGCAGTTGCAGTTGAACGCACACGAGCGCTCTGAGAACCACGCGCCTGAAGACACGCGCTTTTCCGATGCACGGGAGTTGGTGAGCCATCACCTTCCAGATCTCGAGCGCGCGCGCATGGCCGCGATCCGTCAGCGACGCGGTTGGAGCGTGGAGCGACTGGAGTCTGCGCTCACCTGCCTGCGCAGATGCGATCCCGCGCCAGGGCGCACGCTCGCGAGCGAGCCCGCGGCGCTTCTTCGGCCCGATGTGATCATCGATCACGACCCAGCGACCGATCAGTTTTCCGTGCGCCTCGCGAGCGGGCTGGTGCCGAATCTTCGCGTGAGTGAGGAGTACCTCCGCCTCTCGAAGGACCGCCGTACGGATGCGGCAACTCGCACGATGCTCAAGGATGGCATTCGCCGCGCGCGGTGGTTCAT
>Ga0208048_1000627_pt1 | contig 18904 bp, 20 predicted proteins | sample Malawi_45m_30L_FD_184163 | JGI IMG/M metagenome (GOLD analysis project Ga0208048, IMG submission 184163) | Freshwater microbial communities from Lake Malawi, Central Region, Malawi to study Microbial Dark Matter (Phase II) - Malawi_45m_30L... | ecosystem: Environmental > Aquatic > Freshwater >...
GAAACCCTCACCGCCCACAAGTTCTCTCAAAAGTCGGTAGTTCTACTCACTTACCGCCCATTAGGGGCGGTATTTCAGATGTGACCCTGCAACAGGAGAGGGTCATTATGAAAGTTTCAGAGTATGCATCCGCAGAAATCGCTCGCTGTCCCTTACAACAATCAAGTTGAACTGGGTGACAGCGCGAGAGCCTCAAGCATTTGAGTGATACTTAAACGATCCTCAACTGGGATACGGCTACTGCAGAGATCACAGTAAACCCTCCATTGCCAGCCTGTGCTGAAATCTCTCGCTAATGTCGTCTTTGGTACAAAAGTGCGAGCCGGAAATATACGACAGTTCATGCAACGTGTAGGAACGCGCAACTTGCGGACCACTTGGGCCTCGGCCCGAAACCCTCTTTTGTACACCAACACGATGCCATAGAGATCTACCTCAATAAGATAAGTGCGAGGGTTAAGTCGTAATTCAAACTGTGCATCGGTTAGGCTTTGGTAAGCATGAAACCCACACTCACAATCAGCTACAGGAGGAACATGGTCGGGATGAAGTCCACATTTTGCATGTGCGTCGTGTGAATATGGGTCACCCGTGAGTCCAGTGAGTGTTGGTGGGCGCTGGGTAATTGAGGCTAATTTGTAGCCATAAATTATTTCACGGGGCAGCACAAAGGGGTCAGGTGTTGAGAACTTATCGCGTGCTAAGGCCGCATTGTTTAGATTATGGTCATTCAATCTTCCTAAAAGAAGAAAGCCCGCTATGAACAGCAAAGGAGTAATGCTGACGAAGAGGTACAGGAAATCGATGAGATTCTCCTGGGCAATAGGGCCACGAGATTCCTCATCAAAGGCACCCAAAAAATAGGCTAGCGTGAGGACACCAAGAGTAATTACTGGATAACACCATACGGCCTTGATTAATGTGCGTTTAAGGCGACCCGAGTCCACCACGTCAGTAAACACCTCGTAAACTGGTTTCGCTCCCTGGAATCAAACAGGTTCAGGTTGCCATACTGCTCCGCGAGAGTACCCTTAGCGAGTCAGGGGCGTAAGACTCCGTGAAAAAAGTAATGAGATATTGAAAGGGAATTGAAATGGCTGAGATTGGAAAACCTGATCGAATTGTTCGGCGGGAGCGCGAAATAGAGGGGACTCCTACACCCAGCCCATCGCCGGTCGTTCCTGAACTCGAACCAGCGGAAAAGTAGGTTCCAACCCATAGAGAACGATGGCGGTCGTGACGGGTTCGTCTAAGCACAGGGCATGCCTGGGATGGTGGCTTCTTATGGATCAAAAGAGTGATGGACGAACTCGGAAGAATTGTCCAATCGGTTTCTCTCTCTGCATTTGGTTTTAATCACGGCCTCGGGTGTCGAGTAATTTTGCGCAAGAAGTTAACTCTGTGACGCCGACACCAGATTAACAAGGTAAGCGGCTGCAAAACTGAAACCAATGATTGCATAGAAGTAACCAAACCAAGTTATCTCTACTGGTACAAGTAAAGTTAGAAGTCCGAGAAGCATTGCACTCACACACATAATTTGAGCCACGTGGATTACGCGCTTGTCATCCTCTTGCTTAGAGTTATTCCACATATTTCCTGCCAGTGCAAAGACAGTTATCCCGATCATCCGCATTGACCATTGGAGTTGCTCACCAGTTTCCATACCCAACAGCTCAAGAAACATGCCAGGGAGAGAGATTAGGAAAATTGCGGATACTCCAAATACACAGGCACCTACCAGCAACGTCTTTCGAAGCGCGGGTATCCTCATGCCTTGATTTTACAATCCCAGTGTAAAAAGTGGTGTCAGGCGAAAAAAAAGATATCTAAAGTCACATGAGACTAGGCAGTAGACTTGGGGGGTGAGAACGGCGAGTGCCCATGAATTAGTCGAGATTCTCCATCGCCGTTATCCTCCCGATATCGCTCAAGAGTGGGATCGAGTTGGCGTCGAGTTCGGTGATTTGAGCAAGGCAGTAAAGAGAATTTATTTCGCGGTAGATGTTCTGCCAGAGACCGTCGATGAAGCACTCGCCTGGGCTGCGGATTTTTTCATCGCCCACCATCCACTCTTTCTCTTTGAATTGGCAGAGCCGCTTCCTGGGGAAGCGCCAAAGGAAATCGCGCCGTGGAAAAGTGAATTAGCAGAGAAGTTAAAGAGCGCCGGAATAACGCTCCTTATTGCACATACCAATGCAGATATCGCCGACCCAGGAGTCAATGATGCCCTTGGCCAGGCGCTTGGACTTATTAATCTCACCTCGATGCCTGAGGGTTTAGGGCGAATAGGGGAGGTAGTTCGACCTGTTCGGCTCGCCAAGTTTGTCGAACACATTTCCCGATGCCTTCCTGTGGGTGTCAATGGCGTTCGCGCCACCGGAGATCCGGAGCAATTAATCAAACGCGTGGCGCTCTGTGGTGGCTCAGGCGCTGATCGACTCGAAATCCTCCAGCAATTGGATGTCGATGCCTACCTCACCTCTGATTTGAAGCATCATCGCGTCAACGAGGCGCTGGCCGCGGGGGCGCCAGTCCTTATTGATGCGGGCCACTTCGCCACTGAATGGCCATGGTTGGCGCAGGCCGCCCGGCTCCTGGCCGAAGACTTAGAGCAAGGCGGGTACGCTCGCGCCGAAATGAAAATATCGGGGATTTCTACCGACCCGTGGCGGGTGCGATGAGGGCGACTGCCATCGATCAAGAGCGACTTCTCGAGTTACAGAGGATCGATACCCAGATCCTGCAAGCAGAGCATCGAAAGAAGAGCCTTGCTGATTTAGTAGAGATCTCTCGTTTAGAGAGCCAGCTATCCGAACTTTCCTCTGAGCAGAATCACCTTGCAGTTGACGAAGGCGATATCAAACGTGAATTGGCAAAGGCAGAAGAGGATGTCGAACAAGTCCGTAACAGGAAGAAGAAGGATGAGGCTCGGCTAGCCTCAGGAACAGGAAGCCCCAAAGACCTTGAGAACCTTCAGCATGAAGTGGCTACCTTGGAGCGAAGAATTGCTGAGTTAGAAGAGGTCGAATTAGAGGTAATGCTTCGACTTGAAGAGGTGAGTGGCAAGATTGCGGCGCTCGCCGAAGAGATAACTGGCAAGACCGGGGAGAAAGCTACCCTCGAGGCAGTAGCAAACGAGAAATTAGATGAGATAAAGCGGGAGCTTGCGAAGTTGCAGGGTGATCGCGCCGACATTAGAGCCACTATCGATGGCGAGTTGATACAACTCTACGAAAAAATCCGTAGCGATAAGGGTGGAATAGGTGCTGCTGAAATCATTCGACGTAGATGCACTGGTTGCCAACTTGACCTCACTGCGGCAGATGCAGCGCGTTTTGGCTCCACCGCTCTAGATGAAGTGATTCGGTGCGAGGAGTGTCGACGAATCCTCATTCGCACTGCGGATTCCGGGCTCTAATGGCTCGTTTTTTAATCGTTGAGGCCGATGGCGGATCTCGCGGCAACCCAGGAGTTGCCGGTTTTGGGGCGGTAGTACGTGATGGGAAGACTGGTGAGTTACTCCGAGAGATTGCCGAGACTATCGGTGTAGCAACGAACAATGTCGCTGAGTACAGCGGATTGGTTGCCGGTCTTGCAGCAGCACATGAGATAGATGCCACTGCCGAAATAACGGTGCGGATGGATAGCAAACTTGTCATCGAGCAAATGTCTGGCCGCTGGCAGATCAAACATCCTGATATGCGCGAACTCGCACTCAAGGCGCGAAATATCCATGACCGAGCCCTTATCGCTTATGAATGGATTCCCCGAGATCAAAACTCACATGCTGATGCCCTTGCCAACAAGGCTCTCGATGGCCTTCCCATTGAAAGTACTGGGCCAAAGAAGCAGATTAATTTTCTTACCGAGCGCCTAACCGGAACTGAAAAGGCTACGACAATCTATTTTGTTCGCCATGGCACCACAGACTTCACTCCCAATCGAAGATTCTCCGGTGGTGACGGCAATAATCCGGCTCTTAACGCACTTGGGCTACAACAGGCTCAGAATGTCGCGCGCGAGATGGCAAAGATCAAGCCTGATGTGCTGATTTCATCCCCATTGAGGCGCACCATGCAAACTGCCGCTGCAATTAGCAATAGCACCGGGCTATCTATCATTGAGGATGACTCATGGATTGAGATTGCCTTTGGAGAATGGGATGGATTGACCTTTGACGATGTCAAAGAGCAATATCCAAGAGAGGCACAAGAGTGGCTATCATCGACTGCTTTCGCTCCTCCCGGAGGTGAGTCTTATGATCAAGTCGGCGAACGCATTGACCCTGCACTAGATGCATTAGTAGCTGCTTATCCAGCGCAGAAAATCTGCGTGGTCACGCATAACGTGGTGATACGACAGATAGTCCGCTTGACTCTCTCAGCGCCTAGCCATGCTGCTTTCCATGTCGATATCGATCCGTGCAGCATCACTACGCTCTCGGTCTGGCACCGCGATGGTTTGCGAATTTTACGCTCGTTCAGCGAAGTTGGTCATCACCGAAGCTGAATAGCTGGTGAGAGTGAATAGAGAAATTAGAGTAAGTAAAGACAATTGACGGAAATCCGAAAAAGTAAGGCTATTCAGGAGCTGTAGCCTGTTGTAAGGTAGCAATTTGGTGTAGAAACGATTTTCCGTGGGGTGAAAATGTCAACACATAAAGTCAAGAGAATTACGGTCAGGGAACTCGGAGATGGCAAAGTCGAGAATTCCAATCGCAAAGAGTCTCCGTGGTTGTGCACGCCAGCATCTGTCTTTCCGGACTTCAGAGATCGCATCCCAGATTACTTCGGACGACATTCACTCGTCATTGTCGAGATCGAGACCGATACCGGCATCGTGGGCGTGGGTTCATGCGGAACAGCCAATGCTGGAATCAAGGCCGTGATTGACCAGCACTTTGCTCCCTTGATCCTGGGTGAGGATCCCTTCAAGGTCGAATTGCTCTGGTCGAAGATGTATCGCTCCAGTGCGCGCTTTGGTCGCCGTGGCGTAGCGATTTCGGCCATCAGCGGTATCGACATCGCTCTCTGGGACATCATGGGCAAGGCTCTGGGAGTTCCGGTCTATGACCTCTTGGGTGGTCGTTCCAAGGAGCAGGTCCAGGTCTATGCCTCGCGCCTCTATGCGCTCAAAGATCTCGACCAACTTGCCGATGAGGCGCGCGGGTATGTCAAAGAGGGCTTCACGATGCTCAAGCAACGTTTTGGCTTTGGCCCAGCCGATGGCGTCAAGGGAATGAAGGGCAACATCGCGCTCATCAAAGCAGTGCGCGAGGCAGTCGGGGATGAGATCGAAGTAGCTGCTGATGCCTATATGGGATGGGATCTGGAGTATGCGATCAAGATGGAGCGCGAACTACGTCCCTATGGTTTGAAGTGGATCGAAGAGGCGCTGATGCCCCATGATGTCGATGGCTATAGCAGGCTCTGCGCGCTCTCGCAGACGCAGATCTCCCATGGCGAGCACTCCTATACCCGGTGGGACTTCCAAGAGATCATCGATAAGAAGGCAGCGCACATCCTGCAACCGGATGTCAATCGCGTCGGTGGTATCACCGAAGCCCGAAAGATCTGGGCGATGGCTGCTGCCAAAGATCTCCCCGTGGTCCCGCATGGCAATGACCTGCATAACCTCCATCTGGTCTTCTCCCAGATCAACACCCCCTTCACCGAGTATTTCCCGAATGTTTGGGATGGAGCGAACACTCACTTCTGGGATATCTATGAGGGTAACCCCGTGCAAAAGGGTGGACATATTTCGCTGAGCACCGAACCAGGTCTGGGATACAAACTAAAAGAGAGTGCCGTAGAGAAAATTCTCTTGGAGAGGAGCTAAGCGATGAGTATGGAAGAGGATGTAAAGAAGGCAGCAAAGACTCGCACCATGTGGCGTCGAAAACTCGATCCCACACAGATTGATGAGTACATTCACCGCCATAACACAATCTGGCCTGAACTACTTGATTTCATTAAGGAGCAGGGCGTAACGAACTACTCGATATTCCTCGATGACAACGAAGTTTTCGGATACTTCGAACACGAGAACATTCCAGCGCTCATGGATCAAAGCAACCTTCCTACCCAATTGCAGATCGATTGGGAGGAATCTATGCGCCCACTTGCTGCCGACAAGATCTCGGATGACTTGGGCACCAAACGAAATATGCAATTGGTCTTTTACGTCGAATAGCGTTTAAGAATCACACAATACAAAACATGTAGTGGCGATTTATCAGAGAGAGAGCATATTGAAATGGGTGTGAAGCCGATCGATGGTGTGGTGCCAATCGCAGTAATGCCCTTTAGTGAAGATGGGCAAATTGATTTTGTTGGGCTTCGTTCGCAAATCGAGTTCATGGTGGCGCAGAAGATCCAGTGGGTTGGTTTTGGTTACGGCAGCGAGGTCTACACACTCGGTGATGTCGAACTTCTCGAAGTCTTACGTCAAGCAGTCAAGGCCAGCGCGGGAGCTCTACATATCGTGGGAAATCTGGAGATGACCAGTTCGTTCGCAGCTGAGGAGAAGTTGCTGAAGCTCAAGGAGACTGGAATTGAGATGGTTATGGTCCGGCCGCACGGAATGTGGGCACAAGCGAATCAATCAAAGTTGATTGACACTCTGCTTGAGCTCGATGCTAAAGTCGGAGTGCGGATGATCTATCAGGATGCACCACAGAACACTGGCGTCCAGGTCTCTGCAGATTCACTGTTATCTCTTGTCGACTCGAGCGCTCACATCAAATCATTGAAGATCGAGCCTCCGGCGCCATCGCTCAAAGTTATGGAAGTGAGCAAGAGGGCAAAGAGTAAGAAAGCAGAAGATCTGGCAATAATCGGAGGACTTGGTGGCATCGAAATCATCGAAGAGATCAAGAATGGCAGTATCGGCACTATGCCCGGACCAGCTTTTCCGGAGATTTTCCGAACCATCATCGAATTGATTCACAATAAAGATGAAGTGCGAGCTCGCAAACTCTTCAACAAGATTCTGCCACTGCTCCTCTTTAGCAATCGAGATATGGCAACTTTCCTCTTCGTTCAGAAGTACATACTTACGAAACGAAAGGTCTTGAGTAGTTCTAACTTGCGCATGCCTAGCCCTGATTTACGCTCGGGCACTCGCGAAGAACTCGATTTTATATTGGCGCTCATCGAATTCGATTCGATTCTTGAGGAGTGCAAATAGATGAGTAGAAAAGCGCGTATAGGTGTGATCGGCGCCGGATGGTGGGCTGCGCGGGTGCACCTGCCAAATATCGCGGCACATACACATGCTGAACTTATCGGCATTTGTGATGCAGATATCGATCGGGCGAATAAGGCGAAGGAACTCTTTGGCGCTTCGATGGCAACATCTTCGTACGAAGAGTTGTTGAAGCAGGACCTAGATGCAGTACTTGTGGCTACGCCACATAACGCGCACTTTGCGCCTGCCAAAGCTGCGCTCGACGCTGGTGCAGATGTTCTTATTGAAAAACCTATGACGCTCGACCCCGCCGAAGCATGGGAGTTGGTTGCTTTGGCGAAGTCGAAGAAGCGCAATCTTCATATGGGATATACCTTTCCGCACTCGTCTCACGTGCAAGAGGTGCGTCAGAAGATCGCCACTGGATATATAGGTGCCGTGCGATTTGCTACTGGGTTATTTACTGGCAACATCGCCCCGCTCTATCGAGGTAATGTCGAGATTCAGGCCGAAGAAGGCGCACTTTTTGTATCTCGCGCGACGACCTACTCAGCCAAGAGCAGCGGAGGCGGTCAGCTCTATACCCAGACAACTCACCCGGTCTCAACCCTGCTTTTCATGTTGGATGTCGAGGCGAAATCAGTCAAGGGCAATCTCGATACTTCCGGTGAAGTCGATCAATCTAATTCGCTCATTTTTAGCGATGAGTCGCAATATATCTGCACCGTATCCTCCTCTGGCTTGATGGTTGACCACAACTATCGAATGGAGGAGTACCGAGTGATTGGCGAGGAAGGCTTCTTCCAACTCGATACTCGATCCGGCACTCTCATCTCGCAACGTAAAGGTGAAGAGATCAAAGTGCATCCACAACTTAATACTGAGGATGCTAACCCCATCAAAGCTCCATCTTCATCGCTTATTACGACCGCATTAGGAATCACCGATGTAGTTGCATCAGGTGAGTTGGGTGCGAAGACAGTGGATATCCTCGATGGTTGCAAGAGATCATCAGAGCGTGGTGAAAAAGTAGATATCTCGCGAAAAAATATGTAAACATCTGAAGGCAACAGGGGTAAAAAGGCTAAGACAGCCAGAAAGAATGGGAGCGGAAATGGGAAGCCACAAGATAGTCAGAGTCACCGTCACAGAAATCAATGACGAGAAGTTTGAAGGTGCAGCGGTCGATATCTCCGTGCCGTGGCTTTGCACTCCGCTGACGCATTTTTCAGATTACCGAGTTCGATCACGTGATTATTACGGTTGGGTTCGTTGGGCGCAGCACCGGCGCAGTGGTTCTGGTAACCGACCTGCAGTATCACCACGCTCTCGGTCTGGCATCGAGATGGGCTCCGCATCTTGCGCTCCTTTAGTGAAGTGGGACATCACCGAGGTTTTGAATAACAGTGCATAACAGTGAATGAAGGCGTGTTACTGGCGCTGAAGATTTTTCTCTCGCCACTATTAATGCTGATTGTCACCCGCTTGCAATCTCGAGAGAGCGCAGGGGCAGGCGGCAGGTTTATGGGTTGGCCTTTGGTGACTGGGCCAATCATCTTCATCATCTTCCTCCAAGAAGGTGCGGCATTTGCTGGCGACACCGCTCATGGAGCGCTCCTTGGGCAACTCTCACTTATCGCATTTGCATGGAGTTATGCATTAGTGGCCCTTCGCGCACCTTGGTATCTATCGATTGCGACTGCATCAGTTATCTATATCGGTTCGGTGTACTTGGTGAGCTTGTTGCAGGTGCCACTCTGGTTGACTTTCGTTACGTTGATAAGCGCGCTCTTTCTGGTGAACAAGTTCTGGCCACAATATGAACCGATTACAACGCCGCTCTCATCGCAACGATGGGAGTTCTACCTCCGTATAGTTCTGGTGATTGCCCTAGTTTTCGTTCTCTCCGAATTTTCGCGGACGCTTGGGCCTGGTCTCACTGGCGGATTCTCGACCTATCCCGTCATTGCAACCATCATGGGCACCTTCAATCACAAGCGTTTTGGCGCCAGCGCCGCAATCTCAATGCACCATGGCTTGATGCAAAGGCTCTATATAACAACGATAATCCTCGGTTCCGTTGCGATACTCCTCTAGTTAGAATCAGGTTATGCCAGGAACTTCTCTCATTGGAAAGACCGCACTTATCACAGGCGCAGGATCGGGAATAGGGAAAGCCTGCGTTGAGGAGTTTGCGGCGGCAGGGGCGAAGATCATCGCCGTTGATCGCGATGAAATAGCGCTGGCCAAGTTAGCATCGGGTCAAGTCACAACAATCGCTGCAGATCTCTCTGACCCCGAGCGCTTCTTTCCCAATAATCTAGAGGTAGATATCCTTATTAATAATGCTGGCGTGCAACATGTCGCACCGATTGAGGAATTTCCGCTCGAGCAGGCTGATTTCATGCTCTCGCTGATGTTACGTACTCCGTTTTATCTCACTCAGAAAGTCTTGCCACACATGTATAAATCGGGTTGGGGGCGCGTAATCGGCATCTCAAGTATCCATGGCCATGTCGCATCAACCTTCAAGTCGATTTATGTGACGACTAAACATGGGCTAGAGGGCCTTCATAAAGCGATTGCGCTGGAAGGTGGTGCACATGGAGTGACTGCTAACACAATCGCACCTTCATATGTTCGCACCCCTTTAGTAGAAAAGCAGATTTCCAATCAAGCGCAAGTAAACGATCTGAGCGAAGCGGAGGTCATCGATCAGATCATGTTGGCGCCGGCTGCAATCAAACGCTTGATTGAACCTCAAGAAGTTGCTGCGCTTGCACTTTTCTTATGTGGTCCTAATTCCCAATCGATTACCGGCTCCTCCTTTGGAATCGATAATGGTTGGGTGGCTCGATGAGCCAAGCGGCTCTTCTGTGGAGCCCTACCTCTCCCAAAGAGAGTGCGATGTACAAGTTCTTGATACAGACTAAGAAGTTCCACGGTGGCGATTCCACTACTGAGCTCTATCGATGGTCGATTGAAAAGCCCGAAGAGTTCTGGGGTGAATTGTGGGATTTCCTCGAAGTCATCGGAGAGCGCGGCAAGCGCGCTCTACTGCCCGATCCGCTTCCGCAGGCGACCTTTTTCCCGGATGCGAAGGTAAGTTATCTAGAGAATCTGCTGGCGCCTAAGAGTGGCGTCACCGTGGTTCCTGAGGCGGACCTAACAAATATTGGAAGCCGCGTTACACATGAGGAATTAGTTTCCAACATCGGGAGAGTAGTCCAACTTTTTCATAGCGCTGGAGTGGTTGAGGGGGATCGAGTTGTCTCGATTTTGCCTATTGGTTTTGAAGTGTTCTCGTTCTTATTAGCTGGTTTTGAGAGTGGAGCAATCGTTGCAGGGGCCTCACCAGAGTTTGGTGATTCCGCCATCATCTCCCGATTTAACCAATTGCAACCGAAAGTTTTGATAGCGACGACTCAGTATCAGTGGAACGGCAAGGTATTTGATCGACGTGAGACTGTAGAAAAGGTTCTGCACGAGATTCCGAGCATCACTCATCTCATTCTTGTTGGTGACGGTGAGATTGCACTGCCTGATTGGGTATCGGTTCATCGATGGAATTCACTCAAAGACGGGGATGGCCTGCAGCTCATACGAAGAGGGTTCGATCAACCTGCTTATGTCTTATTCACTTCAGGAACCACCGGGGTGCCCAAGGGTTTGGTGCATCGTTCCGGTGGTGTGATGCTCAAACATCTCATGGAGCAGAAATTACATTGTGATATTCGTCCGGGTGATCGGGTCTGCTTCTATTCCACAACGGGTTGGATGATGTGGAACTGGTCTATTTCTATCTTGGGAACTGGGGCAGAACTTGCACTCTTCGATGGTTCACCAAATTATCCTGATGTGCTTCGACTCTTTCATTTTGCTAGCGCTCAAAAACTTACGCATTTAGGTCTATCTGCTCGACTATTAGATGTTATTAAAGAATCTGGTCGCTCTATTCGAGAGGTCGGCAATCTCTCTGCGCTTCGCACAATCATGGTGACAGGTTCACCTTTATCGGCGAGTACTGCAACCTGGTTAAGCAATGAGTTCGATGGCCGGATTTTCATCTCACCATTTTCAGGTGGCACCGATATTGCAGGAAGTTTTACTGGGCCAGATCCACTTCGACCGTATTACGCCGGTGAGATGCAGGGTCCACTCCTGGGTATGGATGTTGATGTTTTTGATGAGATGGGCAATTCCCTTGGGGCGGAAGAGATGGGTGATTTGGTCTGCAAGAGAGCATTTCCGAGTGTGCCCCTTGGAATCTGGGGTGATAGCGATAACTCGCGATTTATCTCGACTTACTTTCATACCTGGCCGGGGGTGTGGGTCCATGGTGATCTCACCTCTAAGACGGAGCGGGGCGGGATCATCATTCATGGCCGCTCTGATGCGACGCTAAATATCTCGGGAGTTCGGATCGGTACCAGCGAGATCTATTCCGCACTCGATGGCCTTAGTGAGGTGACAGGCGCACTTGCTGTAGCGCAGCCATGGGATGGTGATCAGAGGATTGTCCTCTTTTTAGTTGCTACAGATACCTCGGAGAGTTTCACAAATAAGGTGAAGCAGGTTATTCGCGCGAAGACTTCACCGCGACATGTTCCAGGTGCAATTTTTTATGTGGGCGATTTGCCACGTACCTTTAATGGGAAGTTAGCCGAGGTTGCTGTTGCAGATCTTGCAAATGGAAGGCCAGTGCGCAACCTTGCCTCATTGGCCAATCCGGAATCGTTAGATGAGATCGGGAGGTTCTTTCTTACTTCTTGAGAACGAAAATCGCATCTACCTCTACTGGGCTGTTGAGAGGGAGTGATTTCACGCCGATTGCTGTTCGAGTGTGGAGGCCGACCTCTGGGCCAAAGACATCGAGGATTACTTGGCTGGCACCGTGACCAACAAGATGTTGGTCGGAGAAGTCGTCGGCGCTTGCAACATAAATACCTAAGCGGGCGACATATTCCACTTTGTCGAGTGAACCGATTGCCTTTTGTACGCTCTCGAGAACATTGATTGCACAGACCCAAGCACACTCCTGTGCAAGCTCCATATTCACTTCACGTCCAACCAGGCCCGTTGCGATCATTTGATCGTTGCGTCGTGCGACCTGACCTGAAACGTAGAAACTGTTGTTGAGTTCGCGTATTGGGGCGAGGGTGATGTTGTAATTTCCGTGCGGTTTAGCCGAAAGATTGGCGAGTTTTTGGTCTGCGCTCATGTATTCCTCCTGTAGTCCGGGTGAGGATAGCATGGGGGATTATTGGAGGCGCTCGTGATAATCGATGTCCATACTCACACCCCTACTCATAAGCATGAAGTTCCAGCGGATGAGAAGAAGGTTTTCACTGGATGGCATTCTGGTGGACCAGTCTCGACGACAAATAGTTGGGCTGATTATCAGAACGGGATGGAAGCGGCCGATATCTCTATCGTTTTTAATATTCATGTGCCCGATGTTGAGAAATTCGTTGGGACTGCAGGTGATGCGACCCGGATAAATGATTCAACTGCAGAATTTGTGGCTGCGGATAAATCGCGGATTGGGTTTATGTCCGTGGATCCAAATTTGCCTGATTACTTGGATGAATATGAACGGGCTAAGTCTTTGGGTCTAAAGGGAATCAAACTCGGTGCTAATTATCAGAGATTTGATCCGCTAGGTAAAGAGGCATTTGAGTTGTATCGGCGAGCAGATAAAGATGGTCTTCCTATTCTCTTTCACATTGGGGCCTCTCCCATTGCTCCAGCACCTCTGAAAAATGCACATCCGCTCACCATCGATGAGATTGCTATTGCCTTTCCAGAGTTGAAGATCATCATGGCTCATATTGGGCACCCCTGGGTACGTGAAACCGTCTCGGTTATTCGAAAACATCCCAATGTCTATTCGGATGTGTCAGCGATTTACACTCGGCCGTGGATGACTTATGAAGCACTTGTAATGGCTTTCGAATGGGGTGCGATGCATAAGCTCCTCTTTGGTAGTGACTTTCCAGTGACCACTCCGCACTATGCGATGGAGCGCCTGCGCGCGGTTAATGATGTAGTGGCAGGGACAGCTATGCCCAAGATTCCAGCGGAGAAGATTGAAGCAATTATCCGCGCGGATGCGCTATCAGCGCTCCACCTAGAAGATCCTCGAAAGTAGTCGTGATTCCATGAATCTCATTAAATGGTGATTTGAGACCAATCTTCAATTTGGTAGTAAGTCGATTCCGTTGCGCGAAGTTCTCGGTGGCGCACTTGGAATCACCAGTGCCTATCTCGGCATGAAGCGAAAAGTCGCCGCCTGGCCAGTGGGTATCTTCGCCGATGCGATGCTCTTTACCGTTTTCTTGGGAGCAGTCTTCGCTTACAGTGATAACGATGCAAACTTCTATGGACAAGCAAGTCGAAATCTCTTGCTGATTATCGTCAGTATTTATGGTTGGGCGCGATGGGCGCAACATCGTCGAAGTGGCGCGGGTAATCGACCGGCTGTTTCGCCGCGTTGGACCACCACTAAAGAGAAGATGGCTCTAATTCCAGCGATTGTAATCTTCTTCTTAATCTCCATGCAGATTTTCAAAGCGCTCGGTGAGACCGGGAGTTGGTTGCTTGTCGATACCTGGATTTTTACTGGCACTGCGCTGGCAACATTTGGAATGAGTCGCGGGTACATCGAATTTTGGTTGGTCTGGGTTGCTGTTGATCTTGTTGGCGTTCCTTTTGCCTTCGCTAATGGTTACTACCCAACGGGCACGCTCTATGCCTTCTATCTTCCCCTTGTTACCTGGGGCTTTATCTCATGGCTGAAAATTTACAAGGTAGAAAAAGGGCTTTAAATAGCTTGCTGGCAAAAGTAAGAGCGACCTATGCGAATTAATTGCAAATGCCAGTATTTGGCTTTTTGACATTGAATATAGTTCGCTGTTACTCTCCCGCTCATGTCAAATAGAGTATCTAGTCTGACTAAGCGCCGCGTAGTTGACTACTGCCGCGCCAGCAACACCTCGGCAATTTGTTGATTTTTAGAAATTTTCAAATTAAAACCCCAAATATTAAAGATTTTATTTTCAAAAGATCAATCAAAGTTATTAAACCAATTGAAGGAGAATAATGTTTAAAAAGTTTGCCACAGTGTCCGCAATTGCGGCACTTCTCATCACTCTCTTAGCACCTGCATCGCAGGCAATTACTGATTCAACACCAACAAAAAACTTGGTCTCGACTGCATGGCTTAAAGCGAATCTAGCCGATCCCAATTTGATTCTTGTTCACGTTGGTGATGCTGACAACTCTGTCTATGTTCGCTCACATATTGAGGGAGCTCAGTTCATCGATTGGAAAAAAGAATTAGCAAATTCTGAAGAAGATAAATTGAGGTATGGTGTCGTCACTCGGAGTAATTTCGCCAAGGTCGTAGAACGCCTCGGCATTACCTCAAAATCGACCGTAGTCTTCTATGCAGAGGCGGCTGGTGTAACGAGAGCGGCATGGGCGGTATGGGTCTCGAAGATTTACGGAGTTCCGGATGCACGCCTCCTGGACGGCGGTCTTCTCAAGTGGACGAAAGAGGGGGGAGCGGTGACAATCGCAGCGCCCGCGCCAAAACCTGCAGGTTCATTGAACTTGTTATGGCCCTCTCAAACAAAACTGCGCGCGACAATCGCAGAGGTTATACGTAATGCAAAGTTGAAGAAGGCGGCTCAAGCCACCATTGTTGATGCTCGCGCAACGGATGCATTCGTGGGCAAGACTCCAAAAACGGGTCTAGGCGACGCGGCAAAAGCAGGTCACATAGCTTCTTCAGCAAACGTGCCAGTTTCAGATCTCACTAATTCGGATGGAACTTTCAAGTCAGCCGATGAAATCCGCACTGCTTACGCCAAAGTTGGAGTGACAAAAAATACTAAGGTCATTCTGTATTGCGGTACAGGCCATGCCGCCGTTGCCTCGTGGTTTGCGTTAACGCAAATAGTGGGTAATAACAATGTTAAAAACTATGATGGATCCTGGTTTGAGTTTGCAACAAAAGCACCAGGGGACTTGGTAGAAACTAACTAGTGAACGAGTTAACTGCGACTCAAGTAGTAGCGCCTAGTAAGTACGAATGGAGTCGTGCTGACTCCATTCGTACCCTGGTTGCTGGATTAATCATCGCTGGGCTCGTTCTACTCTCTCAGATTCTCGAGAAGAGCGAAACGTATGGATCTAAAGCAGCGACATCGCTATTGATTGGAGTTGCTCTAGGAGTTGCATTCGAGCGCGGTCGTTTTTGCATCTTCTGTATCTTTCGCGACTCAATCAATGAGCGAAAGAATTATGGGTTGCTATCGATTTTCACGGCGCTTGCAGTGGGAGCAATCGGCTACGTAATCGTTTTCGGATTGTTTCTTCCTGTACCCGCGGGCGATCAAATGCCTCCATCAGCACATGTGGGTCCCGTAAGCCTGGCGCTTGTACTGGGTGGCTTTGCCTTCGGGATTGGAATGGCACTTGCAGGTGCATGTATCTCAGGTCAGTTCTTCCGATTGACTCAAGGATACTTGCGCGCCATCCCCGGGCTTATTGGAGTAATTATCGGCTTTATTCTCTCCTTTAACTCTTGGAACTTTCTTTACAGGAATTTTATCGAGGGTGCACCACGATTATGGCTTCCACATTATCTTGGGTACGCCGGCTCACTCGCGCTGACTCTCATTTTTATTGGAGTTGCCATCTATTTCCTCATTAAGAAGAGCAACCCTGTAGAGCGCGAGCTTCATGGCACCGGCGAGATTGAATGGAGTCAGATTCGCCACTCATTGATAAAGAAGCGGTGGAATCCATTTATCACTGGTGCAATCGTGGGCGTGGTGGGCATCGTTGCCTATCTCAGGATTGAACCCCTTGGCACCACCCGCCAACTAAATTCCATCGCGCAGAGTATCGGGACAAAATACGATCTTTACCCAAACTTGATTGGATTGGAAGGTCTCTCTGGATGTATTGGGGCGGCTGTCCAGTCGATAACTAATAATGGTTGGCTCATCCTTGGGTTCTTCACCGCAGCGCTAGCTGCATCGATTGCAGGCAATCGTTTCAAGCCACAAATTCCTACACTTAAAGGAATTGCATCTTCCATATTTGGAGGAATTCTTCTTGGCTGGGGTTCCTTTACTAGCCTGGGTTGCACGATCGGAAATCTACTATCGGGTAGTCAAGCTCTTGCTATTTCAGGATGGACCTTCTTTCTATTCTCATTCATAGGCGTGTGGGTGGGTATCAAATTAAAACTGGACAGAATTGAGTAAGATATGAAGAGGGAGAGAATCACTATCGCATTAGCAGCTGTCCTCGTTTTTTTGGGCGCGTCGGTTACCCCGGCAGATGCTGCATCTCAAGCAAAAAATTCGAAGAAAAACATTGCGAAACTGACCTTCTCGGCAAAAACCGTCAATGGTGACCTGTATAGCTCAAAAGAACTACTGGGCAACAAACCCAGCGTGCTCTGGTTTTGGGCACCTTGGTGCAATATCTGCGTAAATGAGGCGAAGGAGCTTGTAGCACAAGTAGGTGATTACGAGGGCAAGATTAATTTTGTTGGAATCGGCGCACTTGGGAATCAAAGTGAGTTACTTGACTTTGTCGAACATACTGGAGCATCTTCGTTTACTAATTTAGATGATTCATCCGGAAAAATTTGGAAGCGTTTTGGCGTGATATTACAACCAACAATCATTTTCATCGATAAGAAGAAGAATTTGAAAACGAAGATTGGGCCGAGTACCCCGGAGTACATTAAGGCTAGGTTAAAAGAGCTCGCGGCTAGCAAGTAATGGTTGATTCTGCGTTGGGTATTGCATTTACCGCAGGGATCTTTGCAACCTTCAACCCCTGCGGTTTTGCAATGCTGCCAGCGTATCTTTCACTCGCCATACTTGAATCTGGCAGGAATGAGAATAGGGTTCGGCTGCTTTTACGAGCAGTCAAGTTTGCAACTTTGATGGGCTTGGGAATCCTTGGAGTCTTTTCATTATTTTCTTTGATAATTTTTCCGATTTCAACATCCATTCAAAAATATCTACCTTTTGTCACTATTATCTTAGGCGCCGTGGTGCTTGTATTAGGAGCCGTTATCTTAGTTCGAGGTCCAATCATTGTTCGTAAATTGTGGAGCCCGCAGGTATCACCCACTGGGAAATCTAAAACATATATTTTATACGGTGTCACTTTCGCTCTAGGTTCCATTAGTTGCACGATTGGGCCTTTCCTTGCCATCACAAGTCGAGCCTTAAATGAGAGTTACCTTGATTCATTGTTAATATATCTGACATACGGCGCCGGTTTCATCGTAACGATTTTGTTGCTGGCGCTTCTTACGGCTTTTTCACAACAAATGTTGGTGAAGCGAATTCGAGACTTAGGTGCTGTAATAGAAAAAATTACTGCAGCGATTCTGCTTGTAGTGGGTATATATTTGATCTACTTTGGTATCACAGAGGTAGCGCTGCAATACGGTAAAACTGACCAAAGTTCAATTCTGGAGATCGCCTATCGTGTTCAAGGATTTGTCATTTCTGTGGTCTCCGCGCTGCTTCGGGGTATTGGGTTAATGTAATTTCTTGCTAGACTTTCAACGAAGAGTCGCCCGAACCATCGCGGTGTAGCAATACATCGAGGAAAGTCCGGACTTCGCAGAGCACAGTGGTGGGTAACGCCCACCCCGGGAAACCGGCGGGATAGTGCCACAGAGAATAGACCGCCTATTAGCAATAATAGGTAAGGGTGAAACGGTGGTGTAAGAGACCACCAGTGCAAGAAGTAATTCTTGTAGCTAGGTAAACCCCACTGGAAGCAAGGTCACGCAGATAACGTTTGAGAGCTGCTCGCTCGAGTTATCGGGTAGACCGCATGACGATGTCAGTAATGACAGCGCTAGAGGGATGATGGTTCACGACAGAATCCGGCTTATAGGGCGACTCTTCTTCCAATTAGGTGGGCATCCTTGTTGCACAGCGCATTGGGGCTTCTACGGGCACGAATAAGGTTAATTGCAGCATCGGATTAATCTGGCAGAGATTAAGAAGTATTTAGTTGATGTTGAAATAAAGGTTGAGGGAAAGCTGCTTTACTACACCCCACCTTTATAATTAGCCAAAAAGGTTTTAATCAGATAACGAAGGGTAATAATGAGTCAAACCACCAATCCATTTTTCTTGGCTAATCGGGATGCGATAAGTAGATACGCTGATTTTTCAGGTACTTCAACCCGCTCCCAGTATTGGCTATTTTTTCTGGGAGCTAACCTAGCCACCTGTCTGGCAGCGCTAATCGGGGGGGCGCTGGTGGGTAATGTGCTGTCAATATACTTCATAGTTCCAAACCTATCTGCCGGGGTAAGGCGGCTGCATGATGCGGGTAAAAGTGGTTGGTATTTACTTTTCCCGATCTATAACATAATCTTGCTAGCCTCACCAACAAAGGGAAAGCGTCTACCTCCTGAGAATTTGTAGATCTTTGTCGGAGAATGACAAGGTTTTACCTGATTAATTCTTTTAATGTTGGGTATTTGTTATTTTCGCCCCTCCACCACCTGTTTTTAATGTAGCAAAAACGTAACTTTTCGAGGGGTGCGCACTAAGGTTTTGAAGTCTATGCTTGAAGTGGTCGAAATTCGACTAATCCTAGGAGGAAAAAAATGTCATTAAAGAAAGCTACGGTTAGCTTTGTTTCACTGGTACTTGCA
>Ga0208048_1000630_pt1 | contig 18883 bp, 19 predicted proteins | sample Malawi_45m_30L_FD_184163 | JGI IMG/M metagenome (GOLD analysis project Ga0208048, IMG submission 184163) | Freshwater microbial communities from Lake Malawi, Central Region, Malawi to study Microbial Dark Matter (Phase II) - Malawi_45m_30L... | ecosystem: Environmental > Aquatic > Freshwater >...
AGATCTTGCCCGTTTTAATCAAAGACTACCAGACTAGAATTGAAAATAAATTAAAGGATGCATTAATCGCAATTGATGATGATCGACTAAAACAAGAGTTTCTGATTTTCTTGCAAAAGATGGATATTGATGAAGAACTTAACCGTATTATATCGCATATTGATGAAGTAAGGTACTTACTTAAAACAGATGATGCAATTGGAAAAAAACTAGACTTTATGATGCAAGAACTTAATCGGGAAGCAAATACTTTAGGTTCAAAATCGATTTCATTTAAAACTTCACAAATATCAGTTGATTTAAAAGTTTTGATTGAGCAAATGCGCGAACAAATTCAGAATATTGAATAATGATCAAAGAATATATATGAGCCAGGCCCATTTATTTATTATTGCTGCAGCTTCCGGTGCTGGTAAGACGACACTAGTAAAAGCACTTTTAAACAAAGATCAAGATCTTCAGGCTTCGGTATCACATACCACGCGAAAACCACGTCTAGGCGAAGTGAGTGGTGTGGACTATCATTTTGTTGATGAAAGCACCTTTTTAGATTTGAAGAAAAAAGGTGAATTTTTAGAATCTGCTGAATGTCACGGCGATATGTATGGTACCAGTAAAAAATCAGTACAGTCAATTCTTGATCAAAAGAAAGACGTGATTTTAGAAATTGATTGGCAAGGGGCGCAAACACTTAAAGCTCAGTTTAAAGAAGCTATTTCAATTTTTGTATTGCCACCCTCTGTTGAAACGTTGGCTGAAAGATTAAATAACCGTGGACATGATAGTGATGAGACGATTGCGAAGAGGCTTGCGGTTGCTAGAGAAGAGATGAGCCATGTAGATGAGTTTGATTATGTTACAATTAATGATGACTTTGAGGTAGCACTTCATGATCTTATGGCCATTATTCGATCCACTCGATTAATGTGTCATATTCAGCTTACACGACACAGTCACTTAATTAAAAACTTGACTTGAAATTTGGAGAAATAATATGGCACGAATTACAGTAGATGATTGTCTAGAGATGATTCCTAATCGCTTTAAACTGACATTAGCTGCCGCATATCGCGCAAGACAACTAGCCAACGGTGCTGAAGCATTAGTAAGCACAAATGGCCTAAGAGATAAGTCTACAGTATTAGCATTAAGAGAAATTGCAGCAGGTAAAGTTGGTCTTGATATCTTAAATAGAAAAATTACTTACTAATTCAAAAAATTAGGGCTTACTGCCCCCCAAAAGATTTAAGACCATGGCTAATACCGCTCATTTTAATAAAGCGGATGCTCAAAAAACGCCGCTACCTCCGTTACTGCCTGTCGATAACGAAGACTCTGAACTCACAATCCTTCTCAAGGCCTACTTAAAAACCAAGGATATCCATAAAATATGGGATGCCTACCGATTTAGCGATGACGCACATCACGGTCAATCGCGACGCAGCGGTGAGCCATATATTATGCACCCAGTAGCTGTGGCGTGTACCTTAGCGAGACTTCATCTTGACGCTCCGACAATACTTGCCGCACTCCTTCATGATGTCGTGGAAGACACAACGGTTACAACAAAAGAAATTGAAAGGAAGTTTGGGAAACAGGTATCCGTATTAGTCGACGGTTTATCCAAGCTGGATAAAATTGAATTTCAAGATGCAACAGAAGCGCAAGCCGAAAATTTCAGAAAAATGTTATTGGCGATGTCGAATGATGTCCGTGTCATTTTAGTGAAGCTGGCTGATCGTCTTCACAATATGCAAACTTTAGATGTCCTAAAGCATGAAAAACAAAAACGTATTGCGCAAGAAACCCACGATATATATGCACCTATTGCAAATCGATTGGGTTTAAATACTATCTATCAAGAACTCGAAGATTTAAGTTTTAAACATTTATATCCAATGCGTTATCGCGCGATTCAAAAGGCCATGAAAGCCACTCGAGGAAATCGTCGTGAAGTGGTTGAAAAAATTTCGGCAGCAATTCAACAAAAACTAACTGAGAGGAAAATGGAAGCGGAAGTGACAGGGCGCGAAAAAAATACTTATAGTATTTATAAGAAGATGAGTGAAAAGGGTATGTCATTTACGCAGATCAATGACATCTATGCATTCAGAATTATCGTGAAAGAGGCAAACGATGCCTACTCAGCACTGGGGGCATTGCATGCACTTTATAAACCTCTTCCAGGTAAATTCAAAGATTATATTGCAATTCCAAAAGCAAATGGATACCAATCATTGCATACAAGTTTGTTTGGACCTTTTGGGACCCCCATCGAAGTACAAATTCGTAGTGAAAAAATGCACAAGCTTGCAGAGGCAGGCGTTGCAGCGCATTGGCTTTATAAAACAAAAGATGCGCATCTCACTGAGCTGCAACAACAAACACATCAATGGTTAAAACGTCTCTTAGAGATTCAATCAGATAGTTCTGATTCACTCGAATTCTTAGAACATTTAAAAGTTGATCTTTTTCCTGACGAAGTTTATGTATTTACGCCGAAAGGGAAAATTTTAGCGCTTCCTAAAGGTTCGACCGCAGTTGATTTTGCTTATGCAGTACATAGTGATGTGGGTAATTGTTGTGTAGCAGCAAAATACAATCAAGAACTCGTTCCTCTTCGAGCAGAGGTGCATAACGGGGATCACATTGAAATTATCACAGCGCCGTTAGCTAAACCTAATCCTGCATGGTTAAATTTTGTTATTACTGGAAAAGCAAGATCACATATTCGGCAATATTTAAAATCTATTGAATCAGAAGAATCTTCGCGGCTTGGTGAAAGCATGCTTAATCAAGCGCTAAAAGCCCTTCACGTCAACCCATCATCTATTATAGAGTCGCGTTGGAAAAAATTAATCAGTGATTATGGTGTTAAAAGTAAAAAAGATATTTTGGCAGAGATTGGTTTAGGTAAGCGTATGAGTGTCATGGTAGCCCATCAACTTATTAGTTTTATCGATGGCGGGAATCAAGAAAAAGCGAAACATAAGCAGCTCGACGTGATCACCATTAAAGGCTCTGAGAGCATGGTAATTCAATTGGCAAGTTGCTGTCACCCTATCCCAGGCGATCCTATTTTAGGTTTTATTAATAAAGATAAAGGCCTTGTGGTTCATACTCATGATTGTTTAGCGATTAGAAAATTTAAACTTGATCCTGATAAATGGCTTGATGTTGAATGGGATCCAAATCCAGATCGATTATTTAAGGTTAATTTACAAATTATGGTTTTAAATGAACGCGGGATGCTAGCTAAAATCTCGTCAGTGATTGCAGAAACAGATTCAAATATTGATAGTGTGAACGTTGAGGAATCGGATGGCGGACATTTTGTAAATGTAAACTTTATTGTGCAAGTGCATAATCGTATCCACTTGGCAGATCTTATGCGAAACTTAAGAAAAATTACCAATATTTCCAGAATCAGTCGTGTCAAGATGAAAACCTTTTAAGTTACGTCTTAAAAAAGAAAGATTGAAGAAATGACAATAGAAATTATTCAAACTAAAAACGCACCAGAAGCGATCGGGACTTATTCTCAGGCTATCAAAATAGGCAATACTATTTATTTGTCTGGTCAAATTGCACTTGATCCTCAATCGATGCAGTTAGTTGAAGGTATTGAAGCACAAATTCATCAGGTTTTTAAAAATTTAAAATCAGTCGTTGAAGCTTCCGGTGTTCACTTAAGTAACATCGTGAAAATTAATATTTACTTAACTGATTTATCTCATTTTGCTTTGGTCAACACCATCATGGGCGAATATTTTACCAAACCTTATCCAGCTAGAGCCGCTGTAGGTGTTGCATCGCTTCCTAGAAACGCCCTTATCGAAGCTGATGGTGTTGTTGTTCTTTAAATGATTTTTTTTAAGAGTATTTCAATCTGACTTCTCTAGCCGAGCTTCAGCTTTTTACGCCTTCCGTATTAAATAAGCTCAAAAAAATGGGCCTTGAAGATGTATTTAGTTTAGTAATGCATTTACCTATTCGTTATATTGACGAAACAATTGTGACCCCTATTCGTGATATTGAAATGGACGTACTTTCTCAAATAGAAGCAGAAGTTATTCGGGCTGAAATTGTCTATAAACCTAAAAAAATGCTTATCGTTCAAGTCAAAGATACATCGGGTAGCTTGCAGCTTAGATTTTTACATTTTTATCCAAGCCAGATGAAAATGTTTGAAGCAGGTAATCGCATTCGTATTTTAGGGGAGGCTCGGAATAATTTATTCGCATTCGAGATGATCCATCCTCAGTGTAAATTCATAAGAGAGGGCGATGTATTGCCAGAAGTCCTTACGCCGATTTATTCATTGGTTGCAGGGGTGGGGCAAAAAACAGTCAAAGATGCTATCGATAAAGTGTTTCATCACTTTGATTTAAAAAATTATTTAAAAGATTTATTTTTACCATCAATATATGAAAAATTTCACTTACCAAATCTTTATGAGAGTATAAAAAGCATTCATCACCCAAAAGATTTTCAAGAAGCGGCAAAACATGAAGCACTCTCTAGCATGTCATATCAAAGAATCATCTTTGACGAATTTTTAGCGCAACAATTATCTCTAAGGTCTAATTATTTAATGAGACGTGCACGGACTGCCACCCCGTTTAAAGCCACTTATAAACTCATAAATGTTTTTATGGATCATCTTGAATTTGATTTAACGCAAGCGCAAAAAAAAGTTATTCAAGAAATTAAAAATGACCTTGAGAAAAACCATCCAATGCAAAGATTATTACAAGGTGATGTGGGAAGTGGTAAAACAGTTGTGGCGACTATTGCTGCGCTCCAAGTGATCGAAAATGGAAGTCAGGTTGCATTTATGGCACCTACGGAAATTTTAGCGGAACAACATTATCGTAAACTTTATGCCTGGTTGACCCCTTTAGATATAAAAATCGCATGGCTCACGGGCAGTCAGTCCAAAAAAGATCGGGCGATCTCGTTGGAGATGACGCAATCGGGTGAAGCCCAAATTGTGGTTGGTACCCATGCCCTTTTTCAAGAACATGTAGCATTTAAAAAATTTGGGTTAAGTATTATTGATGAACAACATCGATTTGGGGTTGAACAAAGATTGGCTTTAAGAAAAAAAGGTGAATTAAATAGAGTGATTGAGCCTCATCAACTTATGATGAGTGCAACGCCTATTCCAAGAACACTTTCTATGAGTTATTTTGCAGATCTTGATGTATCTATTATTGATGAATTGCCTAAAGGGCGAGAGGCGATTGTGACGAAACTTTTTTCAGAAGATCGACGCGATGAGATTTTAAAAAGAGTACATGAGGTATGTCATGCAGGCGCTCAAGTTTATTGGGTATGCCCTTTAATTGACGAAAGTGAAGTATTACAACTTCAAACGGCTGAAGAAACCTATGCAAATATGCAATCTCATTTTAAAGACTTTAAATTAGGCTTGGTTCATGGACGAATGAAATCCTCAGAAAAGCAAAAAGTCATGTCTGATTTTGTGAGAGGTGATATTCAATTATTAGTGGCGACCACAGTGATTGAAGTCGGTGTGGATGTGCCTAATGCCACATTGATGGTTGTTGAAAATGCAGAGCGCATGGGACTCTCACAATTGCATCAGTTACGGGGTCGCGTGGGGCGCGGTTCACTCAAGAGTACATGCATTTTATTGTTTCAAAAAAAATTATCAGAGCTAGCAAGACAAAGACTTAAAGTAATTTTTGAAAATACTGATGGTTTTATCATTGCACAAAAAGATTTAAACATAAGAGGCCCCGGGGAATTTTTAGGGGTAAGACAAAGTGGGGTACCAATGTTGCGCATTGCTAATATCAATCGTGATTTTAAATTATTAGAGGAAGCTAAAACAATAGCGGACCAATTATTAGAAGATTATCCTGAAGCCTCTCAGCTTCACTTAAAACGCTGGCTAAATCATGCAAATAAAAGGGTGAAAGTATAACTATGTCATGGCTGGGATCACCGAAAATTAAAGGCTACAAGTTTTCTTGGATTACTGAAGAAGGTTCTTTAACGGAGCGATTAAAAAAAGAGTTTAATGATGTCAAAGTTGATGTCATTTATGAAGGTTTAGCCTTAGAAAAAGAAACAGATTACATTCGTGAAGTAATTATCAAAAGTTGTGAAAAGCCTATGATATTTGCTCAAACCCGAGTCAATATGATTGATCTTGATAGTGCTTGGAGTTTTTTAAAAGAACTTGGCCAACAATCTCTTGCAAATATTTTATTTAAAGACCCTAAAATTTTTAGACATTCGCTTCTGTATCGATTATGTGATTCAAACGATATTTTATATATACGTTTAAAATCACTTGGCTATATCCATGAAGAAATTTTGTGGATTAGAAAATCGAAATGGAAAAAAGACGGAAAGATTCTTTTTTTAACTGAAGCTTTTTTGCCAAAACTTTTTGAAACAAAAAACTAAGTTGATTTCAAATTGATGATGATAATCATTCGCATTTAGGTTATAATTCTCTTTTTATTTTTTTTAAGCATTTGCCAACAATTGTGACTTTGTCGAGACATATTCCCTTTCATATCGATTTGCCAAAAGCTATTGGAGTTTCAATCGCTATTCATATCATTTTAATGGTAGGGTTACCTAAATTTAATAAGCCGTTATTAGCACCCCAAGAGATGAGCGTTACGATTTCAAGTTCTCCAGTACAACAGCCAATCGAAAAAATTGAACCACCTGAGCCTATAAAACCTGAGCCTATAAAAAAAATGAAGCCTATTCAGGAAATAGAGAAAAAAATTACACCAATTTTTGATCAAAATGCAATAGCAGTTGCTCAGCCTGCGCAGAAAGAAGAGGCCCCACCTGCGCCTTCAGAGGTTATTTCAAAAATTCCTAATGCTGTGCCACAAGAACAAGTGACTCAGTTTCTAGAGAGTTATAGCAGTTTGCTTGCAAATGCGATTGCAAAATATAAGCAATATCCAAAAATCGCTCAAATGCGCGGTTGGCAAGGGACTGTTATTGCAGATCTTGAAATTGATAGTAAAGGTTCAGTGATTAGTGTCATGATTAAAAAAAGCAGTATTTATGAAGTTTTAGATAACGAAGCGCTCGAAATGATAAAAAAAGCTTCGCCATTTCCAGCCCCACCAGATAATTTCCGTGGTAAAAATTTTAATGTACTTGTGCCTATTTCATTCAAACTCGAATAATCCGATTTAATTTTAAAGATGCGTTCTTATTTTCATCTTATGCGTCTTGATAAACCCATTGGCATTTTTTTGTTATTGTGGCCAACCTTATGGGCTCTTCTTATAGCAAGCCATGGCTATCCGAGCATTCAACACTTCACCATTTTTATTTTAGGCACAGTCTTAATGCGATCAGCTGGCTGTGTGGCAAATGATATTCTTGATCGCAAATTTGACTCTTTTGTCGCACGCACAAAATTGCGTCCTCTTGCGAATCAATCTATTCCAGTTAAAAATGCATTTTTTTTACTGATCATTCTGTTATTAGGTGCGCTGATATGTGTTTTATTTTTAAATGGACAATCATTTTATTTTTCACTTATAGCTTTGTTTCTGGCACTCACTTATCCTTTAACCAAAAGATTCTTTGTCATGCCGCAAGCCTATTTAGGTTTAAGTTTTGGTATGGGTATTCCCATCGCTTTTGTTGCAAATGATACCTCCTTTACTTTAACGACATGGCTTTTATTTTTAGCTAATCTATTTTGGGTGATTGCTTACGATACGCTGTATGCGGTGACGGACAAAAATGATGATTTAAAAATTGGCATTCGCTCTTCAGCTATTTGGTTTGGACATTATATTAAAGAGGCCATTATGTTCTGTTATACCTGTATGATAGGATGCTTGATTTGGGTTGGACAGTTAGAAAGTTTTAGCTGGCCTTTTTATACATTTATAATGTTGTGTCTCATTTTTATTGCGGTTCTTTATCGGCAAATCAGCACGCTTAATCCTAAAGCCTGTTTTGATGGATTTTTAAGCAATAATTATTTGGGCGGGCTCGTCTTTTTGAGTGTGTTTTTTCACTATCTCTACGTGAACTAAATCTTTAATAAAATTGACAAAATAGGCAGTTTTGCCATAATAATAACCCTTTTTTAAATTTATAGCGCAAAAGTTGATATTGAAATGAATACATTTTCAGCAAAACCCCACGAAGTTAAACGCGACTGGTTCGTAATAGATGGAACTGATTTAGTATTGGGCAGATTAGCAAGTGCGATTGCATATCGATTACGTGGCAAACATAAAGCCATATATACACCGCACATAGATACAGGTGATTACATTGTAGTGATCAACGCGGAAAAAATTAAAGTTACGGGTAACAAAGGGGATGACAAGGTGTATCATCGCCACTCAGGTTATCCAGGCGGTATTTCAACAACGACCTTCACTAAGATGCAAGACCGTTTTCCTGGCCGTGCTTTAGAAAAGGCAGTAAAGGGAATGTTACCAAAAGGGCCCTTGGGCTATGCCATGATTAAAAAGATGAAAGTCTATTCAGGCGCAACTCACAATCACGTGGCACAACAACCACAACTATTGAGCTTATAGTTAAGGAAATACTATGATAGGTAAATACAATTACGGAACGGGTCGCAGAAAAAGTTCAATTGCTCGTGTGTTTATTAAGCCAGGTAAAGGCGTGATAACAGTGAATGACAAACCTGCAGATGAATATTTTTCACGTTATACCTCTCGTATGATTGCCCGCCAACCTCTTGATTTAACGAACACATTAAATACATTTGATATTCATGTGAATGTCATTGGGGGTGGTGAATCTGGTCAAGCAGGTGCAGTGCGTCATGGCATTACACGCGCACTTATTGACTATAATGCAAATTTAAAGAGCACGCTTTCACACGCTGGCTTTGTTACGCGTGATGCACGTGAAGTTGAGCGTAAAAAAGTGGGTCTTCGAAAAGCTCGTAGACGTAAACAATTCTCGAAACGTTAATTGTTTCAAGTTCCAAAGAGCAAAAAGGCCGCTTTCAAGCGGCTTTTTTTATATAGAGTTAAATAAATTTTGTTAGTATGAGTTTTTAAGGATTAAGACTTCTTTTTAATTAAAGGCGCGTATTTGATGAGTAATCTCTCAAAGATTAAAGTAGGCGTGGTCGGTGCGACCGGTTATACCGGCGTTGAGCTATTAAGAATTTTAGTCAAACATCCTCATGTGACTATTCAAACTGTCACTTCGAGAGCTGAGGCTGGTTTATACATCGCGACCTTATTTCCAAGCCTAAGAGGATTAATCGACCTTAAATTTGAAGATCCAAAGACTGCTAATTTGGTGAATTGTGATCTCGTATTTTTTGCAACACCTAATGGGATTGCTATGCAAGAAGCACCCGCACTTCTTAAAGCCGAGGTCAAAGTGATTGATTTGGCAGCTGATTTTAGGCTAAAAGATGCTAACGTCTGGGAAAAATGGTACAAAATGCCGCATTTGTGTAGTGAACTACTTAAAGACGCTGTTTATGGTTTGCCAGAAATTAATCGAGAAAAAATTAAAAAAGCCTCACTGGTGGCTAATCCGGGTTGTTACCCCACAGCGATTCAATTGGGATTTATTCCATTGATTGAAGCTGGCGTGATTGACCTTGGTGATCTCATCGCAGACGCTAAATCAGGTGTATCAGGTGCGGGCAGAAAAGCTGAAGTGAATGCACTGATGGCGGAAGTATATGATAACTTTAAAGCATACGGTATTGAGGGGCATAGACATTTACCCGAAATCACGCAAGGGCTTGCGGGTGTTGCAAAAAAAACGGTGCATTTAACCTTTGTACCACATTTAGCCCCTATGATTAGAGGTATACATGCAACACTTTATGCAACGCTAACTAAAATTATAGACATACAAGCTCTTTTTGAATCGAGATATAAGCATGAGTTCTTTGTTGACGTGATGCCAAAAAGCTCACATCCTGAAACAAGATTTGTAAGAGGCTCCAATCAATGTCGCATCAGTATCCATCAGCCACTGGGAGGCAAAAAGGTTGTTGTGTTATCTGTCATCGATAATCTCGTGAAAGGCGCGGCAGGACAGGCTGTGCAAAATATGAATCTTATGTTTGATTTTCCAGAGATTTCTGGACTTGATCTTGTCCCTTTGATGCCATAAAGTGTTGTTTCTATGAGAAAAGTCAAGCGAACCTATACAAAATATTTTGGCATAACACGCCGAAAAATGCGTATTAAAGCAAGCGCATCTTGGCATACTTATTTGATAATCGCTGCACTCTCGTTTATAGGCGGCGCAGGGTGGACTTATTATGAGTTAAACGGTGGTACATTGATTGGATTTATTTCAAAAATTCAAGCGTTGGAAGCCGAGAATCAATCAATACAAGGCCAGTTATTACATCAAAAAATTGAGCTTCAATTGAAATCGATTTCCGGGGATAAAGTGTCAGAAGATATTACTAAACTCCAAGCAGAAAATGCCAAGCTAAAAGAAGACATTCTTTTTTACGAAAACATTGTAGGTAAGAAACGATAAAGGATATTTCATGTTTTTTAATAAAAAAAATAAAGCGCGCACAATTGATACACTCATTGATAAAGATATTACATTGCATGGCAATGTGACTTACTCAGGTGGCATTCGAGTAGATGGCTGCATTTATGGGAATCTCACTGAACTTCCAGGTACAGTAGGTACTCTTATAATGGGCAACAAAAGTCGCATTAAAGGAAATATATCAGCACATACAGCTATTATTGGCGGAGATGTGAAAGGTAATGTTGAATGTGCCGAGTACTTAGAGCTTCATGGGAATGCAAGAATTATGGGCGACATCGAATATAAAGTGATAGAAATTCATGCAGGTGCTAAAGTGTATGGACAACTTAAAGAAGTGGTTAAAACTCATCAAACACAAAAAAAGAAATAACAGGAGTAAATGCTATGAATCAAATCGTTGAATCAAAAGAAATCGAAATTCCAACCCCACTTATTTTTACTGACAATGCTGTAAAAAAAGTAAAGGAATTAATAGAAGAAGAAGGTCAACCAGAGCTCAAACTTCGAGTATTTGTCAGTGGTGGCGGATGTTCGGGCTTTCAGTATGGATTTACATTTGAAGAGTCAATCAACGAGGACGACACCCAAGTAACAAAAGATTCTGTCACGTTGTTAATTGATCCCATGAGTCTGCAATACTTAATGGGTGCTGAAATTGATTATCAAGATAGCATTCAAGGCTCACAATTCGTCATTAAGAATCCAAACGCACAAACAACTTGTGGTTGCGGTTCTTCTTTCTCAGCATAAAACGGATTTAATTTTTAGGGACATCACGTCGAGATTTACCTATGTATACTTGGCGTGGTCGGCCAATTTTACTCTCAGGTTGACCTAGCATTTCATTCCATTGTGCAACCCAACCAGCTGTTCTTGCAAGCGCAAATACTGCAGTGAACATCGAATTAGGAATGCCTAAAGCGCGCATCACAATGCCAGAATAGAAATCTACATTTGGGTATAGTTTTTTCTCTATGAAGTATTCATCCTCAAGTGCAATTTGTTCTAATTTCATAGCAAGTTTGAGAGTGGGATCATCTCTTAAGCCAAGTTCATCAAGAACTTCATAGCAAGTCTTACGCATGATTTCTGCACGTGGATCTTTATTGCGATAAATGCGATGACCAAATCCCATCATACGGAATGAATCATCTCTATCTTTTGCGCGTTTAATGAATGCACCTATTCTACTCTCATTCCCAATTTCTTCGAGCATTTTTAAAGTAGCTTCGTTTGCGCCGCCATGCGCTGGGCCCCAAAGAGATGCAATGCCTGCAGCAATACATGCAAAAGGATTAGCACCTGATGAGCCCGCAAGCCTTACCGTAGAAGTGGATGCATTTTGTTCATGATCTGCATGAAGAATTAAAATGCGTTCAAACGCTTTAGCGAGTACTGGATTAGGTTTGAACTCTTCACATGGAGTTGCAAACATCATGCGCAAAAAATTCTCTGTATAACCCAAATCATTTTTAGGGTAGATAAAAGGTTGGCCTAGGCTGTATTTGTAACTCCACGCTGCGATGGTAGGTACTTTAGCTAATAGCTGATGTGCTGAAATTTGCCGATGTTCAGGGTTCATCACATCCATAGAATCAAAATAAAATGCAGACATTGAACCTACAACCCCTACCATGACTGCCATGGGATGAGCGTCGCGTCTAAATCCACGGAAAATATTATTGAGTTGATCGTGGAGCATGGTGTGGCGATTTATAGTCGTTGAAAATATTTCTTTTTCTTTAGGCTTGGGTAATTCACCATGCAATAATAAAAAAGCAACATCCAAAAAACCGTAATGATCTGCGAGTTGCTCAATGGGGTAACCGCGATAAAGAAGAAGACTTTTTTCTCCATCAATAAAAGTAATTTCAGAGCTGCAAGAAGCAGTCGACATAAAACCAGGGTCGTAACTAAAGACTTGATGAGCGCCTAATTGACGGATATCAATGGCGTCATTACCCATAGTGCTTTTTATCAAAGGTAACTCTAAAGATATTGGTTCTTGATCAAAGTTTAATGTAACTTTAGTTGATTTCATTTTTGAAAAATAAGATTAATTATTAAATGAATTATAACTATTCACGATACTTTTGCTAGCGCTATCTTTATGCAGGATAGAGTGCACCTAAAATGCGTAAGCCTCTAGCCCCAGTGACATCGGGTAAGTTGCCGGGTTTTGAAAATAGCATTTGTTTTGCAAGCCATGCGAAAGCTGTGGCTTCAACATATTGTGAAGGTATGCCAAGCAGATCTGTAGGTTGCATTTTAATTTTGGGCATTAATACTTTTAATCGTTCAACCAAGAAAGTATTTGAGGCACCACCTCCACATAAGTATATTTCAGTCATATTTGTATCATACGAATTTATTGCTTTTGCAATACTTAATGCTGTGAGCTCCAAAAGCGTTCTTTGTATATCTTGTGTTGAGAAAGATTTTTTTAAGTGCTTATTAAGCCACGCCTCATTGAAATGATCACGGCCGGTACTTTTGGGCGCAGTTTTTTTAAAATATACATCTAAAAAAAATTTACCAAGGAGTGTTTCAATAATTTTTCCCTCCCTAGCCCATGCACCATTCTCATCAAATGCTTGATTTCGATGTGTCTTGCTCCAATGGTCTAATAAAATATTACCAGGGCCAGTATCAAAACCCAATACAGGCGCTTTAGGATTTAATAGAGTGACATTAGCAATTCCCCCAATATTAAGAATGGCACGATAAGTGATTGAATGTGAAAAAATTGCATGATGAAATGCAGCGACCAATGGAGCACCCTGTCCACTTGCTGCAACATCTCGACTTCTAAAATCAGCAACGACATTGATATTGGAAAGCTCAGCTAGAAGTGCAGGATTTGCAATTTGTAAGGTGAAGCCTTTGTGAGGTTGGTGGCGAACAGTTTGCCCATGAAATCCAATGGCTCTTATATCTTTGGATGCGATATTTGTTTTTTTAAGCAAAGCCTCAATCGCTTCAAAGGCTTTTTTGCTCACTGTGTTGCCTAAGAGGAGACTTTCCTCAAGCTCATTAGTACTTGGTGAATGAAGTCTTAACAAAGCTATTTTGAGTTTATCCTCATAAGGCGCATAGCTATGACCCATAATTTTGATGTCTTGAGATTTTTCACCAAAATTGACAAGCACTGCATCCATGCCATCAAGGCTGGTGCCGGACATAAGACCTATAAATAATTCATTCATGTGTGAGATTGTAAATGGTTTATTTTCGCTATTTTCCATATTGATAAAATAATTTAGGCTAAAATGATGGCAATTATTAAAATTCAATAAAACCATTCGAAAATATTTGTGGCTACCGAAATCAATCAAGCATTAGCGCTCATTAAAAGAGGGGCTAAAGAAATTCTTATAGAAAAAGAGTTAGCCGAAAAACTCAAAAAAGGAAAACCTTTAAGAGTTAAAGCTGGCTTCGATCCCACGGCCCCCGATCTTCATTTAGGCCATACCGTTCTATTAAATAAACTCAGACAATTTCAGAATTTAGGCCACCAAGTTTTATTTTTAATTGGTGATTTTACGGGGATGATTGGGGATCCTACAGGTAAAAGTGCGACAAGACCTCCTTTGTCTCAAGATGAAGTTAAAAAAAATGCTGAGAGTTATGCTGAACAAGTTTTTAAGATATTAAAACGTGATCAAACCGAAGTAGTTTTCAATTCAACATGGCTTAACGATATGGGTGCTGCTGGTATGTTGAAATTAGCGGCAAGTCATACAGTCGCTCGTATGCTAGAGCGTGATGACTTTAGCAAGCGATACAAAGCTAACCAGCCTATCGCTATTCATGAATTTTTATATCCACTTCTTCAAGGTTATGACTCTGTGAGACTAAAATCAGATTTGGAATTAGGCGGTACTGATCAAAAATTTAATTTATTAATGGGTCGCGAATTACAAAAACAATCAGGTCAATCTCCACAATGTGTGATTACAATGCCTCTTCTCGAAGGCTTAGATGGGGTGCAAAAAATGTCTAAATCGCAAGGCAACTCCGTTGGGATTAATGAGGCGCCCGAGATAATTTTTGCAAAAATTATGTCAGTTTCAGATGAATTAATGTGGCGATATATTGAGTTACTCTCTTTTGCTACTTTGGATGAGATTCAATGCTGGAAATCAAACGTAAAGGCAGGTCAAAATCCTCGTGATATCAAAGTTACTTTTGCTCAAGAAATTGTCGCGCGATTTCATTCAAAAGAGGCTGCTATCGTAGCGCTGGAAAATTTCCAAACTCGTTCTAAAGGTGACGTCCCAGAGAATGTACCTGAGGTAAACATCGCTATTAAAACTGATGCGATAGGTATTTTACAGGCTCTTAAAGAGGCGGCCCTTGTGGCGAGTACTTCAGAAGGCATGCGCCTTATTGAGGGCGGCGGTATTAAAATTGACGGCGAGCGCCTTGAAGATGGCAAAAAAATGATCTCTAAAAATAGTGAGTTTATGGCTCAAGTAGGCAAACGGAAATTTGCCAAGATTAAAGTGCTTTAATGTGATGGATCGTATTGATTTTTAATGAAGTTTTGATTTCAATTATATGGATTTATTGATATAATTCGCAATGAATTATTGATGGGCTTACGGCCCATTTTTTGTTTCTGCAACTTAAGTAATGTTAGGAAATCAGTCTGAGATGGAGAAGCTTGAAACATTGATCGAAAAAACCCTACAGCAGCTCGGATACGAGTTGGTCGATTTGGAGATTTCAAATCGAGGAAAGCTTTTGCGTGTTTATATTGACAAGCCTGATTCTGTAAGTATTGATGATTGCACTCTAGTGAGCAACCACCTAGGTTACGTCTTTACCGTAGAGCAAGATTTAGATTACGACAGACTAGAGGTGTCATCCCCTGGAATGAACCGCGTCTTAAAGAAATTAGCTGATTTTGAACGCTTTAAAGGTGAGCGAGCTTCTGTGAAGTTAAGGATGCCTCTCAATGCGCGTAAAAATTTTTTGGGTACCATTGATGGGACAGTTAAAGATACTGTGCTTTTGATGTGCGAGGGTGAGCTTTATCGTTTTGCTTTATCAAATATTGATAAAGCACGATTGAGCCCAGAATTTAAACGTTAGAAAATGATTTTCGGAGATTGAAATGAGTCGCGAGATTTTATTATTAGTAGATGCTTTAGCGCATGAAAAAAATGTGAACAAAGACATCGTCTTTGAAGCACTTGAATCAGCTTTGGCGTCTGCTACAAAGAAAAAAAATATAGAAGATATTGATGTGCGCGTCGAAATCAATCGCGATACGGGTGAATATAAATCTTTTAGACGTTGGACAATTTTGAATGATGAGCTTATTGAAAATGAACATGCTCAGATTTCTTTGACTGATCCTCGTGCAGAAGGCAAAACTGAAAACGATACGATCGAAGTACCTCTGGAATCTATTGAATTTGGACGCATTGGCGCACAAGCGGCTAAACAAGTGATCTTACAAAAAGTACGTGAAGCTGAAAGAGAACAAATTTTAGAAGATTTCTTATGCCGTAATGAAAAATTAGTGACAGGCGTGATTAAGCGCATGGATCGTGGCAACGGCATTATTGAAGTAGGCCGCATTGAAGCAGTGCTTCCGCGCGATCAAATGATCCCTAAAGAAAATTTACGAATCGGTGACCGCGTGAGAGCTTATCTTACAAGTGTTGAAAGAAGTCATCGTGGACCACAATTGATTTTAACCAGAACAGCACCTGAATTTCTTGTTCGTTTATTTGAACTTGAGGTACCTGAAATTGAAGAAGGTTTATTAGAAATTAAATCTGCGTCACGTGATCCAGGCTTGCGTTCAAAAATTGCCGTAAAAGCAAATGATCAAAGAATTGATCCGGTGGGTACATGTGTCGGTATGCGAGGATCAAGAGTTCAATCCGTGACAGGTGAACTTGCGGGGGAGCGTGTTGATATTGTCTTATGGTCTATGGAGCCTGCACAGTTTGTGATTAATGCCATGGCACCTGCTGAAGTGTCAAGTATTGTAGTCGATGAAGAAAAACATAGCATGGATGTTGTCGTGAATGAAGAAAATTTAGCGCAAGCGATTGGTCGAAATGGGCAAAACGTTCGTCTTGCCTCTGAACTTACAGGTTGGAATATTAATATTCTGACGGAAGAAGAATCTTCTAAGAAAAATGAAGAGGAATATGCAAGCACAAGTCAATTATTCATGGCGAAACTTGATGTGGATGAAGATGTGGCTGATATTCTTGTGCAAGAGGGATTTAGTACATTGGAGGAAATTGCATATGTACCATTACAAGAGATGATTGAGATCGAAGCGTTCGATGAAGACACAGTAAATGAATTGCGTTCACGTGCAAGAGCTGCTCTTCTTACTGAAGCGATTGCTAAAGAAGAAAAAGTTGAAGAGGCAGCTGAAGACTTACTTACGATGGAGGGTATGGATGACGTTACGGCAAATCTTCTTGCATCCAAGGGTATTTCAAAAATGGAAGATCTTGCAGATCTTGCTGTAGATGAATTGGTTGAAATGACTTCAATGGATGAAGAGCGCGCGAAACAGTTAATTATGACTGCTAGAGCACCTTGGTTTGTCTGATGGTATGTGCATCCTTCAATGAATATTATGAGGTATTAAATGGGACAATCAACTGTCACTAAATTTGCTAAGGAATTAGGGTTACCTATTGATTTATTAATCGAACAGCTTAAAAGTGCTGGGGTAAATAAATCAGCAGCAGAAGATTTATTAACCGAAGTAGATAAATCAGCATTGCTTAAATATCTTCGTAAGGAGCATGGTCAATCTCAGGCGCCAAAAAATAAAATCACTTTAACGCATAAGCAAAATAAAGAGATCAAAAAAACAGATAGCACAGGACGCGCTCGCACCATTCAAGTTGAAGTTCGGAAAAAACGCATTCTGGTACGACGTGAAGATGGAAAACCTGGAGATACAACTATTGAAGTACCCAAACTTATTCAGTTAGTTGCGAAACCTCAAGCAAAGGACCATTTACTTGGTAAAGATGAATTATTGATGAGGGAAGATGAAGCTAAGCGTCATGCCGCGCTTGCTGCAGCACAAGCTGAAGATATTAGAAAAAAACAAGAAGCGGTTGCAAAAGTAAACGTAGCACCAGCAACCAAATTAAGTGAAGGAACGCTGCATCGCCCTGCTTCTAAAGCTGGCGTTAGAGTGGAAGGTAAAGATAAGCAATTTGATAAGAGCGAAAAGGATTGGTCTGATCGCGAATTTAAAAAACGTACACTGAAAGGCCGAGGTGATTCTATCGCTGCTTCAGGATGGCGCTCACCTAAATCAAAATCTAAACATCGCGAAGAGAGTGAGGAGTCAACATTTGTGGCGCCCACCGAACCTATCACTCGGAATATTCAAGTACCAGAAACAATTTCAGTAGCTGACTTAGCTCACAAGATGTCAGTTAAAGCTACCGAAGTAATTAAGGTACTCATGAACATGGGCATGATGGTAACAATCAATCAAATTCTAGACCAAGATACTGGAATGATTGTGGTCGGTGAAATGGGTCACAATGCGATTGCAACTTTAGATAACGACCCTGAAACGCTGATCGATCAAGATTCATCAGTAGAGGCTATTTTAGAAATTCGTCCTCCAGTCGTAACTGTCATGGGTCACGTGGATCACGGTAAAACATCACTTCTTGATTACATTAGAAGAACGCGCGTGGCCTCTGGCGAAGCAGGCGGCATTACGCAACATATTGGTGCATATCACGTGGAAACGCTCCGTGGTATGGTGACTTTTTTAGATACGCCAGGGCACGAAGCGTTCACGGCAATGCGCGCTCGTGGTGCTAAAGCTACCGATATTGTGATTTTAGTGGTGGCAGCAGATGATGGAGTCATGCCGCAAACCATTGAAGCGATTCACCATGCTAAAGCAGGTAATGTGCCGCTTGTAGTTGCAATTAACAAAATTGATAAGCCTGAAGCAGCTCCTGAGCGCGTGAAAATGGAGCTTGTTGCGCAGGATGTAGTGCCTGAAGATTTTGGTGGCGACATCATGTTCGTAGAGGTTTCAGCAAAATCAGGACAGGGTATTGATAAATTGCTTGAGTCAGTGCTTCTTCAAGCTGAAGTATTAGAGCTTAAAGCACCTAAAAATACGCCAGCAAAAGGCATCGTAATTGAAGGTCGTTTAGATAAAGGTCGAGGCCCTGTTGCAACTATTCTTATTCAATCAGGCACTTTACAACGAGGTGATACATTGTTAGCTGGATCAGCTTTTGGTCGTATTCGTGCGATGCTCGATGCAACAGGCAAAGAAATTAAAGAAGCAGGGCCTTCGATTCCGGTTGAG
>Ga0208048_1000633_pt1 | contig 18844 bp, 15 predicted proteins | sample Malawi_45m_30L_FD_184163 | JGI IMG/M metagenome (GOLD analysis project Ga0208048, IMG submission 184163) | Freshwater microbial communities from Lake Malawi, Central Region, Malawi to study Microbial Dark Matter (Phase II) - Malawi_45m_30L... | ecosystem: Environmental > Aquatic > Freshwater >...
GCCACAAGCCTAAGCCACAAGCCTAAGCCACAAGCCTAAGCCACAAGCCTAAGCCACAAGCCTAAGCCACAAGCCTAAGCCACAAGCCTAAGCCACAAGTCTAATAAACACGCCTGTGCAGGCAGCGCCGCACTGAGCCGCGAACGTCTGGCCATTGCGCATCATTGCTCCCTTCTAAAACCCCCTATAATCGTGGGTTTTTGAAAATCGCAGGGAGAGACTTGTGCCGATCTACGCCTACCGCTGCGAAGCCTGCGGCTTCGCGAAAGACGCGCTGCAGAAAATCTCTGACGCGCCGCTCACTGATTGCCCCGCCTGTGGCGAGGCAAAATTCAAAAAGCAACTCACCGCCGCCGGCTTTCAGTTGAAAGGCACTGGCTGGTACGTGACTGATTTTCGGAATGGCTCGAGTGGCGGCAAACCCGGCACCGCTGATGCGAATAAGGCTGCCGGCGCAAGCGCAGGCGGCGATGCTGCCGGCAGTGCCGCCGGAACCGGCGCGGGGGATAGTGCAAGTGGCTCGACGAGCAGTGCCAGTGCCGGCAGCAACAGCAGCAACAGCAACAGCAACAGCAACGCCGGTAATACAGCAACAAGCTCATCGGGTGCGGCTGGCAGCGGCGACAGTGCGGGCACCAAGTCGGCCTCGGCCGCTTAAGCGAGTAAGGCATGCGCAAATACTTCATTACCGGCTTGCTGGTGCTGGTGCCCCTGGTGATTACCCTGTGGGTGCTGAACCTGATCGTCGGCACACTCGACGGTTCGCTGGTGCTACTACCTCCGGAATGGCGACCCGAGTCCTTGTTCGGTTTCCATTTGCCGGGCTTCGGTACGCTAGTGACGCTGCTAATTGTTTTCGTGACCGGGCTGGTGACGCAAAACATTATCGGCAATCGGGTACTGCGGTTATGGGAATTGCTGCTGCAGCGCATACCGGTGGTGAACTCGATCTACTCGAGCGTGAAGCAGGTGTCCGATACTCTGCTGTCATCGAGTGGCAACGCGTTTCGCAAGGCACTGCTGGTGCAGTACCCGCGCGAAGGCGTCTGGACCATTGCCTTTCAAACCGGCGTGCCCGGCGGCGACGTGAAAAACCACCTGATGGGTGATTACGTCAGTGTCTATGTACCGACCACGCCCAACCCGACCTCGGGATTTTTCCTGATGCTGCCGAAATCCGATGTCATCGAGCTTGAGATGAGCGTCGACGAAGCACTGAAGTACATCGTATCGATGGGCGTAGTTGCGCCACCCGATAAAAAACTCACCACGGCATCAACTCCGAAGAGCCACTAACACTCCTGATCTGTCGAGATTTATTCATGTCTATGCGTACACATTACTGCGGCCTGAGCTCCGAGGCGCAGATGGGCCAAACCGTCAGCTTGTGCGGCTGGGTGCACCGCCGTCGTGATCATGGTGGCGTGATTTTCATTGATCTGCGCGATCGCGAAGGATTGGTGCAAGTCGTGTGCGACCCGGACCGTGCTGATATGTTCAAAGCAGCAGAAGCGGTACGTAATGAATTTTGCTTGCGCATTACCGGGCTGGTGCGTGCACGTCCGGCGGGTACTGAAAACACCGGCCTCACCTCCGGCAAAATCGAGGTGCTGTGCCACGATCTTGAAGTGCTCAATCCTTCGGTCACGCCACCGTTTCAGCTGGATGACGACAACCTGTCCGAGACCACGCGCCTGACGCATCGTGTGCTCGATCTGCGTCGTCCGCAGATGCAGCACAACCTGCGTTTGCGTTATCGCGTATCGATGGAAGTGCGTAAATTCCTCGACGCCAACGGGTTTATCGACATCGAGACACCGATGCTGACCAAATCCACACCCGAAGGGGCGCGTGATTATCTGGTGCCTTCGCGCGTCAACGCGGGCTATTTCTTTGCCTTGCCGCAGTCGCCGCAGCTGTTCAAGCAGTTACTGATGGTGTCCAACTTCGATCGCTACTATCAAATCACCAAGTGCTTTCGCGATGAAGACTTGCGTGCGGATCGTCAGCCCGAGTTCACACAGATAGACTGCGAAACCTCATTCATGACCGAGCAGGAAATTCGCGATCTGTTCGAGGACATGATTCGTGGCGTGTTCAAGAATGTGTTGAACGTCGATTTGCCGAATCCGTTCCCGGTGATGGACTTTGCCACCGCAATGGCACTGTATGGCTCTGATAAGCCCGATATGCGCGTCAAGCTGGCGTTCGCCGAGCTGACCGATGTCATGAAAGACGTCGACTTCAAAGTATTCTCTGGCGCCGCCAACATGGACGGTGGTCGCGTAGCGGCTTTGCGCGTTCCGGGTGGTGGTGCTATGCCGCGCTCTGAAATCGACAGCTACACGCAGTTTGTTGCGATCTATGGCGCCAAAGGACTGGCGTATATCAAGGTCAATGAAAAAGCCAAAGGCCGTGATGGTTTGCAGTCACCGATTGTGAAGAATATTCACGATACGGCATTAACGCATATTCTCGAGCGCACCGGTGCGCAAGATGGTGATCTGATTTTCTTTGGTGCCGACAAAGCCAAGGTCGTGAATGATGCGATCGGCGCATTGCGCGTGAAAATTGGCCATAGTGAGTTTGGCCGTCAGCATGGTTTATTCGATGAGAGCTGGCGCCCGCTGTGGGTGGTTGATTTCCCGATGTTCGAGTACGATGAAGACGAAAATCGCTGGAACGCATTACACCACCCATTCACCGCACCCAAAGCAGGGCATGAAGACTTTATCGACTCTGCGCCCGGGCGTGCGATTGCGCAAGCCTATGACATGGTGCTGAACGGTTGGGAGCTTGGTGGTGGCTCTGTACGTATCCATCGTGCCGATGTGCAGAGCAAGGTTTTTCAAGCGCTGAATATTGGTGACGAAGAAGCGCGTATCAAATTTGGTTTCTTGCTCGATGCCTTGCAGTACGGCGCACCGCCGCATGGTGGTCTTGCCTTCGGGCTCGATCGTTTGGTCACCATGATGACCGGTGCCGAATCCATACGCGATGTCATCGCCTTCCCGAAAACTCAGCGCGCACAATGCTTGCTGACACAGGCGCCCTCAGCCGTCGACGAGAAGCAGCTACGCGAGTTACATATTCGTTTGCGAGCGACTGAGCCAGCGCTCAAGAGTTAATGCCGCACTATCGATAAGCCGGAAAAACCTTTTAGTGTTTTTCGCTTCGGTACTAATCCCTTCGGTACCACTCGCTACGGCACTTCGCGCTTGATTGGCTTTCGCAAAAAAACGGCCGGGACCTTGTCTCCGGCCGTTTTTATTTCTGAACTGATGAACGTTTCGTAGTTACCGATCTCGGCAACTGCGCCTTAGCTGCGTAGATGCGCTTTCGATCAATTCACTGTGAAAGCGATCTTCATGACACCAACGCCTCAGCCGCGCCTGCCATCCGTGTTCCATGTTCGGGGAATCGTATCGCCCCCGGGGAACACTGCGCCACCTTCAATTGATACCACGCCACCGGTCGTCAATAGCGCACCTCAGCTCACTACGGTCGCGGAAGCTGAAGACCCCCGAGGAGAAAAACGTCCCAGACAAGATGAAGTGACCGATGCTGAAGAGCCCGTCGTAAAGCGCGCGCGTACCGCGCAAGCTGAATCGCCTAGTTCTCCCGATCAGGCGCTGCTGAATGCTATCGAAGCAGGCAATACATCCGTTTGCTGCAGTCTGATCGATAAATTTACAGAGTTACTCAACAGCGTATTACCCGGGCCAAAGGGTCTTACTCCCCTTTGTCTTGCTGCACACCGCGGTGATGCAACGATGCTAAGTGCCTTGATAACTGCTGGCGCAGAAATAGACCGGCCAGCCAGTAATGGCAGCACCCCGCTGATGTTTGCTGCTGAGTACGGCGATCCGGCGCTTGATGGCCTGACAAACGACGATGTTCGCAAGTGCCCTGAAAAAATTCTTTTGGCTGTAGCTCGGCAACCTTTCGGTCCCTTTGAAAATGGCGAATTAGCCGAATTGACGAGCCTGATTTCAAGCCAGCGCATCCTATGGAGTTTATTTTTCCCGGTACTTAACGACGATTTCATCGCTTGCGCGAGCATCATAGGGCGCAACACCGATACCTTAGGCCCGATCGATCGGCTGCAGTCTCCGACGTCGGCGCAGCGCCTGCAAATACTCATCGAGCGCTTGTCCGATTCGATTTGCTCACCAGATTCTCGCCAGCCATTTTCCGGTCTTACTTTAAGCGCTGAGGCGGAACACAAAATGAACCAAATTGCCGAAGCTCAGATCCGGTTGTTGCTGAAAGATATAGCTCACTTACGTGAGCGCTTTGCAGATGACGTTACGTCTTTGCCAGGTCTATGTGTTACGAGGTACATCTCGATCACGCAGCAGCTCAATCGAGAAGACCTGTACACAAAAATGACGATGAGCTGGGGTTTATATGAACCGGTGGCTCGTGCGGTCCTTCGGCTTATTCAAGAAGCGCTCGGGAATCTAGGATTGCTTGATGCGAATAGCCTTTCAAAGGGATTTTCAGAGAAATTATTGGTAGAAAAATTGCGTGTCGCGATGGTTGATATCCTGGAGGAGTGGGATAAAGTTCCTGAGATCGTAGCGGCAATCGTAGAACGCTCGAATAATGAAAAGGCCCATGGCGTACCTGATTTGTTATTCCAGCAATAGCGATTTCTCTGCGAAGCCTTTGGTGTGACCAAGCCGCGGCATTCTCAGTTTGGACCTAGGCCGCTAAGTACAAGTGAATCAGAACCCGTCATGCAAGGTGAGCCATGGATGTAGACGAGTCACCGGTAGTGGCAGTATCACGTCGTAACGCTGAGCCCATACACGGCAAGTATTAACCGGTATCGCCGACATACTGTTTGGTACTCAACCGCACCCGTTTTTCTATCAGACTAATCATGCATCCAATACCTGACTCAGGCACACCATCTCATTCGATTCAGCACCCACCAGTGAACCTTGCAGCACAATCAACAAACGTTAACGTCGCTCCAGTATCAGCTGCAGTTTCTCCTCAAATAAATAATGTCAACAGTGCGCAAGATCCACGTGGTACCAAGCGGGAACTTGAGCAGCACGATGACGGTACGATCGAGAGCGCAGGTGAGCCTGCGCTTAAGCGGGCGCGTACTGAGCCCGCGTCTGAGGATTCGCCAATACAAACGCTATTCCAAGCCATAGAACAAGGCGATCTTTACCGTCTTAAAGGGCTTCTACAAGAAGCGCCTATATTGAGGTCCGCATTACATCTCGATTTTTTTGGCGCGACCCCGCTCGGTTTCGCAGCTAAATGCGGTCAAGAGCAGATCGTCGAGTTTCTTCTCCGATCCGATGCGCCCGTTAATGCGAAAGATACTGCCGGATGCACACCACTCATGTATGCAGCTGCAAATGGCCACGTCGGTATCATCTCCCGGTTACGAAATTTCCAAGCGCATATCGATGAGCTGACACCAGATGGCTCAATGAACGCTTTGATGTTTGCGCTTGAATACAAGCAGCTGGAGGCTTGTAAGTATCTGCTGCATAGCGGCGCGAATATCAATCAACTTCTTCAATCACACAGGAATTCTTCTGGAGGGCTAGAACTAACAACATCGCTTCTCAGTATTATTCGCGAAGATTTTTCGGAATTAATCAAGTACCTGCTGGATATTCAATTAATAGCAGTAGATTCGTGCACACTAGATACTCGCTCATGGAATCAAGTCTTGGTGTTGCATATCGCGGCGGAGTGCGGTGCGATTAATGCCGTACAGATTTTTTTGGAACGGGGTGCTGATATAAATAGGCCGATCATTTCAAAAAATGGAAGAAAATATAATGACCTTACCGAATTTGCGCTGGCAAGAAGAGACTATCGCCTGCTTGAATGCATTGCTCCATTTTTGGCAGCCGACAAGATTTTGGAGGTGATACATAACCCAACAAAAAACGCGTTTGCTAAAGACATTTTGAGTCATGTAGGCACTTGGAGCTCAGCGGCAGGTCAGTGGGGTGATGGTGTGAAGCTTGTGGAAATGCGGGATAACCCAAAAAAAATGGTGGAGAAGATCGCATGTGCCATGACTCTCGACAATCTGGCAAAGGGACACAGTCTTGCGCACGAAGCGGTGAGCCTCTCCAATGAATGTGCAAATGTGGGACTATTGAGATGGTTCTTGAAGCCCATCGATAGGATTTCGCCTGCCAACCTGAAGATGTTAGGTAGTAGTTCATTCAAGCGCCCTACCGATCCGGCAGACGGATGTGTCACGATGGCGCAAGCACTTAACATCATGATTGAATCGCTATCCATCGCCTGTGGGATGCATGCTCCCTTTTCGGGTTTGCATCTCACAGTAGGGACCGAGCAGGCCATGAATCAGATATTTGATCGTCAGAGCGCTTTCATACTACCTGTAATTGCGCAGCATCGTGCAGAGTTCGATGCCCGTGTGCTAACGCTTCCCCAACTCTGTCTCGAAGTCTATATTTCACGTACCAATCGTTGGAACGAGCCAGATCTATACAGAAAACTCACTGAAGAGTGGGGTTTGTATGACCCGGTAGCGCGTGCTGTCGTGCGATTGGCAAAAGAAGCCTACAACAAGCTTGAGAGAGCGAAGTTATCAGCTATGTCGCCCCAATTTTCAAAGCTACTGCCGTCACAGCAACTGACGCATGTGGTTGTCGACATGCTTAAAGATTGGGACAAAGTTCCTGAGATTATGGAGTCGGTAAGGCAAAGCAATTCTGACCGAGATATTGAGATGCTGTCGGATCTGTTGCTTCAGCAATGGCACCTATTCGGTGAAGCCTTTGGTGTGACCAAGCCGCGATATTCTCAGTTTGGACCTAGACCGCTAAGTAGCAGTCAACCAGAGTTCGAGGCAGAAATAACGCCGGTGATGGAGGTGGATGAGGCGCCGGTAGTGGCAGCATCGCGCCGTGGTGTTATGCCCGCCCCGCAGTAAAACTTCTGGTGCGCCGATACACCGGGGATTTCATCGGTACTCAACAGGTTTGCAGCGTGTGAACCCCCGCCTGACCTTGTGTTACCCACGGCCGTCATCGCCGCAGGCGCGGCAGATGCCTGTCAATTAACCTGCTCTAAGGCCAACTCTCATGATTCCAGTAAACACGCGGGGCGATCTTGCCCCTGCACCTATTCCAGCTCCGCCCCAGCCAATCGAGAACCCCGCGCCACCTGTACCGATCGCACCGCAGATGCAAACTGTCAGGGTGCCAGACGACCCTCGTGGCACCAAGCGTCGAAGAGAAGAAGAAAGTCCCGAGGCTGGCGAGCCAGCGCTCAAGCTGGCGCGTGCTGAGTCCTCAGATGAAGAGCAGACCTCAGATGAAGAATCGGAGGTTGACTTTGACGATGAGCAGGAATTATTGGTGTACCTCATTCAGTCGGGCTATGCGGAGCGAGTCGGGGAGCTTTTAAAGAAGTCACCCAAACTACGTGAGGCTCACGATGCAGGCGAAGATGGCTTCACACCGCTCTGCCTTGCTGCTAGCCTTGGGTATTTAGACATCGTCCACCTGTTGGTGAGTGCTGGCTGCGACACAAATACGCCCTCGGGGAATGGCACCACGCCCCTTATATGTGCAGTTCAGCAGTGCAACGTCAAAATGATTGTCGAGCTTTGCAAGCTCGGCGCTAACCTGTCTTTCATCAATCCGAAAACTGGGTGGGATGCCCTGGCGAGCGCGTTGGTGAATAAACATTTAGATTCATGCAAAGCGCTGATCACCGAAGGCGCAGACCTATGCCGGATACTCAACATAAGCGATGGCGTAGGTGGTCAATCCATACCGAGCACACCGCTGGTTCTTGCGATTTTATTGGATTTCGTAGAGCTGATTGACTGGTGGCTGGACGAAAAAAAGTTGCCGGCGGATTTTTGGGATCCAGCTAGAAACACCTCCATAGCGAATGTAGCCGTCGCGAACGGTTCATTAGCGGTGATTCGGTCGCTGGTGAAGCGTGGGGCAAATTTGACTCACCCCCCTTTATCGTTGCAGATAATCAGCATTTGCGCGGACCCTGGGCTATAGCCAGGCATTTCAAACAGTATCATGTGATTGAATATTTGGTGAATGAAGGGATTCCTGTAACCATTGAAGCGCCGACGAATTCCTCGTTGAGCCCTGATATGCTTACGATGCAGAGACGTTTGACGATTTCTGAGTTTTGTCATTGGTTCGGATGGGGCGTAATGACAGATCTGTATATTCATCTTCCTACACAAGTCACTAAAGGTACTCGTGCCGATCGAGTAACAGTCGAGCAACTGTGGCGTCACCCGGAGCGGGCTATAGAGCAACTGGCAAGGTTTGGTGTTGGAATATCAGACATCACGACGAACGCCGTGCTAACTAGTTGGTGCGACCTAGGCTTGCTCGGGGTAATGCTTGTAAATAATAATTTTATTGAAATGGGAGTTAGAGCTGCTCAGTTGCTAGGTCCGACCATCACTCTCGAAGAAAGATTCACTTCAGGCCGACAAACACTTGAGGCGCAACAAACACAAATTTTGGTTGAATTGCTATCAGAAGAACTCTGCTCACCCTCTTGGCCGCAGCGTTTTTCTGGCCTTAAATTGACGGCTAAAGGCGAACAGATCATGAATCAGATCGCGGTCGCACAGGGCGAACTCATGCTGAAAGGCATTGCCAACTTGCGCGCACGCTTCGAGCGGCAGGTTGCCAGTCTTCCTGATATCTGCATGAATATTTATATCTCGCGCACTAATCAACTGAATGAAGCTGACTTGAATAGGCGGATCACGGGTGAGTGGGGTTTGTATGAGCCAATAGCGCGTGCCGTTATTCGACTCGTTAAAGTGTCCTACGAGAAGCTATGCGCACCCGATCCGGCACGTGTAACGCCAGAGTTTGCTGTACGACCGCTAGAAGAGCAGTTGCGGCATGTGATCGTCGATACGCTTGAGGAGTGGGACAAAATCCCTGAGATCGTAGAGACGCTCTTGAAATGTGATGCTTCAGTATTGGATTTTGTATCGAACTTGCTATTCCAGCAGTGGCGCCTAGTCGGCGAAGCCTTTGGCGTGACCAAGCCGCGATATTCTCAGTTTGGGCCTAGACCGCTAAGCAGCAGTGACTCAGAACCCGTCATACAAGGTGAGCCAGTGATGGAAGTAGACGAGGCGCCGGCACTAGCCGTATCCAGTCGTGAATATGCGATGCTTCCGCAATAAAATTTTTGCGATAAAACTTCCTTGCGAGCCGGCGAAACGCCGGCTTTTTTTAACGCGGCATAATGCGGGTATCACACTTTTCTGGCAGAGCGATGCCCGTTTATAAAATTCCTGAATCCGTTTTAGTAGTGATTCATAGCACTGATCTGCATGTGCTACTGATCGAACGTGCCGATAAGCCCGGATTTTGGCAGTCAGTGACCGGCTCTAAAGACGCTCTCGATGAGCCTTTACAGGTGACTGCGGTGCGTGAGGTGCTGGAAGAAACCGGTATTGCGATTGGCAGTGAGCAGGTACCTTTGGCGAGCCTGCGCGATTGGCAGCTGTCGAACGTGTATACGATCTACCCTGCCTGGCGGCATCGCTACGCACCAGGCGTCACGCAAAATACCGAGCATGTATTCGGGCTCTGCGTGCCGCGTGATATTGCCATCACGCTGGCACCGAGAGAGCATTTGCAGCATCGCTGGCTGCCATGGCGCGAGGCAGCCGATCACTGTTTTTCTCCTTCGAATGCTGAGGCTATCCTGCAGCTTCCTCGCTACGTCATGAATGCTGATTCATGAAGCTGCGCATTACGACTTGGAATATTCATAAGGGCGTGAGCACCTTGGGGCGACGGCCACGGGTGCATGGTATCAAGCAAGCATTGGCCAGTATCGGCGCTGATATCGTTTTTTTGCAAGAAGTTCAGGGGCGACATGATCTGCTGGCCATCAAGCATGCGAGTTGGCCGTCGCAAAGCCAGCATGAATTTTTGGCAAGCCATACACAGCACAGTGCCTATGGCAAGAATGCAGTGTATGACCACGGCCATCATGGTAATGCGCTGATATCGAATTATCCGATTACCGCTGTTCGCAATCATGATGTATCTGACCATGCGTTTGAATCGCGCGGCATATTGCATTGTGCTGTGACGATCGAGTCGCACGTCATTCATTGCTATGTGGTTCACCTTGGCTTGTTTGCCGGTAGCCGGCTGCGGCAGACAGAGGCGCTGATCGAGGCGGTAAGCGCCAGCGCACCAGCCCATGCGCCATTGCTGATTGCCGGTGACTTCAATGACTGGACTAATGCACTGTCAGATCACTTGTGCGCGCGGCTTGGCGTTGTTGAGGTATTCGACCATGAGCTGAAGGCTTCACGCTTTGGTAGCTATCTGCGGCGGCTGTCGGGTCGTGGGCCTCGCAAGGCGCCGGCGCGTACGTTTCCGGCGGCGATGCCGATGCTGCAGCTGGATCGTGTTTATGTGCGTGGCTTTGATGTGGTGGACGCTAAGGTATTGTTCGGCGCGAGCTGGGCAAGGTTGTCTGACCATGCGCCTATCGTCACTGAATTGATGTTGCGTTCAGCGGAGGTGATGGCATCGTCTGATTCATCTGCTTCCGGTCATTCAGCCACCTCGTCCATTGGGAAGCGCCATGCGAGCGGCAAGCTATAGCCACGGTAACCAGCTGTCGCTACTACACCGTGGCGAGCAGTTTTTCCCGGCACTGATCAGTGCGTGTGATGGCGCGTTGCTGGAGATTTACATCGAGACCTATATCTTTGCGCTCGATGCTACCGGCCTATGCATTAAGACTGCATTACTAAATGCAGCTAAGCGGGGTGTGGCAGTGCAACTGGTCGTCGATTGGCTCGGTACCGGTGATGACGTGATTGTGCAATTACGCGCAGAACTGGAGCCTGCGGGTGTGCGGGTACTGGTGTTCAATCCCTGGTTTGAGCGCGGCATCACGCGCATGCATCGAAAAATCGCCGTGATTGATCAGCGCATCGCTTTTCTGGGTGGTCTGAATATCAATGACGATTTGCTCGCAGATGATGGTAGTGCGCTACCGCTGCCCGCCCCGCGTTGGGATTTTGCCGTGGGTGTGAGCGGCCCACTGGTGCAAACTATCCACGCTGAAGTTTTGGCGCAGTGGCAGCGGCTGGGCTCGCTACCGCTGAGAACACGTTTGCAAAGTTTACGCGCCTATGTGCGGAGCCGGCAGCGGTGGCGCGCTGTCGATGTGGCCGAGGCCGCTTTTGTGGTGCGTGACAATCTTCGCAACCGTCAGGCCATACAACGTGCGCTCTTGCAAGCGCTAGGCCGTGCGCGCGGCAGTGCCTTACTGGTCACGCCTTATTTCGCACCCGGCCGCAAGTTACGCAAGGCCATGATGCATGCGGCGCAGCGTGGCGTGGAAGTGGTATTGTTGATTGGGGTGGGGCAGTTTGTGATGCAAGACGCTGTCGCGCAATCTTTCTATCCGCGCTTGGTGCGTGCCGGCGTGACAATTGTTGAATACCGTCGCACGCAACTGCATGGCAAGCTTGCGGTGATTGATGATGAATGGGCGACCGTGGGCTCGAGTAATTTTGATGGCTTGTCACTGTTCGTGAACCATGAGGCGAATATTGTGGTGCGAGACATGGCATTCGCCGCCGACTTGCAGCGCATGATCCGAGCGGCCGTGGCCGAGGGCGTGGTCATTACCGCCGACGATGTTGCACGCCTGTCGTTACCTCGGCGGCTGTGGAATCGTTTTGCTTATGGCCTGTACCGCACCGTGCTGCAGGTGCTGACGCTGGGCAGTTACACCCGTTGACGAGGTCGATTGCGCGATGGACGGTACACGTATCGATAAATGGCTGTGGGCAGCCCGTTTCTTCAAGACCCGCTCGCTGGCATCCGAGGCGGTTGAGCGAGGACGGGTGCGCGTGAATGGTGAGCGCTGCAAACCAGCCCGTGCGCTGAAACCCGGTGACCTACTCGACATCGACAACGGCAGCACCGAGTGGCAGGTGCGGGTGCTGGCTTTATCCCACAAGCGTGGCCCGGCGACGGTGGCGCGCCAGCTGTACGAAGACACCCCCGAGGGTCTGCAACGACAGCAAGAGAACGCTGAGCGGCGAAGGCTTTTAACCGAGCCGGCCGATACAATTCACGGGCGCCCTACCAAACGCGACAGGCGCCAGCTGGACCGCTCTCGTGGTTAGGTAGCTGACGAGGCTAGCGCAGCATAAAGGCATCGCGCCGGCAAGTACTGCCCACGAAGGCAGTGGCTCGCGCTAATCTGTGTGTCAGTCCTATTGGCTACAATTCACTTGGATAATCTTCGTCCTTCCTTAATCATCCCCAGTTTCAGGAGACTCGCATGCCCAGTTACCATCCACCTTTGCGTGATATGCAGTTTGTGCTGCACGAGCTGCTGCAGGTTGAAAAAGCATTCGCTGAACTGCCTGCCCACGCCGAGCTGGATGTCGAGACTGTCAACCAGGTGCTGGAAGAAGGCGGAAAATTCACTGCCGAGGTGCTGTTCCCGTTGAACCATGCAGGCGACCGTGAGGGTTGCCATTTCGATGCGAGCACCCACAGCGTCACCACGCCCAAGGGGTTCAAACAGGCCTACAAGCAGTATGTAGAAGCGGGCTGGCCATCACTTGCCTGTGACCCGGAATTCGGTGGTCAGGGCCTGCCGATTACGCTGAATAACGCGTTTTATGAAATGCTCAATTCCTCCAACCAGGCCTGGACCATGTACCCGGGGTTGTCGCATGGCGCGTACGAGTGCCTGCACGCGCACGGCACACCCGAGCAGAAAGCGCTGTATTTGCCGAAGCTGGTGTCCGGCGAGTGGACCGGTACCATGTGCCTGACCGAGCCGCACTGCGGCACGGATCTGGGTATGTTGAAGAGCAAGGCCACGCCGCAGGCTGATGGGAGTTACCACCTCTCGGGCAGCAAGATTTTTATCTCGGCCGGTGAGCATGACCTGGCCGCCAACATCGTGCATTTGGTGTTGGCGCGCTTACCGGATGCGCCTGCGGGTACCAAAGGCATATCGCTATTCGTGGTGCCGAAGTTTCTGCCCGATGCCAGTGGCGCACCGGGCGCGCGTAACCCGATTAACTGTAGCGCGATCGAACACAAGATGGGCATACACGCCAATGCGACTTGCCAGATCAGTCTGGATGACGCCACGGGTTGGTTAGTGGGCGAGCCGCATCGCGGACTGAATGCGATGTTCGTGATGATGAACGCGGCGCGTCTGGGTGTGGGTATGCAATCGCTCGGGCTGACCGAGGTTGCTTACCAAAACGCGGTGACTTACGCGCGCGATCGTTTACAAAGCCGCAGCCTGACCGGACCCAAAGCGACGGATAAACCGGCCGACCCCATCATCGTGCACCCGGATGTGCGGCGTATGCTGCTTACTGCGCGTGCCTACGCCGAGGGTGGCCGTGCCTTTACTGCTTATGTGGCGCTGCTGATTGATCGCGAGCTGAGTCACCCCGACCCCGAGGTGCGTAAAGAAGCGGCCGACCAGGTATCGCTGCTAACGCCGATCGTGAAAGCTTTTCTGACCGATAACGCATGGATTGCCTGCTCCGAGGCGCTGCAGGTGTACGGCGGTCACGGTTATATCGCCGAGTGGGGTATGGAGCAGTATGTGCGCGATGCGCGTATCAACATGATTTATGAGGGCACCAACACCATACAGTCGCTCGATCTGCTCGGGCGCAAGGTGCTGATGGATAATGGCGCGAAGCTGCGCAAGTTTGGTGAGCAGATCAAGGCCTTTGTCGAGCAGCATGGCACTGATGAGAAGATGTTTGAGTTCATCACGCCGCTGGCTGATATGGGCGATAAAGTGACCAAGCTGTCGATGGAAATCGGTATGAAGGCCTTCATGAACCGCGATGAGGTCGGTGGTGCGGCGGTGCCTTATCTGAGGGTGGTAGGTCATTTGGTGTTCGCGTATTTCTTTACGCGCATGGCAAAGATCGCGCTGGATAAACAAAAAAGTGGCGATGACTTTTATATAGCGAAGCTGGCGACTGCACGCTTTTACTTCGCGCGCTTATTGCCTGAAACCGCGATGCTGATTCGGCAGGCGAGATCGGGTGTGAAGAATCTAATGGAGATGGATGAGCGCTTGTTCTAATGTGTTTGAAAAATTCTGGATCCCTGCTTTCGCCGGGATGACGTTGTAATGAGTCTGGATTTATAGATGATGGCCCTGTTGCTTAAGAGTTATAGAACGACTGCGCTGCAGCTGCCGACTTTTGTGCCGTCATTCCGGCGGAGGCCGGAATCCATTGTCGCGTAACGATGACAACTATCAGGAGTTCTGTTTCGTGAGTAATTTCATTGTAAAAAAAGTCGCTGTGCTCGGCGCGGGTGTGATGGGCGCACAAATTGCCGCGCACTGTATCAACGCGCGCGTGCCGGTTGTTCTGTTCGACTTGCCCGGCAAGGAAGGCCAGCCGCGTAATGCGCTTGCGATGCGCGCCATTGAGCAACTTAAAAAACTCAGCCCAGCACCTCTGGCGGATAGCGCGCAAGCCGAGCTGATCGAAACCGCAAACTTTGATGATCACCTCGATAAGTTGCTGCAAGCGGATCTGATCATCGAGGCGATTGCCGAGCGCATGGACTGGAAGCATCAGCTATACGCAAAAATCGGCGCGCATATTGCACCGCATGCGATTTTTGCGACCAATACCTCCGGCCTTTCCATCACCGAGTTGTCCAGTACGCTACCGGATGAATTACGCAGTCGTTTCTGTGGCGTGCACTTTTTTAACCCGCCACGCTACATGCACTTGGTTGAGCTGATTCCGACGTCAGCTACACAGCCACACATCCTTGATCAGCTAGAGACGTTTTTAACCAGTACCCTGGGTAAGGGTGTGGTGCGAGCGATTGATACGCCGAATTTCATCGCGAACCGCGTCGGCGTATTTGGCATGCTGGCCACCATGCATGAGGCTGAAAAATATGGCCTCAGCTACGACTTGGTTGATGATCTGACCGGATCAAAGCTCGGTCGCGCGAAATCTGGTACTTTCCGTACCGCTGATGTGGTTGGTCTGGACACCTTGGGTCATGTAATTCACACCATGACCGACAAGCTGCCTGAAGATCCTTTTCACTCTCTGTATCAACCGCCCGCTGCGCTAGCCAAATTAATTGCTGATGGCAAGCTTGGGCAAAAAACCGGCGCGGGGTTTTTCAAAAAAGCAGGCAAAGATATCTTGCGCTATGACGCTGCGAGTCATGACTATGTGGCTTCCGGCGCGAAAGCGGATGAGCTTGTTGTTCGCATATTGAAAGAAAGAGATCCGGCGAAACGGATCAAGGCGCTGCATGACTCAACGCACCCGCAAGCCCAATTTCTATGGGCGATTTTCCGCGATAGTTTTCACTATATCGCGGTGCATCTTGATTCCATCGCTGACAATGCGCGCGATGTCGATTTTGCTTTGCGTTGGGGCTTCGGCTGGCAGCAAGGGCCTTTTGAGTTATGGCAGTCCGCAGGCTGGCAGCAAGTTGCGCAATGGGTGAAAGACGACATTGACGCCGGCCATGCGCTATCGAGTGCGCCACTGCCTGCGTGGGTATTTGACGGTCGCGATGGTGTGCATACGGCCGCGGGGTCTTGGTCGCCGACGCGTAAAACCTATGTGCCACGCGCTGACTTACCGGTCTATGCGTGGCAGTTGTTCCGTGCGCCACTGCTCGGGTCTAACACGCCGCATGGCCGCCATGCAGGCACCACGGTGCATGAGGATGATGCAGTTCGCTTGTGGCACCAGAACGATGGTGTACTGATTTTTTCGACCAAGACCAAGCTGCATGTCCTGGGGCCTGATGTCATCGCTGGCCTGGAGCGCGCGATTGATGAGGTAGAGCAGAACTACCGCGCATTGGTGATCTGGCACGCAGATGCTGCCGAGGGCGGTGCGTTTTCTGCGGGTGCTGATCTGCAGTCCATGTTGCCACTCTTTATGTCGGGTGGTGCGAAGGCGATTGAGCCGTTTGTCGCGCGGTTTCAAAACGCGATGATGCGCGTGAAATACGCCAATGTTCCAGTAGTCGCTGCGGTGGGTGGTTTGGCGCTGGGCGGTGGTTGCGAGTTGATGATGCACGCGAGCCGACGGGTTGCGTTGCTGGAGTCGTATGCCGGCTTGGTCGAAGTCGGCGTGGGTCTGGTGCCGGCAGGTGGTGGCTTAAAAGAAGCAGCACTTCGCTCTGCGCGTGAGGCCAAAGGGAATGACATTCTGCAGTTCCTGAAGCAGCGCTACATGAATGCAGCGACCGCCGCAGTATCAAAATCTGCGATGGAAGCAAAGAAGATGGGCTACCTGTCCAAAGGCGATGTGATCGTGCTGCATGCGCATGAGTTGTTGCATGTGGCAATCACACAGGCACTGGCTTTGGCCGATGCGGGCTACCGTCCGCCTATCGCGTCGCTGATTCCTGTGACCGGGCGCTACGGCAGCGCGACGATTAAAGCGCAGCTGGTGAATATGCGCGATGGCGGTTTTATGTCGGCGCACGATATGCATATCGGTGAATTAATTGCCGATGTGGTGAGTGGTGGTGATATCGAGCCGGGTAGCCGTGTGTCCGAGCAGTGGCTGCTGGATCGCGAGCGCGCTGCGTTTATTTCCTTGTTAGCGCATCCGAAAACGCAAGAACGCATCATGGGTATGCTACAGACCGGCAAGCCAGTGAGGAACTAAGGATTGAATATGAGCAAACAACTACAAGACGCCTATATCGTCTCCGCAATCCGCACGCCAATCGGTAAAGCACCGCGCGGCGTGTTTCGACACATGCGCCCTGATGATCTGCTGGTGCATACACTGAAAGCTGCACTGGCGCAGGTGTCGGCACTCGATCCTGCAACCATTGAGGATGCGATCGTTGGTTGCGCGTTTCCCGAAGCCGAGCAAGGCTTGAATGTGGCACGCATGTCCGTGCTACTGGCAGGTTTGCCAAAATCGGTGGGTGGCGTGACGGTTAATCGCTACTGTGCTTCTGGCTTGACGGCAGTTGCCATGGCGGCTGATCGTATTCGCACGGGCGAGGCGGATGTGATGATCGCTGCCGGTGTTGAGTCGATGTCGGTGGTGCCGTTAATGGGTTATCACCCATCATTCAACGCCGGTATCTTCCGCGATGAACATATCGGTATGGCTTACGGCATGGGTCTCACCGCAGAGAAGGTAGCGCAGCAATGGAAGATCACGCGCGAGGCGCAAGATGCATTCGCGGTCGAGTCGCATCGTCGTGCCGCTGCAGCCATTGAAAACGGTGAGCGCGCAGAAGAAATTACGCCGGTTGAAGTGATCGAAAAATTTCCGAATCTGGCGACCGGTGAAATTGACATCAAAACCCGCACCATCACCCAAGATGAAGGCCTACGCGCAGACACGACGCTCGAAGGGCTGGCGAAACTGAAGCCGGTATTTGCTGCGAAAGGCAGCGTCACTGCCGGTAATAGCTCGCAAACCTCGGATGGTGCAGGCGCCTTGATTTTGGTGAGCGAGAAAATTCTCAAGCAATTCAATCTCACGCCCTTGGCGCGCTTCATGTCATTTTCTATCCGCGGCGTGCCGCCCGAGATTATGGGCATTGGCCCCAAAGAGGCTATACCTGTCGCTTTGAAACACGCTGGCTTGACCCAAGACCAACTCGATTGGATCGAGCTGAATGAAGCCTTCGCAGCACAAGCGCTGGCAGTGTGCAATGACCTTGGGCTCGATGCAGCGAAAGTGAACCCGCTGGGTGGTGCGATTGCCTTAGGCCACCCACTTGGCGCCACTGGCGCCATTCGCGCGGCCACTGTGATTCACGGGCTCAGACGCCGCAACTTAAAGTACGGCATGCTCAGTATGTGCGTTGGTACGGGCATGGGTGCAGCAGGCATCTTTGAAAGGCTGTAATGAGCGTACGCGTTAGCGTTGAACAAGCGATTGCAACTATCGCCTTCAGTCGCCCCGACAAGAAAAATGCCATTACGGCTGCCATGTATCAAGCGGCAGCAGATGCCCTGACCGAAGCAGAATCGAGTGATGGAGTGCGCGTTATCGTTATCACAGGTGATGGTGACGCATTCACTGCCGGTAATGATCTGGAAGATTTTTTGCGCAGTCCGCCGCAAAGCGATGACACGCCGGTATCGCGATTCATGCATGCCCTGCGCGTCACCTCAAAACCCGTGGTCGCCGCAGTACCCGGGATCGCTGTCGGTATTGGTACTACGCTACTGATGCATTGCGATCTGGTGTATGCCAGTGAACGCGCAAAGTTTGCGATGCCGTTTACGCAGTTGGGTTTATGTCCGGAATTTGCCTCAAGTGTGTTGCTGCCGCGATTAGTAGGTTATCAGCGCGCTGCAGAAAAACTGTTGCTCGGCGAGCCTTTTGATGTGCAAGAAGCCGAGCGCATGGGTTTGGTAAATCGTGTTCTACCTGCAGAAGAACTGATGCCGTTTGTTCATACGCAGGCCAAAAAACTCGCGGCCCTGCCTAAAGAATCGCTGCGCATTACCAAGCAGTTAATGCAGGCTGATCTGCAGAGCGCGGTCTCGGGCGCTATGCAGACCGAAATCCAGCACTTCACTCGGATGCTCAAGGGGCCTGATGCCAAGGAAGCCTTCTCGGCATTTTTGGAGAAGCGTAAGCCAGTTTTCCGCTAATTGAATCAGCGGCGAGCAGGTAGAATGGCGGCGTGAAGTAGCCCAGACAGTCGCTGGCGATCGCGATATCGCGGGAGGAAGGTCCGGACTCCACAGAGCAGGGTGACGGCTAACGGCCGTCCGCCGTGAGGCGCGGAATAGGGCCACAGAGACGAGCGTATTTAGT
>Ga0208048_1000634_pt1 | contig 18838 bp, 14 predicted proteins | sample Malawi_45m_30L_FD_184163 | JGI IMG/M metagenome (GOLD analysis project Ga0208048, IMG submission 184163) | Freshwater microbial communities from Lake Malawi, Central Region, Malawi to study Microbial Dark Matter (Phase II) - Malawi_45m_30L... | ecosystem: Environmental > Aquatic > Freshwater >...
ATTATCCGTCTCTTGCCAAAGCCACCGCTCGTCGCGGTGGCTTTGCGCTTTTGCTTTTGGCCGCCTGATTTTGCATAGTCCGCCCCGATGGAACCCAGCGACACCGAGCTGATCGCCGCCGTGCGCAAGGGCGAGGTGGAAAAGTTCGAAACGCTCATCACCCGTTACCAGCCGCGCGTCTTCGCCACCGCGCGGCGTTACGCGCGCCGCGAGGACGAGGTGCAGGACATCGTGCAGGAGGTCTTCATCAAAGCGTTCCAGAAGCTCGACAGCTTTCGGGCGGAGGCCCCCTTTGAGCACTGGCTCATGCGCATGGCGGTGCGGACGTGCTACGATTTCCTGCGCTCGCATCAGCGCAACCGCGAGACGACCCTCACTGACCTGTCCGATCTTGAGGTGGACTGGCTGGAGCGGTTCGCCGCCGGGCCGGAGGACAACTCGAAGAACACCGACGCTGCGCGCGCGCTGGTCGAGCGCGTCATGGCGCAACTTTCACCGGAGGCGCGGCTGGTCATCACGCTGCTGGAAATCGAGGACCGCTCGGTAAAAGAGATTTCCCGGCTCACCGGCTGGTCGGTCCCGCTGGTGAAGGTCCGTGCCTTCCGCGCCCGCGCCCAGATGAAGAAGATTCTGGAGACGCTGACGCAGGAGAAGTATTTGTAACCGCTAAGCAGACGGCTCCGTCTGTTTTACCTGTTATGGACTTGGAAAAGCTCCGACAGAGATTGATAGCTGCCGCCAAAGCGACGCCGCCCAGCGACCATGTGCCGTATGCATTCGAGAAGCGCATCATGGCGCACTTGGCCGCGCCACTCGCTGTGGACGTGTGGGCCGTGTGGGGCCGCTGGCTGTGGCGCGCGGTTGCGCCCTGCATGTCGGTGATGGTCGCGCTCGGCGTGTGGGTGCTCGCCACGATGCCGCCCGCCGACTCGGAGAGCCAGAACCTCGAGCAGGCCATCGAGAGCACTCTTCTGTCTAGCGACGACGTCGCGGGCGAATAGCTGGTGAATCCGTGGAAATTCATCCTGGCCACGGTCTTGATCTACGGCACGGGCGTTGTGACCGGCGCGCTGTTGACCACCCTCATTGAGCGGCCGCACAAGTCAGTTAGGCCACACCAGCAGCTCACCTACAACCAAATCCAGCGCGCCGAGTTCCTTGGTCGCCTGCACAAGCAGCTCGAATTGACGCCCGAGCAGCACGACCGCATTGGCCACATTATCCGTGAGAGCAATCAGCGTACGAAGCCCTACTGGGATCCCGTCGCGGCCAAGATGAAGGATGAGATCCGGGTCGTGACCGAAAAAATCCGCACCGAGCTGACCCCGGAGCAAATCGTCAAGTTCGACGCGGATATCAAATCCTCCCGCACCCCCAAAAAGATGGACACCGAGCGCAAGGATAAGAAACCGGGCACCACCAACGCGCCGCCGGTGAAGCCCAAGCTGAAGTCCCCTTCCGGTTCCGCCCTCACGAACACTCCGCCCGAGGGAACCAACGCGGTACTCGATAAGATTTGAGCTGTCCGCCCGCGACCCGATTGACGCGGTGGTTTCTCGTGTTGCACCAGCCTGTTTCCATCGTTATTTTGGGACTCCTGTTATGACGCTGACTGAGAAACTTCTTGCCCGCGCCGCGGGAAAAGCCTCCGTGCAGGCCGGCGACAACATCTGGGTGAAGGCTGATGTCCTGATGACGCACGACGTATGCGGCCCAGGAACGATTGGCGTTTTCAAGCGCGAGTTCGGCAAGACCGCCAAGGTCTGGGATAAGCAGCGCGTGGTCATCATCCCCGACCACTACATTTTCACTGCCGACTCGATGTCCAACCGCAACGTGGACATCCTCCGCGACTTCGTGCGCGAGCAGGGGTTGCCCTACTTCTACGACGTGATTGATGACCCGAACGGCCACTGGAAGTTCGATGCCTCGAAGGGCAACACCAAGCGCCAATACGGCTCCCAATACGCCGGCGTCTGCCACGCTGCGCTCCCCGCCAAGGGCCACACGCGCCCCGGCGAAGTGCTCTTCGGCACCGACTCGCACACCTGCATGGCGGGAGCGTTTAACGAGTTCGCCACTGGCATCGGCAACACCGACGCGGGCTTCGTCATGGGCACCGGCAAGCTGCTCATCAAAGTGCCCGAGACGATGCGCTTCCGCCTCGAAGGCAAGCTCCAGCCCGGCGTCATGGCCAAGGACATCATCCTCCACGTCATCGGCGAGATTGGCTTCGATGGCGCAACCTATCGCGCGATGCAGTTCGACGGTCCCGGCATCGCCGGCCTCTCGATGGACGATCGCATGACCATTGCGAACATGGCCATCGAAGCCGGCGGCAAAAACGCCATCTTCGAGTTCGATGCCCGCACTGCGGAATACGTGGATGCCCGCACGCGCCTCAACGGCACCAAGTCCAGCTACGAACCCGTCGCAGTGGACCGCGACCAGAAGTTCGTTTACGAGACCGTCGTTGACCTATGCAAGCTGGAACCGACGGTCGCGTGCCATCCCGACCCTGGCCAGCGTAAGACAGCCAAGCAGATGAACGGCATGAAGCTCGACCGCGCCTACGTCGGCTCCTGCACTGGCGGCAAGACCAGTGACTTCGTCGAGTTCGCGCGCGTGCTGCGCGGGCGCAAGGTAAGCATTGATACCTTTGGCGTGCCGGCGACGCCGGAGATTGTCCACGACCTCCAGACCACGCGCTGGGGCAATGAGACCATCTGGCAGATTTTGGAAAATGCCGGCGTGCGCATGACGGAAAATGCCGGTTGCTCCGCTTGCCTCGGTGGTCCGGTGGACACTTTTGGCCGCATGAACCAGGGCGGCCTCAAGTGCATCAGCGCGACGAACCGCAATTTCCCCGGCCGCATGGGCAGCAAGGAAAGCGAAGTCTATCTCGCCAGCCCCGCGACTGTCGCTGCCAGCGCGATCACGGGCCGCGTGACCGATCCCCGCGACTACCTGACGAATTGAGTTTCCCTTTCGACCAGGCCCAATCAGGACGTCCGCTGCGGTGATTAGTTTGAGAGCAGCCCTCCGCAGACTTTCTGCTGGGCAAGTATTAGTTTACCCTTAAATTCGCAGCCAAATGTTCGACGCAACTAAAGCCCAACTCACTGCTACAGCCGACAAGCTCGCCCAGTTGCGGAGGTTTCTTTGACTTGCCCGGTGCGCTGAAGCGACTCGCGGAGCTGGACTCCGTGATGGCGCAAGATGATTTCTGGAACAATCGCGAGACCGCCCAGAAAGCCATTGACGAAGCCAACGCGCTCCGCAAAAAGGCGGAGCCCCTGCTTGCTGCTGAGAAACAGCTCGATGACTTCCACGTGATGATCGAGTTGGGGGAAGCAGAGCCCGAGGCCGCCCAGCCCCCCATCCTCACCGAGGTCACGCGCGACCTAGATAAGTTTCTGAGTGGACTCGACGCACTCGAACTGCGCTTCCTTCTCAAGGGCCCGCACGATAAGAACGGCTGCATTCTTAGCATCAACGCCGGCGCGGGTGGCACCGAAGCGCAGGACTGGGCCAACATGCTCCTTCGCATGTATCAACGCTGGGCCGAAGTGCGCAATTGGAAGGCCGAAGTCTCCGACATCCTCCCGGGAGAAGTAGCTGGCATCAAGAGCGCCACCATGACCATCGAGGGTGATAACGCCTACGGCTTCGCCAAGGCCGAGCGCGGCGTCCACCGGCTCGTGCGCATTTCTCCCTTCGACTCGAATCAGCGCCGTCACACAAGCTTCGCCAGCGTGGACGTGATCGCGGAGATTGAGGAGGCCGGCGAAATCGTTATCCCGCCCGGTGAATTGCAGGTGGACACTTTCCGCTCGGGCGGTAAAGGCGGACAAAATGTCAACAAGGTCGAGACCGCCGTCCGCATCACACACCTGCCGACGGGCGTGGTGGTTGCCTCGCAAAACCAGCGTTCGCAACACCAAAACCGCGCCACGTGCATGAAGATGCTCATGTCCCGGCTTTACGCGTTACGCGAGGACCAGCAGAAGTCCGAGATGGAGCGCTTCTACGGTGAGAAAGGAACTATTGGCTTCGGCCAGCAGATTCGCAGCTACGTTTTCCAGCCCTATCGCATGGTGAAAGACCTTCGCACCGGCATTTCCACCAGTAACGTGCAGGCCGTGATGGACGGCGCGCTTGACGATTACGTGAACGGCTGGCTCCGCGCCGGCTGCCCGACTAAGCGCATGCAAGGCGTGCAGGATGATGATGAGTGATAAGTCATTAGTGCTAAGTACGCACTCGCGTCCACACTTGCCCAAGGCTACAAATCACTAGGCACTGATTAGTTCTTCCCTTGAACATCCTCGACACCATCGTGGCCCAGAAACGGCTCGAAGTCGCCCAGCTACCAAATGAGCCCGTGACCGCCGCTGAGCTGCGCACGGCCCTTCAGCAGCGCGGACGGCGCGACTTCTTCGGGGCGCTGCGTCAACCGAGGTGCGGTGATGTTGCGCTCATCGCCGAGGTGAAGAAGGCATCGCCATCCAAAGGCGTAATCCGCGCGGACTTCGATCCGGTGAAGATTGCCTTGGAGTATCAGGCCGTTGGCGCGAGCTGCCTGTCCGTGTTGACGGACGAGAAGTTCTTCCAAGGCTCGCTCGACTACCTCGCCGCCATCCGAGCAGCAGTGGATTTGCCGCTGCTGCGAAAAGACTTCATCATTGATGCCCGCCAAATCCGCGAAGCAGTGCAGTGGGGCGCCGATGCCATCCTGCTCATCGTGGCGATACTGGATGACCACCAGCTCCGGAAGTTCCACCAGCTTGCGACCGAAGCCGGGTTGGCCGCACTCGTGGAAGTCCACAATGAGCGCGAACTCGAACGCGCGCTCGAAGCCGGCGCGACGCTCATCGGGGTGAACAACCGTGACCTAAAGACTTTCACCGTGGACATGGTCACCACCGAACACATGGCCACAAAACTGTTCTCCGACCCCGGCACGAACGATGCCACGCTGCTCGTGGCGGAAAGCGGCATTCACACGCGGGCGGACGTGCTACGCCTCAAGCAGACTGGGGCCCGCGCCATCCTCGTCGGCGAGTCGCTCATGCGCGAGGCTGACCTCGCCGCAAAAGCACGGGAGTTGTTAGGCGGCTGAGTTTTTACTAAGTTACCACCATGAAACAGCCTTTGCGCGTCCTCGTGGTCGAAGACTCCGAGTTCGACGCCAAGATGCTGGTACGCCTGCTGGATCGCGGCGGTTACGCGACCACCTCCGAACGCGTGCAGACTGCTGCTGACATGACGCGCGCGCTTTCGGAAAAGGAGTGGGATATTGTTCTGTCCGATTACAACCTCCCGGGCTTCAACGCCACGCTCGCGCTGCAACTCCTTCAAGCCACCCAGCTCGACATCCCCTTCATCATCGTCTCCGGCGGCATTGGTGAGGACATTGCGGTGGCGGCGATGAAGTCCGGTGCGAGCGATTACCTGATGAAAGGCAACCTGGCGCGCCTTGTGCCCGCCGTGGAACGCGAGTTGCGCGACGCCGCCGGCCGCAAAGCCCGCCGCCGCGCGGAGTCCGAGCTGCGGAATAGCGAGCAACGTTACCGGCTGCTGTGGGAGACCGCCACCGACGCTATTCTGCTGATGGACACCAGGAGCAACATTTTGTTCGCGAATCCAGCGGTGCAGAGCATCTTCGGCTACGAGCCTGCAGAACTGGTTGGGAAAAACTTCGCGATGCTGCTACCCGAAAAGCTCCGCGCTGAGTCAGACACCGCGTTTCAAAAGCCGGGCAAATCTCTCACCGCCGCGCAGGCGCGTACGCTCGAAACCGCCGGCCTGAAAAAAACCGGCTCTGAAGTCTTGCTGGAGCTGGCCTTCAACGACATGGAGCTTGGTGGTCAACGGCTGATTGTCGCCTTCATCCGCGATATCACCGAACGTGAACGAAACCGCCGCGAACTGCTGGAGCACGCTGAGCAGTTTCGTGTCGCGCGCGAGATTCAGTCGCACCTTTTCCCAAAGGCGGCGCCGCAGTTGCCCGGCTTTGACATCGCGGGTGCCAGCTTCCCGGCGGCGGCGGCGGGCGGGGATTACTTCGACTTTGTTCCCATGGCTGACGATGGAGTTGGGCTCGTGGTGGGTGATGTGACGGGGCACGGCATCGGCCCCGCGCTGCTGATGGCTGAAACGCGCGCGTATGTGCGCATCGCCAGCTTAAACCGCGCCGACCCCGGCCAAGTGCTTACGCGCACCAACATCGCGCTGGCGGAGGACATCGGCGCAGAGCGCTTCGTGACGCTCTTCCTAGGTCGGCTGGACGCGGCAGAGCGCCGACTTAAGTTCGTCAGCGCCGGTCATCCACCCGGTTATCTGCTCGCGCCAGATGGCAGCGTGCGAATGGAGTTGCGCCGCACCGGGGTCCCGCTCGGCATGCGGCCTAACACCGAGTACCGTAATGCGCCCACTATTAAATTAAAACCAGGTGAAATCGCCCTTTTGCTCACTGACGGCCTCGAGGAGGCGATGGGGCCAGGCGATGAAATGTTTGGCACCGATCGGATGCTGGCCGTGCTGCGCGCAAATCGCGACCATTCCGCCGCGCAAATCGTGGATGCGCTCTACCTTGCCGTCCGCGAGTTCTGCAAGGGCACCGAGCAGCAGGACGACGTGACGTGCATCGTGGTCAAGGTGTTGTGAACGGCAGCGGAGGATATCTTGCCACGAGTGCCTCAGCATCAGGAGAGCTTGTTAAAGTCGTTGAACAGAAATCCCCGCCGGATACGGCTCTGACTTTTCACGCGCCACGCGCTACGAGTTTGAATCGATTCCAACAAGCCCTCTTCCGTCACGGCCTCACGCTCCGCCGCGCCGCGCTGCACACTCTCCAAGTAAACGTCGGACGCAAGTGTAACCAGACTTGCCGTCACTGCCACGTGGACGCCGCTCCGTGGCGCACGGAGATGATGAACGCCGAGACCGCGCGGCGGGTGGCCGACTGGATTAAAGCTCATCGGCCCGCGGTTGTGGACATCACGGGCGGAGCCCCAGAGTTAAGTGAACACTTTTGCTTTCTCGTCGAGACCGCGCGCACCTCTGGCTGTCACGTGATTGACCGTAACAACCTCACCATCATCGAGACAGACTCATTCAGCTGGCTGCCGGCGTTTCTCGCGGCAAACGCAGTGGAGATCATCGCCTCGCTGCCATGCTATCTTGAGGAAAATGTGAACGCTCAGCGCGGCGACGGAGTATTTGGAAAAAGCATTAGCGCGCTGCGGAGACTCAACGCGGTCGGCTACGGCAAGCGGCTGCCGTTAAACTTAGTCTACAATCCGATCGGCCCATCGCTCCCGCCGCCGCAGGCTGAGCTGGAGGCTGACTATAAGGCCGAGCTTCGTGCTCGTTACGGCATTGAGTTTACGCGCCTTTTCACCATCACAAACCAGCCCATTGCGCGCTTTGCGGAGGACCTGCGAGCACAAGGTAAGGCGAAGGAATACCTCGAATTGCTTGCCAATGCTTTCAACCCCGCGACGGTGGACGGCCTCATGTGCCGCAGCACGCTGAGCGTCGGCTGGCGCGGCGAGCTTTACGACTGTGACTTCAACCAAATGCTTGCGATACGAATGCGGAACGGCGAATGCGGGATACGGGATCAGCAAGTTACCACTCGACCGCTGCACTTATGGGATGTGACACCCGCAGACTTGGCCGGAGGAAAAATTCAAACGGGGGATCATTGCCTGGCCTGCACGGCGGGCGCGGGTAGTAGTTGTGGCGGCGTGCTAGCTGAGCCTCAAACGCAGCGTTCGCATTGAGGGGGTTAAAACACTTTGGTGCAAGAAGATGAATTCCCGGAGAATTGCATTGACCTAAAAGCCACGGTTAAGTGGCCTCACAGAGCCCGCTGATCAAAGTTAAGCAGCGCGGTGCGAAGCCGAGCCTCAATGGTATGCTGGCGATGCGGGGTGAGAATTTTTTCGCCGGTTAGCTCACTGACATAGAAGCTGTCCATGGCCGCGCCCTTCTCGGTGCTGATTTTGGCAATGGAGATATCCAAGCCGAGTTCGCTCATGGTCTGTGAGAGCGTGTAAAGCAGGCCCACGCGGTCCTCGGTCTCCACGTCAATCACAGTGCAGCGCTCTGAGATTTGGTTGTCGAAAGCAATTTCCGTCGCGATGCGCTCGCCTTCAAGCGATTGGTAAAGCGGATTGGCTACCTTCTGCTTGGCGATAAGCGGATCAAAGTCCACGTGGTCAACAAGCGCTTTGCTCAGCAATTGGCCGAACTTTTCCTGCTCCGCCTTCGCCGCGAGTAGGCCGGTATGTGCGCTGGTCACATCGAAGGCATCGAGCACCACACGGTCGGTGCGGGTGAAGATTTGTGCGCTGAGAATGTTCAACCCAGCAGCAGTGAACGAGCCGGCGAGCTTGCTGAAAAGGCCGGCGCGGTCCCAGGTGCACACCCTCACGCGCGAACACCCCCGGTCCGGCTCGTCGGTCCACTCGATGACGGGCGCGAGCGATACTTCTGGGTCGTCGCCTAGGAGGCATTGCATGAACCGATTTGTCAGTGCGAGGTCGATAACAATTTCTGGAGCGGTGTGGATGAGGAAGTAGCGCGGTGGTAGCGTGCCAAAGTGCGCCTGCGCCTCGCCAAGCTGAACCTCACGCGGCAGTTGGCGCACGACCTCGTCGAACAGCAGCTCGCGCTGCTTCTCCTCGGCCCGGAGGAAAACCGTCGCACCGGTAAGCTCCGCAAGGGTCTTGCGATGCATCGTCCAGAGCAGCATGTCCTTGAAGCTGTTCCACAACTTGTCGCTGGTACCAAGCGAATCGGCAAGTGTGTGAAGTGTGAGCTGGAGGAGATGCTCTGGTGTCTGCACCAACGCAGCGAAGTGTCGCACCACCGCCGGATCGTCGAGGTCACGGCGCTGCGATATCTGGATCATGGTTAAATGGTTTTCGACCAATAGCCGCAGCGAGTGAGTGGTCGCGCCATCGAGTTGAAGCCGGTGCGCGACGCGCTCGGCGAGCTGGGCGCTATCGTGCTCATGGTGCCTGCCCTGCGCAGCTTTGCCGGTGTCATGCATCAGCAGCGCTAGGTAAAGCACGAAAGGCCGTTCGACTTTCTGAAACAGCTCCTGATACGGCGCGGGATTGGGCACGCGGCCCGCCCAAATATCATCGAGCTTTTGGAGGCACATGAGCGTGTGCTCATCAGCCGTGTAAATGTGAAAAAACTCATGCTGGACCAAGCAGGTCAGTTTGCCGAACTCAGGGAGATACTTACCGAGGAAATCCGCCTCGTGCATGGCGCGCAAGGCCGGGGCGACGTTACCGCGCTGGCCGAGAATTTCGCGGAAGCTCTCGTGCACGTGCTCGTTGCGGAGAAAGTCGGAATCCACTAGCCGTAATTCGCGGCGGAGCAATTGCGCGGTGTCGGGATGCAGCTTCGCCCCGCGCTGTTGGGCGTAGAGAAACACCCGCATGAGCCGGCGCGGATCTTCGCGAAAGACGCGCGGCGAGAGATGCAGCAGTTCGCCCTCGACGACGCGAAAGCCGTCCACCTCGGGATCGGTCTGCTTACGGCGTCGGGGTAAAAACTTCTTCAGAAAAGGCATCCGGTCGGGCTTGGGCAGCAGCGCGAGGCGGCGCTCGACGGTGCGCGTGATCAGGTCAATGTTGCGCGCGTGGAGATAGTAAGCGCGCATGAACTGCTCAAGCCGCCGGCTGGGCGAGCGATCCGTGTGGCCAAGGTTGTGAGCGACGGCGGGCTGGACGGCCTTGGACAGCACATCACCCGCGCGGTTGGTGAGATAGTGTAGCTCGTTGCGCGTGCGCAATAGAAAGTCGTAAGCTTCATCAAGCTCCTTGCGCTCGGTGTCGCTGATAAAATCCTTCGCCTCAAGGTCCTTGAGGTTACGCGGCCGGTCCTTGGTGAAGAACGCCATCCATAGCAAATTCTGATAATCGCGCAGGCCGCCGCAGCCATTCTTAATGTTTGGTTCCTGCATGAGCACGGAGTTGCCAAACTTCTGGCGGCGCGCAGCTTGGTCCGCAAGCCGGGCGGCAATGTAGGTCTCCTCGTGCCCACGCACGCAACGCGCCAGCACAATGGCTTGCATTTCCCGAAACAACCCCTCGTCGCCATGTAGTAAACGCGCTTCGATGAGGGAGGTTTTGGTCTGAATGTTTTCGTTCGCCGCGGTGATGCAGTCGTCGAGCGTGCGAACGGAATAGCCAACCTTCAGCCCGAGGTCGAAGAGCGTATAAAGCAGTCCGCCCGGCTCAGTGAGTAGTTTGATGAACGAGTGGACGCGCCCACGCGCCGCAGCGGCGCTGTCGCCCGTGTGCAGCAACATGATGTCAATATCACTGTGCGGGTTCAGTTCGCCGCGCCCGTAGCCGCCGATGGCGACGAGCGCGTACCGCGGCACCCCGCGTCGAGCGCTGTCGGGCAGCGTGTTCATCAACGCCTCAAGGAGATGGCGATGCAGCGCATCAAGCACCACGGCTCGGGCGCGGCAAACTTCGCGGCCGTTAGCACCGGCGCGGTGGAGCATTTTAAGGCGAGCAGACTCGACTTTGAGGAACTGTTTGTAGCGGGATAACTCCCGGGCCGGCTCGCGGCCCGGCGGGAGGGCGATACGCTTGACGGCGCTGGCTTCAATTTTGTCCGCTAGACTTGGCACAAGTGCGGCGCAGGTTAGGCAAACACATCGAAAACGCAAGCGGGGCACCGCCAACCTCTGCTTAAGTAGGGGCCCGACTCTGGACAGCGATGCCTTATGGCTCTTGATTCATTGGGGCGGCTTGCACTTCATTGAGCTGAAGTGGGAACTCAAACCACTGCCTCAAATTTTTTCCTTTGTCAATGAATTGCAGCGTTCTAGCTGCAAAAATAAGGACTATTTGCCCTCTTACTTAACTTGAAAGATCAGTCCATTTCAACCATCAGAGCATGCGTGACGTGCCCTTTTACGCAAGGTTGCGCTTACTCAACTCGGCAATAGTCCAGCGATATTCATCGACGAGTTGATCCACAACGTTCCGTTTCTTCATTTCCGTCGGCATGACTTCCCAAGTGTAAGTCTCCATCTCTAGGTGCGCGCAAAGCGAGGGCGTTTCTCTGAGCACGTCCAGGACGCCCTGCACGTGATCAGCGGTGGTGCTGAAGAGGGGCGTGGGCGGGCAGTGCAAGGGGATGTGGAAGTGAATGCGCCACTCATCATTGGCAGCGGGCGGCAGGCGGTTGTGCAGGGCCAGCGCATTGTCCAAATCCTTGTGCCGAGTGATGGTGCCATCCGCCGCACGGGCGAGCACCTGATGGAAATACACCTCGTCAGCAAACGAGCGCAACGCCTGCCGCGCCTCGGCAGTAGGCCGAACCTTGAGCGCGTTGCTCAGGTGTAGTTTGCTCACTTTAATTTTGTGCTGCCGCAGCCGGCCCAGCGCCTCGCGCGGCGACTCATATTGCAGCGCGAGATGGCAGCAGTCGTAATTTACGCCAAGATGCTCATCCAACCGCATGTCGCCGGGCCGATCGGCTCGCATTTGCTCGAAGAACACTACGGCCTCTGCACTGGTTTCCAAGTAACACAGTGGCTCAGGTTCAAGTCCGAGGTGCAGGATTTTACCCGTGCGGCGCGAGATGCGCTCTATGTGCTCAACACATTTCCAAAGATTCTCCCGCGCCACGCGTACTTGCTGCGGCGTCTTGATGAACTCCTTAAACGAAACCGGCACGGTGCTGACGCTGCCCTCAACCCCGGCCGGGACAATCTCCCCAAGCAAGTCAAAGAGCAAATTCGTGTAAGTCAGGCGCTCAGGCGTGGTCCAATCTGGAGCATAGACTTGCTCCTTTACGCGCGTACCGTGAAAACGCCCGTATGGAAAACCGTTCACGGTGAAGACGTAACAGTTCTCCCGCTCCAGCCAGCGCCGAAAACCCGCAAGCGTAGCGGGCTCGCTCAACTCGCGCGCTGCGTCTGCACCGAGCCGCAGACCAATCGCATACGGCGATTGGGAGCCAAGCCGGTCGCGCACAGCGAGCACATACTTCTGAAGAGACTCGAAGGTCTGCGGCCAAGACTCACCCCGATGAATGTTGGTGCAGTAAGCGAGGTGGAGTCCGTGCTTCAATTTCATCGCGCGCAGTTGTAACAATTCCCGCGCAACTCGCACGCCTTTTGGCAAGCATCGGGGCGTTGCAAAATTGGGATTAAAAGCAAGACCACAAGCTAGACCATGACCATAAGCGGCGTTCTCGCTTCCCCTTCCTGCTGCTCCATTTGCACCTAAACCCCAACCCCACCGTGGCCTACGAAAACCTCGAACAATTACTCTCCCGCTTCCGGCGTGCCGTGATGGACGGTACGCTCGTCAAGTTGACTCTCGGTGCACCCCGGCGCGTCGAGCCTGGCCTGACAAAAATCTTTGTCCGCCCCGTGCAGCTCAAAGCCGGACTGCGGCTGTCTTTTACCTATCGCTTCGCCACCCGCGACATCATGAAAAACCTCGAGCCGCAGGCAGCCGAGGATGAAATCATTAAGCAACTTGATGGTGGCTTCGCTACGGCAAATCTATTTACCACCTCCGAGGCCGTGGAGCTAACCGTAAGGCCTAATGGCGGGATGCGGTTCACCATCGGCAAGCCCGTCCACCAAACAGTGCCTTCGCTAGAGCACGACCGCTCCAAGCTACGCAGCATCCTGTCCACCGAGCCCTGGCTGCAAGAGCTAGGCGTGACGAATCCCGACGGCACAGTGCGTGAGGCGATGGGCGCAAAATTTCGGCAGATCAACCAGTTCGTTGAAGTTCTGCGCCCGCTGCTGGCGGAGGCCTTAGCACAAGGCGTGCCGGGATTGACCGTCGCAGACCAAAACTCAAAGCTCTCCACCGGCCGCAGCCGTCGCCGCACACAGCCCAATGCGCCACTGCTCGAAGAAACTTGTACGGAGACGACAGCCTCGAATCGGCCCCTGACCGTTGTGGACATGGGCTGCGGTAAGGGCTACCTGACCTTTGCTACCCGCGTGCTGCTCGAGCAAATGAACTTCCCTGACGGGCACGTAACTGGCGTCGAACTGCGCAAGGATCTGGTCGAGGAAGGTAACCGTATCGCACACGAGTGCGGCTTCAAACGTCTGCATTTTCAGGCCGGCTCCATCGCCAGCACGCCGCTCGAAATGGTGGACGTGCTCATCGCGCTGCATGCCTGTGACACGGCTACTGACGACGCGCTCGCCCGAGGCATCGCAGCGGGCGCAAGGCTTCTGGTGGTGTCGCCCTGCTGCCACAAGGAGCTACGACCAAATCTCATCCCGCCGCCCGAGTTGTGGCCGGCGCTGAAGCACGGGATTCTGCTGGAGCGCGAGGCCGAATTTGTCACCGATGCATTGCGCGCCGCGCTGCTGGAATGGGCTGGTTACGATACCAAAGTTTTTGAATTCATCGCCACGGAGCACACCGCTAAAAACCTGATGATCACCGCGGTTAAGCGCCGCCAGCGCGGACACATGGACCAGCTTGCGAACCGGGTGCGCATCCTTGCTGCCCACTACGGAGTGCAAAGGCAACGCCTCGCAGATCAAATCGGCTTCGACTTGGTGGAGTCGAATCAGCCCGAGCGCTGAGACGGATTTGTTTCAATTGCTAAACACACGGCGGGAGCCTGAAGTAAGCAGGCAAGCTGGTTGAATAATTAGAACAGCCCGCTCAAAGGAGACGTGCTCTGGCTTAAACCTTCGCACCACTCTTTGCTGAAGCTCTGAATCCTCAGCCTGATAAAGAGATCAGCGGGCTCAAGCAGCACTGCCGCAGGATAAGACTATCCAGCACCAGCGTGGCCAGAGACCTCATTTGTTAGGCGTCGGACATTGGTCGGTCGCATGCGGCGTATGCTTGAGCTGACCGAGAACGACACCTGCTATGACCAGCACCATCGCCACCCAAAAGGTTCGCATCACCGGCTCGTTGAGTAGCAACCAAGCCCAAATCATTGTGCTGGCAGGGATGAGACTGCTAAATAAGAAAACCTGGCTCATTGGCCAGTGACGCAGTGCGTTGTTATAGAGCGCAAAAGACACCACGCCGCCAAATATAGTGCAGTATGCTTGCACGCCCACTAACGACCACGAGATGACCAACCCGCCCTGCGTCACCTCCCACACCGCTAATGGCGTGAGCCACGCCGCAGCACGCCACATCGTTGCAGAGGTGATTTCCGCGCCACTGAGGCTTTGCGCGAGGTCGCGACACTGGCGGCCGTAAATCGTCCAAAGCAAACTGGCTCCTAAAGCCAATAGATCACCGCGCCAGTTGCCCTCAGCAGTATGCAACTTAGGCCAGAACAAAATCACCAGACCGCTCAAAGCCAGTGCCGCCGCGACGTAGCGACGTAGCGAGTCCAGCGTCGCGCGCGGCCCACCCTCCGCCAGCAACGCCCAAACCGGTGACGTACCCAGATACAGCGCGACATGCGACGCCGAGGTGAACTGGAGCGAAAAAGTGAACGCGAGGACATACAACGCAAGCATCAAGCTGGCACGCCACCAAACACTGCGCTGTAGTTCCTGCGTCGTCGCGTGCGTCGGGCCAAACCAGTCCGTCCTGCGCAGCAACAGGTAGAAAATGGCCGCCACGCACCACATTCGGCTGCACGCGATGAATACCGGCGGCCAATATTGAACAAGGTATTTTACGCCTGTGTTATTCGCGCCCCAGAACAGGATTGCGCAGGTCAAACCGGCGGCAATCGCGGAATGATTTCGGCTGGTGAACACAGGCCGGATACGAGTTTTAGAATTTGGTCCGGTCGAGTTGAAGACTGTCGGGTTGGCAACACTTCAAGGACCGAATAACAACTCGAAGCGTGTAACTTCCAACCCGTAATTACTTACGTCGTCAACCCCTTCACCGTTGTCTCCAAGCTCGCGCAGTCGGCGACGTTTAGGACTTGGGCTGTCTTATCGATCCGTTTCATGAAGCCGGTCAATGCGGAGCCCGGTCCCAGCTCGATGAACCGGTTGAAGCCTTGCGCGAGCAAATAACGAATGGATTCCTCCCAGCGGACTGAGCCCGTCACCTGTGCCACGACGTTGTCCACAATAGCGGTGGGCGTGGTATGCGGCTGGGCCGTGACGTTCGCAATGACGGGCACGGTCGGCGCAGACAGGGTGACTGTGGCGAGCGCCTCGCGGAGCTTCGGCTGTGCACTTGCCATCAGCCGTGAGTGATATGCTCCAGCCACCGTGAGCGGCAAAGCACGTTTGGCTCCGCGCGCTTTCGCGAGCTCGCAGGCGTTTGTGATTTTGTCCGCCTCCCCAGAAATCACGAGCTGGCCGGGGCAGTTAAGGTTCGCCAGTTCCACGCCCGCCGCGGCACAGATCTCGCGCGTGGGACTTTCGTCGAGGCCAATGATGGCAGCCATGCCACCCCTAGTTGCCTCACAAGCCTCCTGCATGTAACGACCGCGCAGCCGCACCACGCGCAAACCATCCTCGAAACTCATCGCCCCTGCCGCCGTGAGCGCGGTAAATTCGCCAAGCGACAAGCCAGCGGTAGCGTCGAACTTCAGCCCTGGCACTCGGGCCTTAAGTAATTCCAGCGCAACCCAACTTACGAGGAAGATGCCTGGCTGTGCGTTCTCAGTTTTGGTCAGCTCGGCTTCGGGCCCATCGAAGCACACGCCTGCGAGATCGTAACCGAGCGCGGTCTTAGCCTGATCAAAAAGGGCCTGCGCGGCGGGAAAAGCGGCGGCGAGATCTTGGCCCATCCCGACAGCTTGGGCACCCTGACCTGCAAACAGCAAAGCGGTTTTGCTCATAAAGTCCGGGGAGTCAACACGACGGGCCAGAGTTTGAAAAGCGCCAAGCCTAGCAAGAGTTTTAACACCTATGCGCGACGCCATTGACAGTTGCTGCTGGCCCATCGACGCGGTGCCAATGCGGAGCACTTGAGAGCCGTCGATACCTGCGTCCTGCCGGCAGGCACACGCCGTTCTTGGGGCGAACCCTGCTGAACTCAAGTTATTGCCGATGGTCGGCAAAAGGTGACATCGAGTCGCGAGGGAACCACGAGCAACGCTAGAAGCCTCAGGGCCTCAATAGCGGCACAGGAAAATCCGCCGGCTTTGCTTTGCCCTGCTTGCGAGTGGGGTATGTCTCGCCTAGGTCGCGCAGTAACGGCATGGACTGGCCCTGAGTTTCCGTAAGCAGCGCAAAGAGTCGGGTGTTGAGCTGTTTCACCGTCGCGGCGTAAGCCGGTTCATGGATGAGGTTGCGCGTCTCATCCGGGTCGGCGGTAAGGTCGTAAAGTTCGTCGATGTCCCACAAGCCGTGGTAGCGGATGTATTTCCAGCGGTCCGTGCGGACGGCGTGCATCGTGGGCGTGTAGGGATAGTTGCGTTCCCAGTAATATTCGTAGAGAAGCCCGTCGCGGCCGGCTTTGGGCTGACCTTGCGCCATCGGCAGAAAACTTCGCCCGTGCAAATTCGTCGGCGCGGGCACGCCCGCAACTTCAAGAAAGCTCGGCGCGAGGTCAATGTTTGCCACCATCTGCGTTACGACGGTGCCCGCCTTGAACAGCTCCGGGCAATGCAGCAGCAGCGGCACGCGCATGGACGCCTCGTAAGCCGTGCGCTTGTCAATCAGCCCGTGCTCACCGAAGTGGAAGCCGTTGTCACCCATGTAGACCAACAGCGTCGACTCAAGCAGCTTATGCTCCGCAAGCCACTGCGTCAGCCGGCCGACACTGTCGTCCACGGCCAAGAGCGTCTCGCAGTAGCGGCGATGATGCGTTTGCAGGTCGAATTTCGGGAGGTTGTAGCCGAAGTCCACGCCGTGCCGGCTGTTGCGCTGGTTACGGACCCACATCGGCTTGTTGAGATAATTCTCCGGCGTGTCGGCGAAGGTCTTCGGCGGCACGAAGGTTTTTCCCGCGTAACGCCCCGCGTGCCGGTCCGCCGCGACGAAGTCCGAGTGGACGGCCTTGTGCGACACGTAGGCGAAGAAGGGCTTCTCCGACTTCCGCGCCTTGAGCCAGTCCAGCGTGAAGTCCGTCAGCTCATCCGTGATGTAGCCGCGCTGCGGGACGCGGCGGCCATTGACGTTGTAGCCCTCGCTGCTGGACTGCGGCACCACACGCGTCGTGCCGCGGCCGTCGGCCCAGTAGTTGCCCTGGCCCTTGAAGGCGACCCAATGGTCGAACCCGCGCTGCGGCGCATCGGTCTCGCCCATATGCCACTTGCCGAAGAACGCCGTCTGGTAACCCGCGCGCTGGAGGAGCTGTGGGAAGAATACGAGGTCGGGGCGGACGGGGTTGTAGTTATCCACCACGCCGTGCGCATGCGCGTAAAGCCCGGTGAGGATGCTCGCGCGGCTTGGCGAGCACAGCGACGTGGTGACGAAGGCGTTCCGGCAATGCACCCCGCCGCGCGCAAGCCGGTCGAGGTGCGGCGTCTCCAGATACGGATGCCCCATGAAGGACAGCGCGTCGAAACGGTGGTCGTCGGCAAGAATGAAAAGAATATTGCGGGGGGCAGCCGCAGACTGATGGACAAAGGCGCACCAACTGGCGAAGAAAAGCCACAAGCAAACTCGGCGCATGACAAAATTTGGAAAAAACGGGCCCGCGACACAAGCTCAACACCGCCGCACTGCCGCCCACCGGATCCGGCCAACCGGCGCCTCCCCGACAGACGGACAAAAAACCGCTGACAAGCGACCGTAGATTGCGTTCACTCATCGGGCTTTTGCGGAGCGCGATTCCCGGAGCGTGGCTGTGTCGAGGCCGTCACCAGCGCGCCCGCCGCCGCTCAAATTGAATTTTTTATTTTAATTTAAGTTCGCCATGCCCAAACGCACTGACATTCACAGCGTCCTCATCATCGGCGCCGGCCCGATCATCATCGGGCAGGCGTGCGAGTTTGATTACTCCGGCACGCAAGCCTGCAAGGCGCTCAAGGAAGAGGGCTATCGCGTCGTCCTCGTGAACTCCAACCCGGCCACCATCATGACCGACCCGGAGTTCGCCGACCGCACTTATATCGAGCCCATCACGCCCGAGTGCGTCGAGAAAATCATCATCCGCGAGAAGGAGGAGATGAAGAAGCTCGGCGCCAAGGGCAAGCTCGTTTTGCTACCTACCCTTGGCGGACAAACCGCGCTCAATACCGCGATGGCTTTGAACAAGAACGGCGCCCTGACCCGGCACGACGTGGAAATGATAGGCGCGAAGCCTGAGGCCATCCACAAAGGCGAAGATCGCCTCGTCTTCAAAGAGTTGATGCTCAAGATCGGCCTCGATGTGCCCATCTCTGGCGTCGCCCACAACATGACCGAAGCCCGCGCCATTCAGGAAAAGATCGGCCGCTTCCCGGTCATTATTCGCCCCGCCTACACGCTCGGTGGCACTGGCGGCGGCATCGCCTATAACGGCGACGAGTTCGAGGAAATCGCCAAGCGCGGCATCGACCTCTCGCCCGTCAACGAAGTCCTCATCGAAGAATCCCTCCTCGGCTGGAAGGAATACGAGATGGAAGTGATGCGCGACAAGGCCGACAACTGCGTGATCATCTGCTCCATCGAGAACTTCGATCCCATGGGCGTCCACACCGGCGACAGCATCACCGTCGCGCCCATCCAGACGCTCACCGACAAGGAATTTCAGATCATGCGCGATCAGAGCTTCGCCGTGATCCGCGCCGTCGGCGTGGAGACCGGCGGCTCGAACATCCAATTCGGCGTCAGCCCCGACAACGGCCGCATGGTTATCATTGAGATGAACCCGCGCGTCAGCCGCAGCTCCGCCCTTGCGTCCAAGGCCACCGGATTCCCCATCGCGAAGATTGCTGCCAAGCTCGC
>Ga0208048_1000635_pt1 | contig 18828 bp, 17 predicted proteins | sample Malawi_45m_30L_FD_184163 | JGI IMG/M metagenome (GOLD analysis project Ga0208048, IMG submission 184163) | Freshwater microbial communities from Lake Malawi, Central Region, Malawi to study Microbial Dark Matter (Phase II) - Malawi_45m_30L... | ecosystem: Environmental > Aquatic > Freshwater >...
ACCTTCCTCGTCTGGCTGCTTGCCGCGGTATCCGCCCCGGCCGCGGAACCGCCGCGCTTCACGCCGGAGCTCGAGGACTTTGTGCGTCACTTCAAGCCGGGCGGGCAGGACTTCGCCGGCCAGGCGCGCGTGCTCCCACCCGAGGAGAGCGTGCGACGGATGCAGGTGCCGGAGGGTTACGCGGTGGAGCTCGTCGCCAGCGAGCCCGCGGTGCGCCAGCCCATCGACCTACGTTTCGACGCCCGCGGCCGGCTCTGGGTCGTCCAATACCTGCAGTACCCCTTCCCGGCCGGCCTGACCGTCACCGCCTACGACCAGTACATCCGCGCGGAATTCGACCGGGTGCCGCCCCCGCCGCCCCGCCACACCCGCGGCGCGGACCAGATCAGCATTCTGGAGGACCGCGACGGCGACGGGCACTTCGAGACGGTGAAGACTTTCGTCGACGGCCTGAACCTCGCGACCAGTGTCCTCCCGGACGTCGACGGCGCCTGGGTGCTGATGTCGCCCTACCTGCTCTTCTATCCGGACCGGAACGGCGACGATGTGCCCGACGGCGACCCGGAGGTGCACCTCGCCGGCTTCGGCCTCGAGGACACCCATTCGCTGGCGAGCAGCCTGCACTGGGGCCCGGACGGCTGGATCTACGGCGCGACGGGGAGCACGACCAACTTAGAGATTCAGGGCATTCGCCTCCTTGGCCAAGGCATCTGGCGCTACCATCCGGGGACCCGCGTGTTCGAAGTCTTCGCCGAGGGCGGCGGCAACACCTTCAGCCTCGAGTTTGACCAGTACGGCCGCGCCTTCTCGGGCACCAACAACGGCGCCACCCGGGGTCTCCACTACGCGCAGGGCGCCACCTACGTGAAGGGCTGGACCAAGCACGGACCAGCGATGAACCCCTTCATCTTCGGCTTCTTCGAGCATATGGCGCACGAGGGCTACGGGCAGCGCTTCCCGCAGACCTTCATCCTCTACGAGGCCGGCCTCCTCCCGGAGCTGAACGGGCAGGTTGTCGTCGGGATGTCGCTCACCAACCGGGTGCAGGCCAGCCGGCTTCTGCCCCAGACCTCGACGTTTCGCACGGTCGACAGCGCGGCGCTAATCACCACCGACGACCGCACCTTCCGCCCGGTGGACATCGAGCAGGGGCCGGATGGCGCGATCTACCTCGCCGACTGGAGCGATCCGCGGCTCAGCCACCTCAACCCGAAGGACACTTGGGACAAGGCGACCGGCCGGATCGTGCGCCTGGTCCCCAAAGGCGGCCCGCCGTCCCGGCCGGAGGATCTGACCAAGCTCGACGACAGCGCGCTGCTCGCCCGGCTCAGCCACCCCAACCGTGAGCACCGGGAACAGGCCCGCCTCCAGCTCGCGCGGCGCCCCGGGGAGCTGGGAGCGCGCCTGCGCGCCTTGGTCGAAACCAACGCCCCGGCCGCGCTGGAGGCCTTCTGGGTGCTGAACCTGCGCCACGAACTCCAGGAGCCTGATCTGCGGGCGGCGTTGGCACACCCGAACCCGCACGTCCGCCGCTGGGCGGTGCGTTTGCTCGGGGACGGGGGCGTGCAGCAGGCGAGCACGGTGGCCGCCCTGGCGGATCGCGCCGCCCTCGAGCCGGACGTGGAAGTCCGCAGCCAGTTCGCCAGTTCGGCCCGCCGCCTGCGCGCCGGGCAGGGCGTGCCGGTGGTCCGGGCGCTGCTGCGCCACGAGGAGGACGCCGGGGACCGGCACCTGCCGCTGCTGCTCTGGTGGGCGCTGGAAGGCCACGCCGATGACGGGCGTGAGGAACTGCTCGCGCTTGTCGCCGATCCGGCCAGTTGGCGCGCATCCACGTTCCGCCGCGAACTCGCCGAGCGCCTCGGCCGGCGCTTCACCGCAGACCAGGGTCCCCGGCGCCACTACACGCTTCGGCAGGGGGTGTACTCGGAGTGGATCATCGACCGCGCGCCCGAGCACCTCCGGCGCAACTTGGAGTTCTGCGCCCGCCTTTTGGAAGCGGCACCCGGACCGGCGGAGGCGTTGCTCCTCGCGCAGGGGATGGCCCGCGGGCTCGCGGGACCACGCGTGACGACCCCGCCACCTGCGTTGCTGCAGGCCATCGTCGCCGCGTGGAACCGGGCGCCCGACCATGTCGCTTTGACCGCCCTTGCCGCCCGGCTCGGCCTCGCGGAGGCGGAGAGCCGCGCCATCACCCGGCTGCGGGATGCGCGCCTCCCAGACGCGGACCAGCAGATCCTCCTCGATCTTGTCTCCGCCCTAGCTCCGCCGGACGCCCTGCCGCTCCTCGCCGACCAACTCCGCACTGAGCGCAATGAAGCGCAGCGCGCGCGGCGCTTGACTGCACTTGCGAGTTTCGACCAACCAGCCGCGGCCGCCGCCGTCATCGACGTCTACGCGACGCTCCCACCGCGGCTCCAGGCCGCAGCGCTCCGGAGTCTGGCGGAGAAGCCCGCGTGGGCCCGGCTGATGCTGGAGCGGATGGCCGCGGGCACGTTCTCCCCGAGCGTGCTCGGCTCCACCACGCTCTCAACGCTCCGCGCGCATCCGGACCCCGTCCTGCAACGGCTCCTCGAACGCCAACTCGGCGCGGCGACCGGGGCGGCCGGCGCCGAGACCGCGCTGCTCGTCGACGCCGGCCGCACCGCCTACAACCTGACCTGCGCCCCGTGTCACCAGGAGTCCGGCAGCGGGCTGGTCGGACTGGCCCCGGCCCTGCTGGCGTCACCCTGGCTCCAGCGTTCGGACGAGGTGCTGGTGAACATCATCCTGCACGGGAAGGAAAACCCGGGGAGCGGTCTCTTGATGCCGCCATGGCGGCAGCTCGATGATGCCCAGATCGCGGCCATCCTCACCTACGCGCGGCGGGAGTTCGGCAACGATGCCCGCACCGTCTTGCCAGGGAAGGTGAAGGAGATCCGGGCTGCGGGCGCCACCCGTGAACGCCCGTGGTCTGACCGCGAGCTCGAGGCGCTCGCCGGCGTCCGCTGACCTTTCCCGTCCCCGGGGCCACAGCCGGCGGTTGACGCCCCGTCGGCACGGTGCAACTATCCGGGCTCTTCCTTCACCCTCCGCACGAATTATGGCCTTCACACTGCCCGCCCTCCCCTACGCCGCCACCGCGCTCGAGCCGCACATCGACGCCCGCACGATGGAAATCCATCACGGCAAGCACCACAACGCCTACGTCACCAACGCGAACAACCTCCTCAAAGACCACCCCGCGTTGGCCGCCCTCGACGTCAACGCCCTGATCGCGAATCTGGCCCAGGTGCCGGAGGCCATCCGCACCGGCGTCCGCAACAACGCGGGCGGGCACAGCAATCACGCGTTCTTCTGGGCCACGATGGGCCCGGGCAAGGGCGGCGCTCCCAAGGGCTCCCTCGCCGCCGCCATCACGGCGGGCTGGGGCGACCTCGACAAGTTCAAGGCCGCCTTCGCGCAGGCCGCCGCCACCCGCTTCGGCTCCGGCTGGGCGTGGCTCTTCGTCGGCACCGACAAGAAGCTCGCGATCGGCTCCACCGCGAACCAGGACAGCCCCCTGATGGGCAAGGCCGTCGCGGGCATCGAGGGCAAGCCGGTCCTCGGCCTCGATGTCTGGGAGCACGCCTACTACCTCCACTACCAGAACCGCCGTCCCGACTACGTCACCGCCTGGTGGAACGTGGTCGACTGGGACGCCGCGGAGAGGAACTACCAGGCCGCCCTCGCCTGAGCCGCCATCGCTCCCCGGGGCCGCACCTTGACGGTGCGGCCTCTTTTTTTACCGACTCTGGAGATGATGTTTGTTGAGCCCGGCCTTGCGGCAGGCGTCCCAGACGAAGGTCAGGCGGTCGAGGGTGGCCTTCTCGTCGGAGCGGATGAGTACCGGGATGTCCTTGTCCACATTCTTGATCTGCTGGAGCACCCCCGGGAGCTCGGCGTCCGAGACCGGCTTCCCGTTCAGCGTGAGGCCGCCATCCTTGACGATCGAGATGGTGACGTTGCCGCGGAATTCGTTCTTCCCGGCGGTCTCCACCTTCGGCAGGGTGATGTTCAGCGTCGAGGCGGACTTGAACTGCATCGTCACGAACGCGAAGAAGATCAGCATCACGAGCACGTCGATCAGGGCCACGAGGTTCATCTCGGGCCGCGCGCGCCGGCGGGAGGAGCGCAGGCTCATTGGGTCCGGGAGCGTTGGAGGATCCGTTCCAGCAGCACGTCGAGCTGGGCGGCGTAGTTCTCGATCTTGCGCTGGAGGTAGCCGCTGCCCACCAGCGACGGGATCGCGATGCTGAGGCCGATGACCGTCGCGGAAAGGGCCAGCGCCACGCCCTTGGTGAAGGCGACCGGATCCGGCAGCCCGGTGTCGGGCGAGATCTGCGAGAAGACCTGCAGCAGGCCGGTCACGGTGCCGGTGAGGCCGATGAGGGGGGCCGCCGCGTAAATGACGTCCAGATAGGGGATACCGCGTTCCATCCGGTTCAATTCGAGCCGGGCGAACGCCTTCACCGCCCCCTCGTCGTGGCGGTGCTGCTCGGCGAACTCCACGATGCGGGCGAGCACCGTGTGGCGACCGCCCACCAAGGGTTTGCCGGAAACGACCGCATCCACCAGATCGGCGGGCATCACCGCCGCGCGCCGGAGCGCGTAAGCCCGCTCGCACACGATAAAGACCGCGGCGGCGGAACAGACCGCCAGCGGGTAAATCAGCACGCCAGCCCCCTTCAGGATTTCAATCATCGCGAAAAACATGGGCAAAGAAAGAGGGTGTGCGATTCAAGCGAAGGCGCGAGGGAAAAGTTCAAAGGCCAACGCCAACTTGGGAAAGTTCCCGCCTAAGATTGCACAGGGTCTCTGCCTGTGTTTTTTCCCCTTCGTGTCTTTTCGCTTCAACCTTGCCAACAGCCTCCGCGGGGTCGCCCTCGCGCTTCTGGTCGGCGGGTTGGGCTTGTGGCTGGCGACCGGTGCGCACCTCGGCTTCACGCAAACCAGTGTGGTCACGATGAAGCGGGACGAGATCACGGGGATCGACTACCCCGAGCGCCGCCCTGGATTTGTCGCCGGCATCGAGTTCCCGCTCGGCACGGCCGGTGCGGCCATCGTTCTCGCACTGCTCTCCCTGGCGGCGGACCGCCGCAACCCCGCCGCCTGAGCCCCTTTTCCCGATGAAAATCCACCACCTCGCCCGCCTCCCGCTCCTCGTCGCCACCCTCGGCCTCTCCGCCCAGGCTGCCCCCCTCACCTTCGACTTCAAGGACCCGAAGGGCGTGAACAACGTCCAGTTCAGCCTCGACGCCCCGCTCGAGTCCATCACCGGCACGGGCACCGGCATCTCCGGCTCCGTCACCTTTGACCCCGCGCAACCCGCGGCCACCAAGGGCAAGATCATCCTCGACACCAAGTCCCTGACCGTCGGGAACCCGATGATGGCGGACCACCTCCGCGGCGGGAACTGGCTCGACGTCGCGAATCACCCCGCGATCACCTTCGAGGCCGTCTCCCTCACCAACGTCCGGACCCAGGGGAACGTCGTGAACGCCGAGGTCGCCGGAAAGCTCACGGTCAAGGGCGTCACCAAGGACATCAAGGTGCCGGTATCGTTCACCCACCTGCCCGACAAGCTGGGCGCCCGCGTCAACGACCCCAAGGTCAAGGGCGACCTGCTGGTGCTGCGCGCGAATTTCACGATCAACCGGGCCGACTTCGGCATCCAGCCGGGCAAGAACACCGACAAGGTGGCGGAGACGATCCAGCTCTCCCTGAGCATTGCCGGCGCCGCGCCCAAGGCCTAAAGCTTTACCCGGCGGCGACGGCGCCATCCCGCCCGTCGCCGCTCAGACTGGGGGCGTGTTGCCCCCGGAGGCGTGCTGCCGGATGGACGCGGCCAACTGCCGGATCTTGGCGGCGTCCTTCACTCCCGGGGCGCTCTCCACCCCGCTGTTGACGTCGATCCAACGCGCCCCGCTCTCCGCGAGGGCCCGAGCGACATTTTCTGGACCGAGGCCGCCCGCAAGGATCCATTGGTGCCTGGGGTGTTCGGCGCGGCAACGCGCGTAATCGGACCAATCGCCCGTTAGACCGCTGCCGCCAAACCCGGCGGCGTGGTACGTGTCGACCAGCATCGTGCCGGCCGCGGCCAGCCATTCCGGTCGCCAAGCGGTGCCGGCGGGGACCTTCGGTGCCAGCCAGAGCTGGCCCGGGGCCGCGGCGGCCCACGCCGCGATCGTGGCGACCGGGGTCTCCGGGCGGAAGTGCACTTGGATTTGGTCGAACCCGGCGGCCAGCCATTCGCCCAGCTCCTCCGGCCGCGGCTCGACCGACACGGCCACCTTTTGCCGCGGGGGCAATCGCGGGAGCAGCGAGCGGAACTGCTCAAGCGAGGTCCAGCGCGGCGATTTCGGATAGAGGATGAAACCGAGATGGTCGGCCCCCACCGCGTCCGCCACCTCGGCATCCACCAGGGATCGCAGCCCGCAGACTTTGACTCGGATGCCGGCGATCATCGGGTTCGCCTCCCGGTTCAGAATGCGTTCACGGACCGGATCACGTGCTCAACCTGGGCGTCGGTCAGCTCCGGGAAGATGGGCAGGCTGAGGCAGGTCTCCGCCGCGCGTTCGGCCCGGGGGAACGAACCGGGGCCGTGGCCCAGCGGCGCGTAACACGGCTGCAGGTGCAGGGGCCGGGGATAAATGAGGTCCGTGCCGACCTCGAGGCGCGCCAGGTGTTCGCGCAGCTGATCCCGCCGCGGATGCAGTAGGGTGAACTGGTGGAACACCGAGGCCCCGTGCGCCTCGGGCACCGGCAACCGCGTGTCGCTCAGCCGGATTTCCTCGCGGTAGCGGGCGGCGATGGCCTGCCGGCGGGACGTCCAAGCCGCGAGATGCGGGAGCTTCACGTTGAGGAGCGCCCCCTGGAAGCCGTCCATCCGGAAATTGCCCCCGATGATGTCGTGCTGGTAGCGCCGGTCCGAGCCGTGCACGCGCACGTGGCGGGCGCGCGTCAGGAGCGCCGGATCGCGGGCGACAAAGGCCCCGGCCTCCCCGCACGCGCCGAGGTTCTTGGTCGGGTAAAAGCTGAACGTGCCCGCATCCCCCAGCAGGCCCACCGGCGTGTCCCAGTAGCGGGCGCCCACCGCCTGCGCGCAATCCTCGATCACGAAGAGGCCGTGCCGCCGGGCGACGGCGAGGATCTCGTCCATCCGCGCCGGCTGGCCGAACAGGTGGACGACCACGATGCCGCGCGTGCGCGGGGTGATCGCGGCCGCGAGGCGGTCCGGATCCAGGTTGAAACCGCCCTCCTCGATATCGGCGAACACCAGCGTCGCACGGACGTAGCTGATGCCCCAAGCAGAGGAGATGAAGGTGAACGGCGAGGTGATGACCTCGTCGCCGGGTCCGAAGCCCGCCAGCAAGCAGGCGACGTGCAGCGGAGACGTGCCGCTGTTCATCCCGAGCACCGCGGGGTAACCGAGGTTGGCGGCGAACGCCCGCTCGAAGTCCTCCACGTCCCGCCCGAGGCAGAACCGGTTCGCGTCGTAGGTCGCGGCCAGCGCGGCCAGCGACGGCTCACGCAGGGCGCGGTGCTGCAGGGAGAGATCGAGGAACGGGACCTTCATCGCGGAAGGGCGGCGAGCAGGGCGGTCACCAGTCCGTCCAGCGAGGGCGAAGCGGCCTCGAAGGACACCTCGAGCCCGGCCCTGCGCATCGCCTGGGTGGTCAGCGGCCCAATGCTGCCTGCAAGCGGTCGGCGCGCCCCCGCAGCCAGCCGCAGGGCGGCGGCCTGCGTCTCGTAGGATTCCACCGCGGAGGCGGAGGCGAACAGGATCGCGTCGGCCCCGCCACGGCGAAATTCGGCGGCAGCGGTGTCCGCGGCGAGATCCGTCGGCTCGGTGCGGTAAACCGGCAGGCGATCGACAATGGCACGGGCCTCCTCCAAGCGGCGGACGAGAGTATCGCGGTTCAGGTTGCCCGTGATCACCAGGATCTTGGCGCTGTCGAGGCTGCCGGTGGCAATGAGAGCCTCCGCGAGCGATTCGCCGGTGGCCACGGTCGGCTGGCACTCCACCCGCAGGTGCTGCTCGCGGATCGCGGCCGCCGTGGTGTCGCCCACCGCCGCGAAGCGCAGCAGGCCCAGCGAACGGATGTCGTCGAAGATGCGGTGGAACTCCTCGAAGAAGCAGCGCACGCCGTTCGCGCTGGTGAATACAATCCAATCGTAGGTGCCCAGCTCGAGCAGGACGTCGGCCAGCGTCTGCTTGTCGATGTCCTTGCGAACGCTGATCAGGGGCAGCTCGAGCACCTCGGCCCCGAGGGCGGCGAGGCGTCGCCCCAGCTCGGGCGCCTGCTCCCGAGCGCGGGTGACGGCGATGCGCTTGCCGGCCAGAGGAGCGGGGCTCATTGGCGCAGTCCCCATTCTCGGAGCCACCGGTCGGCGGTCCCGGCCGGCGCGGCCAAGTCCTCGGACGTCAGGTTCACCTGGCGGATGCCGCAGGCCTCATGGAACAAGTGCAGTTGCCCGCTCGCGACATGGGCCGCGAACGCGGTCTGGCAGCCGCCGCCAAGCGCCGCCTGAAAGGCGCGCTCGACGGAGACCGCGGACATCGTGGCGGCGTCGAAGCAGCCAGCGAGCCAGGCCGCGTCCGCGGAACGGCACTGGATGGCGATGGCCCCCTGGCCGACGGCGGGCACGGCCGCGTCGAAACCCAGGGGCGTGAAGGTGAGGCCGGGCCAGGCGGTGATACCGAGGCGGTGCAAGCCGGCGGCCGCCAAAATAGTCCCGTCCGCCAGCTGTTGTTCCGCGATCTTGCGCAATCGCGTTTCGACGTTGCCGCGGATCTCGGTAAAGGCCACCTCCGGGAAGAGGGACTGGACCTGCAACCGACGGCGCGGGCTGCCAGTCGCGAGCAACCGCGGGGTGGATACCCCTTCGCGAAGCACGAGGACGTCCCGCGCGTCGGCCCGCGGCAGGTAGCCGGCAACTGCCAGGCCCGGCGCCATCTCGCCGGGGAGATCCTTAGAGCTGTGCACGGCAACATCCGCCTCGCCGCGCAGGACGGCCGCCTCCAACTCACTCGTGAAGAGCCCCTTCCCGCCCTTCTTTTCGAGTGACCAGTCGGTCTGCCGGTCCCCGGTGGTGACGATCAGGAGTTCCGCCGTGTCCACGCCCAGACTGGTGCGCAGCACGGCCGCCACCATCCCGGTTTGCGCAAGGGCGAGCGGGCTCTTGCGGGTCGCGAGGGTAAGCGTCGGCATCAGGATAAAAGGGAGGGCGCAAAGAACGTGGTCTCGGCGCCCTCGCGGACTGCCCGGCGGGGGATCAGGAATAAGACGCCTGGACGCCCTTGATGTTTTTCTTGGTCATCCAGGGCATCATCGAGCGGAGGTACGCGCCCGTCTTCTCGATCTGGTGCTTCTCGCCGGCCTTGAGCAGGGCGTGGTACTTCTTCAGCCCGCCCTTGTGCTCCTTCACCCACTCCTGGGTGAACTTGCCGGACTGGATCTCCTTCAGGATCTTCTTCATCTCGGCCTTGGTCTGGCGGTTGACCACGCGCGGTCCGCGGGTGATGTCGCCGTACTTGGCCGTCTCGGAGATCGAGAAACGCATCCCGGCGATGCCGCTCTCGTACATCAGGTCGCAGATCAGCTTCAGCTCGTGGAGGCACTCGAAGTAGGCCATTTCCGGCTGGTACCCAGCCTCGACTAGCGTCTCGAAGCCCGCCTGCACCAGCGCGCTGGCGCCGCCGCAGAGGACCGCCTGCTCCCCGAAGAGATCCGTCTCGGTCTCCTCCTTAAACGAGGTTTTAAGCACCCCGGCGCGGGTCGAACCAATACCCTTGGCCCAAGCCAGCGCGGTCTTGAGGGCGTGCTTGGACTTGTCCTGCGCAACCGCCACGAGGGCGGGCATCCCCTTGCCCTCAGCGTAGAGCCGTCGGACCATATGCCCGGGGCCCTTCGGGGCCACCATGATGCAGTCGATGTCCTTGTGTAGCTTGATCAGGTCAAAGTGAACGCTCAGGCCGTGGGAGAAGAGCAGCGTCTTCCCCTTCGCGAGGTTCGGCAGGATGTCCTGGGTGTAGACGTCCGCCTGCTTCATGTCGGGCAGACCGACCATGATCACATCGGCGCGGCGGACGGCCTCGGCGGTGTCGACCACCTCGAAGCCGTGCTGCTCGGCGACGGCGCGGGACTTGGAGCCCGGGTACAGGCCGATGATGACCTTGCACCCGCTATCCTTGAGGTTCAGCGCGTGGGCGTGGCCCTGGGAACCGTAGCCGAGGACGGCGAGCGTTTTGTTGGCGAACACGCCGAGATCGGCGTCTTGGTCGGTGTAGACTTTGGCGGGCATGGGTGAAAGGGGGGTCAGCGCTTGAGGGCGAGGCGGCCGGTGCGCGCCAGTTCGAGGATGCCGAACGGCTCCAGCAAGCTCAGGAGGGCGCCCACCTTGTCGTCGGAACCGGTGAGCTCGATGATGAGATTGTCGGCCGCAAGGTTGACGATCTTCGCGCGGAAGATGTCCGCGATTTGCACGATCTCGGAGCGCGAGCGAGCATCCGCACGCACCTTGACCAGCACCAGCTCGCGCTCGACCGCTTGGCCCTCGGTGAAGTCCACCACCTCGACCACATTCACCAGCTTCCGCAGCTGCTTGATGCAGAGGTCCAGCTGAGCCTCGTCGCCCTTGAGAACCGTGGTGATGCGCGAAAGCGAGGCGTCGTGCGTCGGCGCGACGTTCAGGGAGTCGATGTTGAACCCGCGGCCGGAGAACATCCCGGACACGCGGGCGAGGACGCCGAACTTGTTTTCGACGAGGACGGAGATCGTGTGGCGCATGGGGGGGAAGAGTGAATGGTAAAAATCCGAGGGAGGCCAGCCGAAGTTCAACCGCCCGGACGGAGGGCGGTTTGGTGGACGCTGAGGGGCTCGAACCCCCGACCCTCTCGGTGTAAACGAGATGCTCTAACCAACTGAGCTAAGCGTCCGGGCCGCGGCATTCAGGCGCCCGCGGGCCGCAACAGGCCCTCGCGCACCATCAGCTCGGCGTTCTGGACGGCGTTGAGCGCCGCCCCCTTCCAAAGGTTGTCCCCGCTCACCCAGAGGGCGAGCCCATTGTCGAGGGCGGTGTCGGTCCGGATGCGCCCCACCCCGCACTTCACCTTGCGGGAGAACTCGAGGGGGGTCGGGTAACGCCGCTGCGCGGGGTCGTCCAACAGCTCGGCGCCGGCGAAGGCCGCGATCGCCGCGCGGGCGGCCTCGACCGCCACCGGCCGCTCGAATTCCGCGTTCACCGCGACCGAATGCGCCCGGACCACCGGCACGCGCACGGTCGTCGCCGAAACCCGCAGGTCGGGCAGGCCCATGATCTTCCGGCTCTCGAGCATCATTTTGGTCTCCTCGCCGGTGTAACCGTTGGGCCCAAAGGAATCGACCTGGGGGATCAGGTTGAACGCAATCGGGTGCGGATAGACCTTCGGTGGCGTCGCCACGCCCTTCACGTGGCCCTGCACCTGCTCCTCCAGCTCGCGGATCGCCTCCGCCCCGGTGCCGGAGACCGACTGATAGGTCGCGGCGAAGTACCGCCGCAGGCCAAAGGTCTGGTGCAGCGGCCAAAGCGCCATCAGGGTCACCGCGGTCGAGCAATTCGGGTTCGCGATGATCCCGCGGTGGCGCCGCAGTTCCCCGGGATTAATCTCGGGGATCACCAGCGGGACGTCGGGATCCATCCGGTAATGGGAGCTCTTGTCGATGACCAGACACCCGGCGCGCACGGCGTCCGGAGCCAGGGCTCGCGTGACGGACCCGCCGGCGGCGAAAAAGGCGAGGTCGACGCCCGCGAACACGCCGGGTTTGGCCTCCTCGATCGGGTAGGTCCGCCCTGCGCAACTCACCGTGCGGCCCGCCGAGCGGGCGGAGGCGAACAGGCGCAGCGACTTTAGGGGGAAACCGCGGTCGTGGAGCAATTGCAGCAGCTCTTGACCGACGGCGCCCGTGGCGCCGACGATGCCGACCGTGACAAAAGGTGAATTCACGCGGGAATCAGCCATGCAGCTGGCTAGCAAAGCCTGCGCGCGACTGGGCATCAAGCCCGGACCTCGGCTGCTGCACGTCCGCATCGGCGCCGGCACCCTGCAGTTCTACCGCGGGGAACAGCTCTTCCGCGCCTACCCGGTTTCCACCTCCCGCCGTCCGCCCTCGAACGTGCGCGACTCCCTCGGCACGCCGCGTGGCTGGCACGTAATCGCGGAACGCATCGGCGCCGGCCAGCCGGCCGGAATGGTGTTCCGCGCCCGCGTGCCTACCGGCCGCCACTGGAGCGAGTTGCCCCCCGGCCCCGACGGCCAAGCCCCCGACTTGGTCACCTCGCGGATCCTCTGGCTGCGTGGGCTCGAACCCGGCGTGAACCTCGGCGGCGACGTCGACACCTATTCCCGCTACGTCTACATCCACGGTACCAACCACGGGGACCGAATCGGCGAACCGCTCAGTGCCGGCTGCGTCTTGCTCCGCGACGTGGAAATGATCGAGCTTTTCGACGAGGTCCGGTCCGGGGATCTCGTCTGGATCACCGACTGACCCGCGTCCCCGGACGGTCCACCAGCAGCCGATGCTGCACCGCGAAGGTGCCGGGCCGCAACGGAGGCAGCACCAACAGCAGGGCGCGTTCGCCCTCGCCCAAGTTAAGCTCCGTCGCCAGCGCCTGATAGGCCGCGCCCCGGACACTGGTGCGCAGCACGAGTTGGCTCGTCCGCGGCACCGGCAAAGCCGCATTGGGCCCCGGCCCGGGTTTCAGGGGGCGATTGTTCAGCGTTCCGTCCAGATCGAGCCCACTGAGGTTCACGAGCACCAACTGGCCGGCCCGGAAACGGGTCTCCCCGTCGTCGAGGACGATCGTCCGCCAGCGCCCGGCGGCCTTTTCGCCGGGCAGCAGGACGATCAGTGCATTTGCAACCCCCGCGGGGAGCTCCGCCTCGGCGAGGAGGGCGCGGTCCCGTGGGTTGACGAAGCGCAGCGGGGCCGGCCCGCGATACTCGTAACGCGGGGATCGCGCCAGCGGATGGAACCGCAGCGGGGTCGGCGCCTGCCTTGGCGCCGCGACATAGGCCGCCTCGCTCGGCGGACGGGGACTGAAGACCGCGAAGCGCAGGCTCACCGGGGCCGAGGGACTCGCCGCGCGCACCGGCGCGACGCTCCATCCGCAGACGCAAGCCGCCATTCCTGCCAGCCACCCGCGGCGACCGTGGTGGTCCTCGGGCGGAAGGCGCAGGCTCATAGGTCCGGCTGCGTCAGCCACCGGAAGGAAAGGATCCGGAAGCGCCGGCCGTTCGCGAGGTTCAGCGGGCTGGTCAGGTTCTCCGGCAGGACTTCGGCCGCATCCCCGGTGAGATCCCCGTTCCCCTTCGGCGGATCGAAGTACTCGGGCACCCGCTGCACCAGGGCCTCGCACCAGGCACGGCCCTCGGTCGCGTTGGTGACGGGGTTCACCGCCTCCCCGTAGGCGCGGATGGTGAAGGTGTCCGAACGCGCGAACAGACTGGGCGCCAGCGCGGTCATTACGTCCGCCTGAGTGAGCCACTGGGAGTTCATCTGCACCTTGGCCTCGGGATCGAACTCCGCCTTCGCGGTGTTGATGCCCGCCTCGGCGATCGCGGCCTCCAGCAGGCTGCGCGGGATCTCGCCGCCCTCCGCGTCGACCGCCGCGTAGCGCGAGTGCGGCGCGAGGAAGTCGCCAACGGAAAGGAAAGGGCCCTCCTCGCCGTGCCGGGCCGTGATCAACTCGACGATCTTCGTCGCGAGCGCCCCAGTCTCGGCCGCACTCAGCGTGCGCATTCCCTGGCGGAAAAGCTCCGTCCGCGCCGCCGAACCCGCGGGGTCGCCGCGCCCGGCCTCCGCCTGGTAAGTCTCCTGCGCGGTTTGCGAGAAACGCAGGAACTGAGCGTTCGTCGACTGCACCGTCGCGACGGAGGTGTCCGCAAAGGCGGTGCCGTTGGAGGAGGAGAGACTGAGATAACCGAACGTTCGGGGGCTGGGGAAGCGCACCCCGCGGAGCACCGCGACCCACGCGGCGACGTTCGTGGAGTTCAGGTTGAACGCGCTGGCCTGCAGGAAAAACCGGGACGAACGCGCGTCCGCGGCGCTCACAGCCCCGGCCGGATCGATCCCCTCCACCGTGGCCAGGAGGTCGTCCACGGTCGGTTTGCGGTAGCCCGCGCCGGGCTCGTACCAGCGCACGGTCCGCAGCAGCGCGTTGGGCACGATCAGGTCTCCGTTCGAGGCGGTACCGGGGGTCACGCCCTCGCGGACGCCGGAGAAGAAGAAGCGGTCAAACACCTCCCCCACCGGCACCCCGTTGAGCTCCTGCCCGGAGCCCCATGAATTCCCGATCATAAACGGCCGCTGGCCGGGCAGGCGAAAATGCTGGGCCGCGCCGACCGAAAGCAGCGGGGCGCGCGGAAGTTCAAAGACGGGCACATCCTCGTTATACGAAAGGCTAGTCTCGCCCTCCCCGCGGTCGAGCAGGCGGTCCGGCGCGCTGATGGTGCGGTAGTTAACGTAAAGCGAGGGATCATTGCCGTTTTCCCCGGTCACGAAGGCCCCACCGGGCAAGCGGCGGCGGCGGGGGTCCAGTCCCGCCGTGGTGAGCCAGCGGCCGGGCGCCGCGGGTGTGTCGATACTCTCCGCGAGCCGGAAGACGTAGGAGAATTGGGTGGCGGTCTGGCGCGCGGCCTGCGGGGAGGAGGCGAACTGGGTCACAAACTCCGGCGACACGTACGTCGCCAGCTTGATGGGCTGGGCCGGCGAATCATCCGGACCGGTACGTGGCACAAGGTAGACCGTGACCGTGATGCGGTCCGAACCATCGATCTCCAGCACGTGGTTATCACTGCCGAGTTGCTCCCCGAGAGGCAGCGGGCGGACGGCGGCGGAGGCCCCGGGCGCATCGAGCGTGCGGGAATAGAACTGGCTGGCGAACCCCGTGGCCGGCGGCTGTTCGGGCTTAGAGGTGTTCGCGATCGAGCGCCACGTATAGACCCGCCCGGGCAACCACGACTGGCGGTCCGCGCTGGAGCCGTCCGGCGTCCACGGCAGGTTGATGATCATCGGCGGCTCGGCGAGGTCCGGGTCGATCGCCGGCGAACCGAAAACGGAGGGGTCGTGGACAGAGAACGAGCCGACGGGCACGGGGCTCTCGCCGTGCACGTTGATCACCCGGATGGTGCGCGGGAGCCCCGAGATCTCAAGGCGGAGGTTCTCCGGCACCAACGCTGATGTGTAGGGATTCCAAAGAGAAACGAGCCAGCGGGCCGCGAGCTCGAAGGGCTGGGCGGCGGAGGTATCGCCGGCGGTGCGGACGTTGAACGAGAGCAAGAAGTAGGAGAGCACCGGCGCGACTTGATGCGCCCCACCCTCCGCGATCAGCGGCGGCGTCATCCGCAGCCGGCGCCGCACCGGGTCCGGAGCGTAAGCCGGCGATATCGCCGGCGGGGCGATCGCCGCGAGCGCAGGGTCCACCGTCTCCGGGTCCACCGGAACATAGCTCTCGGTGTAGGCGGGATAGTTGGTCCACGCCGCGAAGGCGGACCCGAGCAGTCCGGGCGCGAGGGAAAGGTCCTGCCGGAGCCCGCCCCGGCGCGAATCCGCGAGGACCGAGAGGTTGTTCGGGGACCAGAGATGATAGTTCGCCCGCTGCACGGCCGGGCCGAGCTGGCCGTTGGCGGAATTACGCAGGAACCCGAGCTGGCTGGCGGTGAGGACCCGGTCACCCGCGACCAGCGGGGCGTTGTTGCCGTCGCGCGGCTCGAAGACGGGGCTCCCGCCCGTACTTGCCGCCCCGGCTCCGACCGCGAGCTGCTGCCGAACGCGACTCCGCAAGTCTGCGGAATCATACGGCGGCGCGGAGAGCGTGCCCGAATTGTCCGGAACCGCGACGGGAGCCTTCACTCCCTCGTCGCCCACCCACCAGGCGTAACGCCCGTAGGTGGCTTCCGCGCTCGGCGCGCCCGGAATCCCGCGGGCGCGGAGATCCTGGAGCGGCACGCTCACGAATTGGGAGCGGTTGGTGGTGTTAGTGGTCCCGCGGGCCACCAGGTCGATCGCCCGGACCACCGGAGGCGCAGCGGCTGGGGTGACGGTGAGCGCGGCCGGAAGGTTTGAACCGGAGGCGGCGGCCGCGAACTCATTGCCGCTGACCAACCAGGTGATCGGCCCGGAGCCGTCTGGGCCCCAGACCCCGGTGTAGTAGCGGGTGCCGTTGACCCCGCCGAAGGACGCCGCCGTGGCGGTCACCCGCTGGTCCGGTCCAGCGTACCGCTGCAGCTGGCCCAGCGCGACCTGCAAACCGGTGAGCGCGTGCTCGCGGGCCTGTGCCTGCCGCTGGGTATTTCCGGCGACGGACGTCTCGATGCGGGTGTACGCCGCGAGGCCAACCAGCAGGACGACGATGAACGCGAGGAGGGTGACGACGATGAGCAGCGCGAAGCCGCGCCGCGCGGTGTTGGGCAGGCGACTCACAGCCCACCTCCCCGGAGGACGATCCGGCGAGTGTAGACCCGCGAGTTCTCGGCGGCAACACCCCACCACCAGAGCTGGGCGTTACCGTTGTAGCGCTGTGGCACCGCGAGGGCGGGCGTCTGCACCCTCTCCAGATTCGCGATCTGCTCCGCGCCGGCGTCGGTGAGGATCCGGACCATCACGTCGACCACGTCCGGGAAGATCCGGTTGTAGGTCGAGGCCGTGGCGGGAGTGCCCGGGGGAAGACGCGACTGCAGGGCGGCCGGGGAGTTGGACAAGGCGCCCGCCGCGGTCGCGGGGAAGAGGAGCCGGAGGCCGCCCGGGGCCGCGTCGTCACGCGCGTAGGCACGGATCCCGAAATCGATCACGTTATCGCCGATCGCCGCGTCGAGGGTACGGGAGGTCCCGGGCACGAGCACCGTGCGAGGGTCGCCGATCACGTTGCTGTTGTTCGGCCCCCCGCCGGTGTAGGGGGTGCTGGTGATGCCGTAGCCAGACTCGAAGACTCCGGGCCGGCTGTTGGCTAGAGCCGGACGCGCCTCGGCGCGGTGCAGGACGTATGCCGTCTCGAGATTGGCCGGGTTCGTGGCCGTGTGGCGGCGGATAATCTGGTAGCCCACCGCGACCGGCGCGGAGGGCACGGAGACGTCGAGCGCGGCATTCGTGACGGAATTGCCGTGGGTGAAGAAACGCAGCCAGACCCCGGCGGTGCCGAAGCGCGCCCCGTTGATCGAGGGGGTGTTGAGCAGCAGCGAGATGCCGCCCACGGGCTTCGGATTACGCGGCGCGATCTGCCAGAGGCCGGTGGCGCCGCCGCTGGCGCCGTTGAGGATGTCCGCCGCGAGCCAGACGTTGCCGTCGTCGCGGTAAAGCGCCCCCTGCAGGTCCCGCTCCAGCTGGTCTAGGATAAGCCGCGCCTGCGCGTCGGCGCCGAGTCGGGAGCCTGAGCGCGAGGCAGTCGACGAGATGTTCATCACGATCACCGCGATAAAGCCGGCCATGAACGTCGTGATCCCGGCCGCAACCAGCAACTCCACCAAGGTGAAGCCGACGCGTGGACGCCTAGGCAGGAGGCGGGACGACCGCGCGCTCATCGCTCAAGCACCCCCGTGAAGTACAACACCTGCTTGCGGCCGTGGTCGAAGGATACCGGGCCACCGGAGTTCTGAGCCGATTGAACCGCCACCCCGGGAACGATCTGGATGAAGGCCGGCCACCGCACCCGCAGCGTGTAGACGACCGCCGGGGCCGTCGCATCGAGCTCGGGCGGGGAGACCGCGGGTTGCCGGATCAGGTCGATCTCGAAGAACTTGTCCGGATTCGGCATCACCCGGTTGCGCGAGTCGTACCACTGCCGGCGATTGGAGGCGCTGTCGTAGATCCCGACCTCCCCGTCGAGTTTCCCGAACAGCACCTCCGGGTAACGCGCGCCATCGTTCGGGTTGTAGGCGCCATTCGCGTCCTTCGCCTGCACCGCCGCCGGGGACTGGATGAGCGCCAGTCCGGTCTCGAAGGGGACTGCGCGCAGGCGGGCGCGGACGGCATCGGCCACGCGCGCGGCGGCCTCGGCGTCAGCCACCCCACCGACCGCCCGGGTCACGGGCGCGTAAAGCCCGGCTACCGCGAGCATCCCGATGCCGAAGATCACCACTGCGGCGATGACCTCCACGAGCGAGAATCCGGCGGTCGGGCGAAGTTGGCTGGGCCGGCGGCGCATCGTCAGAATCCGGTCGAAGAATCGACCATCGCGACCGCGCCATTCCGCCGGACGAACAGCCCGCGGACGGTGGTCGCGCTGTCGAACGCCGGCAGGGCGTTCCCGCCCAGCACCGCGGTGGTGAGAGCGATCTTGGTGGGGTTGCCCGTGGTGTTGGAGACCACGGTGCCATCGGGCCCGAACTCCAAGTAGTGGATCCGGCCGCTTTGCCCCTGGCGGTCAAAGAACTGGTTGCTGGCCGCCGCGGACTGCCCGCGGTAGCTGAAGCCCGTGGCGGTGAGCAGGGTCGAGACTGGTCCGGTAGCCGCGTTGTTGTTCCAACTCACCCCGGAGCGCAGGTGGTTGGTCGGGACCGGCGGCGGCGGCACGACGCAGATCGGGGTGGGCAAGGAGACCGACGGACCGGTGGCGACCCAGACAATCGCGCCGCTGGGCAGCGTCTCGCGCCGGATGACCTGCAGCTGGCGGAGGTACATTTCCGCATCAAGGGCGTTGGCGGCCGGGGGCTGCTGCGCGTGGATGATGAGGCGGGCGAAGGTCTGGTGCAGGGCGGCCTGCGCCCGGGTGCTCGCGACCATCCCGGCGAGGATCGATTGGGCGCCCGAAAGCGCGGCGCCGGAACTCCCC
>Ga0208048_1000636_pt1 | contig 18781 bp, 16 predicted proteins | sample Malawi_45m_30L_FD_184163 | JGI IMG/M metagenome (GOLD analysis project Ga0208048, IMG submission 184163) | Freshwater microbial communities from Lake Malawi, Central Region, Malawi to study Microbial Dark Matter (Phase II) - Malawi_45m_30L... | ecosystem: Environmental > Aquatic > Freshwater >...
TCGGTCGCCAAAACAGAGGGTAAGTAACGGCGCAAATGAGCCAAGCCATTCCAATTCAGGATCACCACGGCGAAGTGCAAAGACCTGTTCATCGATTACACGTTTAATATTGGGTCTTGGGTTGGCCCATCCAAGCCCAATTCTTTGTTGAGTTTCCAACGCCTGTGGGTCCATAACCAATATTCAGGGGCTTCATGAATTTGCTGGGAAAGCGCGTTCATGTACCAATGCATCAACGAGCCGTGTTCGGCCTCAGACCAGTTGGGACTAGGTCGCTCAAACCGTATCGCATAGGATCCTCTGGAGGGGAGCGGGCGTATGCCGATCCGAATCGGGGTAAGTCCATAGGTCCTGCATAGTTCTTCGGGGCCTTGGTACACTGCCGTTGATTGACCCAGAAAATAACTCGGAATCCAACGACTATGCGCTGTAGGAGATTGATCAGCTCCCAAATACAAGGCCAATGGAATGGACGACGACAAATTTTCGGACGCGAGCTTAAAGCGCAGAGCTTTGAGGGCTACCGGCACAACATAGCGGTTGGTACGCCATTTTCGAAGCCAATTTTCTGCCGCTGTCCATTGAAGTGGTTTATAAACAAACCAAATTCGATGTTTAAAGCGTGCACCCATCGCTTGGGCAATCCACTCCCAATTTCCGTAATGCGAGGTTAGCAGAACCAAGGATTTGTTTTGGGCTGCCAAATCCATCAGGATCTCCGGGTTTTCCCATTGAATTTTCTTTTGACCCAAGTTCTTCGCCCCCACCGAGGATCGAACCAAATCCCACAACAACCCACCCAGATAATTATAAAAACCTCTTTCGAGGGCAATGAGCTGAACCCGATTCCAATTCGGGTAAACACGATGCAGGTTTTCTCGAACGACCTCGCGCCGATACCTCACAACAACCTTTAACAGGACTCCCAACAAAGCTGACAAAACCTTATTGATTACGAAGATGATCGTCCAGATGAGAACCAAAATGCCCCCTGTTCAAGCTGTTATCCAGGTTTTGAAAGGGTGTTGTTCGACTGAACAATTGCAAACGCCATTGCGGGTCTGAATTTTCCCCAAAGGCATCCGAGTGCAACAAAGCGTAATCATTGGTCACCATATCCGGGTTGTAGAACACAAAACGAACATTGCGTTGACCTTTGATTTGATAATACCACCAAACTTCGTAGGGGTACGCGGAAGGTTCGTTGTCGATCACTGTTCGGGTATTGGGTGGGCCGTATTGCAAATAGACCCTGCCTCTTTCGGTCTCGTAACCTGGGGTGATCCTGGATGAAAATAGGGACAGGGTTTTGTTTACCTCGATTTGATAATCAGACCACTGAGAAACCGTGTTCACATCCCCCGTTCTTTGCTTCCAAAAAAATTCCACAAAGGACAAAATCGCTTCCTCATCCGGAGGGCTTTGGTTGATTAACCGATCCAGGGTAAGTCGTTGGCCGGGGTCGCAAATCGGACGCAAGGAGGAAATTTGCTTGCGTTTACCTTTCCAATCCAAACGTTTTAAATATTGTTCCCATTCGTGCAGTTCCAATCCACGAAAGGCCTGGGTTGGATTTCCGCCCCCTTGCCCGGAACTGTCCGTGGAACCCCCCTGTGCCCAAAGGCCAGCCGACCAAAGCTCCAAGGATTGTACACGCCTCTGCACCACGGCATTGGTCGTATCCCTCAATTCAAGGTTGAGCAGGTATTTCCCATCCTCCAAATCCGTCATTGGCCAAGCACCTATGAATCCTTGGACCGCTTTGGCAGGATCCATTCGTAAAAAACCCTGCCTGGAACCGACCACTTGACCTTGTTCATTGGTAAGGGAATAAACCAAGAGGTAACGAGCTATTCTCGAAGGATCCAAATGAACTTCCGTATAAAATCCCAAAGTATCCCTACGATTCCGATAAGTTGCATCCGCCTTGGCCATCAAGCGATAGCCGCTGCGAACCCAACGTGATGAGGATGCCGAACGTTGCCAATCATGAAGCAAGACCGGTTGACTAACATGAGGCATTGTGACCATCGAATCGATTACCAATTCCTTGGAAAGAATGGCTTTGTCAAGCGAATCCACCAAGTTGATGGCCCTTACCTCAAGGCCGTAACGACCAGGGGGCAAATAAAAACGCTTCAAATCAGCCCAATCCGCACCACTTCCTTGCAAAGAATCCGAAAGGGATTTTCTTAACACATATTTATCAAAGGCCTTGATCCCCTGCTGGTCGTAAATCATGATTTCGATCCGCACCGCATCATCCGCCCTTGGATTACTCCCGTCCAGGCCGTCGACCGGTATTTTGGATAGGGCAGGACGCAAATACAAGGTCAAATCCACATAGGGTCCGGATTCAGGATGTCGCCATTGAGAAGGAACACAGACCAATTCCATGCCGTAAAGCGTCGGCATGCAGACGACGATGAACCAAAGGGCTTGCAGTAGTTTTGCCATTTTCCAGAAGGATTCTCGTGAACCAGCCTACAAAATACCCCATGCCTTTGCATTGCTGGCCTGATTTGCCTTATATGGCAAAAATAATGCACAGCGGCAGGGTCTGCTTTGATTCGGATATGCCCTTTGCCAAAGCTACCGGTATGAACCGTTATCGCTTGGCGGACTCCCAAGGCGCGATCATGATCAGCCTCCCCATCCATGGTGGACGCTCCCACCATCAACCCTTGGGCCAGGTTCGTCTCGCAACGGAACAAGGCAGATCCGGGGCAGAATGGGCCAAGACCCATTGGCGAAGCATCCAAAATGCTTACCGGAGAGCCCCTTTCTTTGAATACCTGGAAGATGACCTGAGCAAGCTGATTTTGGAGACCGGGGAACTGTTGATGGAGTACAACTTGAAAGTCCTGGCCTGGTTGATTGACCGCCTTGCCCTTGACGTTCAAATCACAGAGTCTGCGGTTATGCGCCCCTTGTCCCAACCATGGGTCCTCCTTCTTAAAGAAGTTCCCTGGAAAACCCCACGATATTACCAGCAATTTGAACCGCAAACCCATTTTATTCCAGGACTTTCGGTCCTGGATTTGCTCATCCAATGCGGACCTCATGAAAGCAAAGCCTACCTCGAGAGGTTCCTTACCTTAAATGCAAGTAATTTTAAGGCTCATCCTTGACCTTATGCCCAACCGATTCCTGTACCTTTTGATCTTGTTGCTCTTGCCCTGCATGGTTTCGGGTCAGTTTGAAGAAAAGAGTGTTCAAGTCGGACAAATCGGCCTGCACCTTACCAATGCAGGCACCATTGGTCGACCCAACGTGCGTAACGAACCGCAAGGCCTCCCATCCATGGAATATCCCCTGAATTCTGGGGTAGAGCACCTTTTCGAAGCAGGCCTCTGGCTAGGGGCTTATCGGGGAGGACAGCTCTCGGTTTCCACCTCTTCTTTGGATGATGCATCGGGATACGCCGCAGGAAAGGCAGGTTTTGAATTCAGCCCTTTGCCAGGTTGGCCGGTTTTGGAAAAATCAAGCTTACCAGGCAATGCCAACTATTCACTGACCGCCTTGGCGCACCAGGAATTTGAACTGCATTTCACCGATTCGTTGACCTATGTTCCCGGATCCGGCCAGCCTATCGCCAATCATTTGCTTCCCTTGCAGGCCAAAGTTCGGCTGAACAGTTTGGCTTGGAATTTTCCCTTTGCCGACTACTTCGTTGTCCTTCAATACAAAATCACCAACATGGGGCCCCTCCCTTGGGATTCCATGTACACCGGAATTTGGAGCGACTTGGTGGTTCGCAATGTGAATGTGACCAACGACCGTGGCGGTGCTTTTTTCAACAAAGGATCGGTGGGCCAAGAAGACAGCCTGCAGGCCATCTATGCGTTCCATGTTACAGGGGATGACGCCGGCTTTGCAAATTCCTACGGAGCCATCCAATACCTTGGCGCTGAACTCAATGGAAAATTTTATCACCCCCTGGCCTCATCTTCTCCGGGATTCAAAGTCAATCCCAATTATTGGATTTACAACCAGGCTGCCCCAACCTCGGATCTGCAGCGGTACGATCGCCTACGCAACCGAGGAAATTTCGGTCCCTCAGCCAATTTGAATACCCCAGGCAACAGGGTACAACTCCTTGGATCTGGACCTTTTGACCGTATCGATAGCGGGCAGACCTTAACTTATTACGTGGCCATGGTCTGCGCTCCAAGGCGCAGCGATCAAAGTCCGGATTCCTATTGGGCAAGGACCGATTTACGCAAAAATCTGGGCTGGGCACAACGTACTTTCCTCGGCGAAGATCTCAACGCCAACGGTATCCTTGATTCCACAGAGGATTTGAACGGGAATTCGGTTTTGGATCGCTTTGTTCTACCCGAGCCCCCCAATCGACCCACCTTCAGGTCTGAATTCACCCCGGATGGTATCGAAATCTATTGGGATGATCGAGCCGAGCGTTCGGTGGACCCCATCACCAAAGAAAAGGATTTTGAAGGATACAAATTATACCTCAGCAAACCGGGTGATGATCGCTTCCCGGACGCGGTATCCCGCATGAACCTCATCGGCCAATGGGACTCTGCAGGGAATTCCATTGGTTACAACAACGGATTTCAGGCGGTGCGACTCCAAAACCCCAGGTATTTTGAAGGGGATACCACCGCCTACCGCTACAAGTACCGTTTGGGGAATTTGTTAGCGGGTTGGCAATACCTCTGTGTGCTGACCGCCTTTGATCGCGGCAACAATGAAGTGGGTCTTGAATCGCTCGAAAGCTCCAAGGCCTCTTCGTTGATGCGTTTATTCCCGGGGAATCCCGCGGATACCCTCAACCGTGATCTTAAAGTGGGGGTTTATCCCAACCCATATCGCATTGGAGCCGCCTGGGACGGTAGCAATGCACGTTCACGAAAAATTTACTTTCATGGTCTTCCGGCCCGATGCGTAATCAAGGTGTTCACCCTGGCAGGTGATCCCGTGGCCATCTTGCAGCACGACCAAAGCGAAGATTACAACGGTAGCAACGCCCAGTGGTATAGCGAATACGCACCCGATCCAACTCAAACCCGTTTGGCCGGTGGGGAACATGCCTGGGATTTGTTATCGGATAGCAAGCAAAGTGTGCAAGCCGGAATATACTTATTCAATGTGACCGACCTCGATCAAGACAGGGTGTATAACGGACGCTTCGTGATTGTACGGTAGGCTAGTCCTCCCCTTTATCCTTTGCTCAAACCGAGGCCTGCTCCTCGGACTCTTCGAATTCCTCCGAATCCCTAGTGGTTTCTCCTGAGGAGGCTTTACGATCCATCAAAGCCATTTCCAGAACCACCACTTCGGTGTAGGAACGACGGTTTCCCTCTTTGTCCGTGTAGGAACGGGTATTGAGTTTGCCATCCACCACCAATTCTGAACCCTTGTGGAGGAGTCTCTCGCTAACCTCGGCCAATTTACCCCAAGCCACGAGTTGATGCCATTGCGTTTCGGCAATTTTCTCGCCTTGATCGCCGTAATAATAGTCGTTGGTGGCGAGGCTGAAACGCGCCATTTTGCGACCACTGCTGATTTCCCTGAATTCAGGATCCCGACCCAGGTTGCCGATTAAACGGACTTGATTACGAATGTTTCCCATACAATTTTGGTTTAAAGGGTGAATGAAGAAAGAACAAAAACAAAGGTCCGAAGAGCTCAAACCCCTTGTCGTAGGTTTGCGTTTATCAACTCTTATGACCAAAAGAACCTGCCTGCTCTGCCACAACCCTCTTGAAGGGCGAAGTGACAAAAAGTTTTGCGACGATTATTGCCGCAACATTCACTACCACCAAAACCTGGGGGCAGGTGATCTGAAAATCAAAAGAATCCACGATGTGTTACGCAAAAACCGAAAAATCTTAATGGATTGCCGCAAACTAACTGCGGAAGGCCAAACATTACCCTTTGAATCGCTGCAACAGCGGGGTTATCAATTCAAATACCTAACCCATATGGAAGGAGTTGGAGAAGGTCAACCCACTTATTGCTGCTTTGATATGGGCTACATCATACGAGGCCAAAGCCTGGAAATTGTTCAGGTTAAAATTCCAGACTAAGAATGCTTAGGCTTTATCGATGTCCTCATAAACCTTGACCAGGGTGGCTGATGGGATTCGAACCCACGGCCCTCAGAACCACAATCTGATGCTCTAACCTACTGAGCTACAGCCACCGTTTGACCTTCGGGACCTCAAAGCCCCGAATGGTCCGTCCCCGACCAAAGCAAGGGACATCCTCAAAGATACGCCTTGTAGGTCATTCTAAAAAAGGCCATGACCCCCAAGGCATTCGCCACCAAGACCAGCGACGTCCACCAAGCAATGCCCTGGGCACCAGCAAAGTCAAGTGCAGGCCCCAGCCCGCAAACCATTAGGACCACGGTTCCCCAAGAAGAGAAAAACGAGACCCTAACCCTACCCAAGGCGGTGAAATGTTGGACCAAGATGTTGCTGCACGCCAAGGCCAAAATGCCCGGCGACAAGGCAATCCATAATCCGTGGACGGGTGTATAGGCCGATCCAAGAACCTGGCTAAGCCAAGGAATCGGTATCAAAAGCAAAACAGCCACGGGCAACAGCGTCCACAAGAAGGCCTGAAGGCACCATCCCCAGCTGCGACGAACCTGCTGCCCATCAGGTGGGCCTTGTTGTGCACTCAATGACGAGAGCAGAACGGTCGAATAGGTTTGGGTGATGACCCAGGCCCCTTCAGCCACCACCACCGCCACGGAATATATCCCTAGTTCAGCGGCCCCCAGCATGGTCAACATGTACAAGTACTGAAAGCGATAAACGACAAATTGGCCTAGATTGGCCGATGCGGTCCATCGGTTGAAAGCCCATAAGGCTTTGCCTACATGCCCTTTCGCTTGCTTGGTTTGGAAATCCTTAAAATAAATTTCGAACCAAGACCATGCCGCCACCAAGCCCAAGGCCGCGCCCTGAATAACCAAGAACAAATCCAACGTGGGGCGTACCTGACCCCCGAATTGTTGATAAGCATACAAAGAACCCAGAACTAAAGTTGGTAACAACGGAATCATCCATCCCAATACATTATCTTCTTGCAATCTCCCATTACCGAGTAACCAGCCCCTGCCCGCGGCAACCGAGGCATGAAACCAAGTCAAAATACCCATCATGATCGATTGCAAAGGTGTCCATTCCATGAAAACCCAGGACAGCGAACCTACCAACAGGGCCGCAGAGCAGGCCCAAACTTGGGACCAAAGCCACAAAGCCCTGGTTGAGAATCGGCTTGCGTGGTAGATCATGCCCGACCCTGCCCCAAAGCCACTGATCAAGACCCCCGCATGCGCCAAGGCCATCACCATCGAAGTCTGTCCCCTCAAAGCAGGCCCCATCCATGCCGCTGTTAACCAGAGCATTCCCATGGAAGTCCCCAATTGCAGGCTCCGCATGAGCATCGTCTTTCTTATAGCGTTCATACGACGATGCCCTCCAAGGTTTTGAGGAGTTGACTCCCCACCGCATGGGCTTGAAACTGTTCAAGGGGTGAATTCCAAGAATCGAGTACTTCCGAAGAGCCCTGCAAGGAAATGGAGCGGTGGTTCCGGATATTTTCTTGCAAGGCATGCGTCCACGCCAAGGGGTCCGTCACATCCAGCCCCTTGACCAAAGGATGCCCGCGATATTGTTCCAACAAAGGCGGATACCCCAACCATACCGGGCATTGGCATAACAACGCCTCCACCGTGACAATCGAAAAGGTCTCCCTGAGACTGGGCAACAAAAGCGCCCTTGCCTCTCTAAGTTCTTTGGCCACACCAAAACTATCCAAAACTCCCAGCCATTCGATGCCTTGGACTTCTCGAAATTCCTCATGACGATCCGCCGAATATTCCCCGGCAATGCGCAAGCGATAACCTTGGGTGGCTAATCCGCTTTGGACCCATGCTTCCATGAGCAATTTTGGATTTTTGACTTCGGCCAAATCCGATATATGCAAAAAGTGTTTGGAATCTTCCACGGGCACTCGCTCTTGTGATGTCCAAAAATGCTCCTCCACCACATTGGACAGAACCTCCACCTGCAAACCAGGAACCTTGAGACGAATGGCCTCGGCCAGCCAGGGCGAAACGGCCAGTACCTTGGAAGCTTTGCGCAGGCTATGGGTGACCAAGATGCGTTGCCACCAAGCATAGGGAGCCTTGTCTTGCAACCAACCCGACCAATGCTCCACCACCACAAAAGGCAAACCGCTGATAGCGGCGATTAGCGCTGACTTCCAGGAGACCTGCGCCACAAGAATATCAGGTGGAGCGCCGTGATGCGCCTTGTAGGCCATCCAAAGGGTACGCCATGCCTTGATTTGCCTCCACAAGGCCAGGGCTCCCCAACCGCCATCCTGGTACGTCCTTAGGTGATGACGCACCGGCTCGACCGAAAGAAACCTCTGCACATCAGGAAGCAATTTCTGCGCATCAGGAAGAAACCCTGAATGGCCTTGGACCTGTCCTGGGGCGTGCATCCACGATAATGGTTGAACCGCCATCAAATCCACGGTAATTTCCTTGGTAATACCCTTGCTGGCCGAGACCAATGCTTCCGCATGCCGCACAATAAAGATGCCGTTTCCACTTCGTCCATATTGCGGGTACCAACCCGCCAAAACAAGGATTTTCATCAATACCTTCAAATTTAGAGGTATGGGGGTATTTTTGGCCCAATGAGCGCACGATTCCTTCAACCTTGGGTGGTTTGGATGCTGGGGCTGGCCCTTGGGTCTCCATCCCTGCGAGCTCAAAGCATGGGTCCAGCGATTCTCGATGACCCCAACGCCTTTGAGATTATAGAATCCGGAGAAGGTCGATTCGAAAGAGGTCCCCAAGGAACCACCAAAACCCTTAGCGGTGGCGTCGTCCTCAAGCATCGTGGAATGATCTTGCGATGCAATCAAGTTGTATTATCGGGAGGCGATCGTATAGCCAAAGCCGAAGGGAAGGTTAAACTCAACGGCAAGGACGGCTTCGTCATTCTATCGCATAAAATGTATTGGAACACAAGCGATCAAGAGACATATTTCGAAGGCGATGTCCGATGCCGACAAAACGATTTGTCCCTCGAAACCCCAACGCTTTGGTTCAACAGTGCACGCAACGAAGCCCGCTATGAACTTGGAGGAGTCCTCAGGCAGGGCGGAGTGCGCATCAGCAGCCGACATGGAATGGGCGACCTGAACCGACGCGATTATACCTTCCGAGAGCAAGTCGTCGTCAATCATCCGGAGATGGAACTCCAAACCTCATGGTGCAGGTACATGGCGCAAGTTGATTGCCTTATCCTGATGGCCCGATCCAGAATTCATAGCCTTCAAGGAACCTTTGAAGGCGATGCGGGGCATTATCAAATCCAATCCGCCAGGTTATTGCTCCACACGGAGGGCAAGTCAGGCACAGGACCCCGGCATGCGGCCTGGGCGGTGGTGGATCGACGGCATTTCATCCTCGCGGATACCTTGTTCATGGACCAGAGGCGGAACATGGCTCGTGCCGACGGCCATGCGCATTGGCTAGATACGGTGGAGCATATCCGTATTCAAGCCAATCATTTGAAATTGGATTCTGCCATGCGCATGGGTCTTAACCCACCGAACCCTGTGAATTTAACGCAAAGTCAAGGATTCATGGCCACAGGACATGTCTGGCTTCAGGATTGGTCGAGCAGGGACAGTATCCAATGGATCACCCCCTCCCTGCAAGGTTACCGCAAGCCTCAACGGGATTCCATGTTCCTGTGGACCGACGACAGCTCGGTTTGTCTATCCAAGGATTGGGTTATACGAAGCAATACCGTGCGTATAAACCGCGCAATTTCCACCATGCAAGCCAACGGAAATCTGCTGGCCTGGCAAGGCCCAACCCAACTGGAATCTCAGGGAATGTTATGGAAAAGATCCAATGACAGCCTAAGCCTCATGGACTTTGAGGGGATTACCGCACTGAGCGAAATGGCCGATTCCTTGCCCTATCCCATGTACCATCAAGCCAGCGGTTCCAAAGCCCGTGCTCGGCTCATGAACAACGAACTTCAAGAGTTTGAACTCGAAGGCAATGCCGTCACCTGGTATTGGATGCGCGGCAACGATAGTTTATGGTCGGCGCTGAACAAAACCGAAGCCGCCAAAGTGGTGTTCGAATTTGCAGACCGCAAACTGCATTCGGCACGTTATTACGGTGGACCCCGTGGTGCTTACCAACCCATGAGCAAAGTCAAAGACCCTTCTACTTTGCTCGAAACGGTGCATCCCCAGCCAACAAGGAGAATGGCCTTGGTCGAAAAAGCAGAACAATTCCAACATGACTACCCCGATCGTGGAACCACCACGCTCACCAAGGGATTGCCCCCTTGGCCTTAAGTATTCAAGAGGTCCGCACCGGCTTGAACAGCCCTTTCCCATAAAACCCTGGAGCCAAGGCGTATCGCCTCAGCTTGACGGACGGCATCCTGGCTTTGTGGCGAACGCCCCTCCGTGGGACCCGCGTTGATGATGACGTTCCAATAAGCGCCTTCCGAGGCAGCCCATGCCGCCTGCAAGCCCACCATGGCATCGGAACGAGAATTGGGATTGCCTTGGTGTACCATATGTTCCAACAACTCAAACAAAGGTGCTATGGCTACCATGGTCTGCAGGGGAACCTGTAGCGCACGGAAATTGGCTTGGGCAATCGCCTCCGCGCGATGAGCTTTCTCCGCATCCGTGGACTTGGGAAGGGCCATGGCGTGCATCACCCCCTCAAAGGCCCGAGTATCCTCGTCCACAGCCCGTAACAATTGGTTTTTGATGGCTTGCAGGGCCTCCGCACTATCCGAAAACGCGAGGGTTTGGGCTTCCCAACCCCTTTTGTGGGCCGATAAATTGGCCACCATGGCCCCCAAGGCAGCGGCCAAGGCTCCCATATAAGCGGCCACCGAACCCCCACCGGGTGCAGGGGCATCGCTGGCGGTCAGGTCCACAAAGGCCCCCAAACTCATGGACACCAAGGGACCGTAGGGTGCCTCCATCGCATATTCAATGATTTTGCGCCGTGGATCAAAGTCACCCAATTGCCTCAGCCCCATGCTCTGCACCGCGCATTCAATCAATTCTCCATCCGATGCTCCAGAGGACCTACCCGCTTTGCGCATGAAATATCGTCCCGCCTTGAGGATGCTTTCGAGGGGAACCAAACCGACCAACTCGGAACCGGTGACCCGAAGTCCCCTACGGTTCGCGGATTCCCAGACCGCTTCGTAGGCCTCATGCAGGTCGGTATCCGCAAGACGGGTTAGGTTCATGGAAACCTGGGCCATACGATATTCCTCGATGTACCAACCTACCCCTTTGACCGATTTGCAGGTGCCTGGCTGGCGGACCGGTTCCCCTTGGGCATCCAAGCGAATTTTACCCGTCAGTGGATGACCATCACGAAGCACCCTGCCCGCTTCTCTTACATCAAAAGCCACGGAATTGGCCAAGCGCGAGGATACCGTGTTCAAATTAACATTGTAGGCCACCAGCAAATCTCTGGCGCCGATGACCGTGGCACCGCATGCAGGTTGGAAGGTATGGGGGCCAAAATCAGGAGTCCAGCGGGGATCCTTCATCTTGACCTCCAGGCCTTCGTATTCACCGGAGCGGATCTCCGCGAGGTTGCGTCGATAAGCCTCCTTGGCAGAATATTCGTAGAGGTAAACAGGAATTCCCAATTCATTGCCAACCTTTTGGGCCAAGACCTGTGACCAATAAACGGCTTCATCCATGCTCATTCCGGAGATTGGGATCAAGGGACATACATCGGTAGCCCCCATCCGCGCATGTTCCCCACGATGGTTGCGCATATCTATGCTCAAGGAGGCCTCTCGGATGGCGCGAAAAGCGGCCTCGACCACCGCCTCCGGATGACCAACCAAGGTCATAACCGTACGGTTGGTAGCCTTGCCCGGGTCCACATCCAGAACCCTAGCACCTTCCACGGAACCCAATGCCGCCGCAATTTTGTCGATCACCTCCTGACGACGACCTTCGGAAAAATTGGGAACGCATTCAAGAATAGAGGTAGCCATGGCGATTTGCTTGATTTAAACCAAATTTGTTCAAAAGTAGGCCGATGAGCCCGATTTTTCTCTCTAATTTTCCACAATGAAAAGAACCCTTGCTGGCCTGGCCTTGATTTTGATTGTCTTCGGATGCTCCAACCTTGTAACCCTGGGCCAGAGCCAAGGGAAAGGGAACGATCGACCGGCCCATCCCCTTATGGCCTCAGGGCCTATGCTGGGTCATGCCGGCTTGCGTTACGCCTCGGTTTGGATCCAAACCAGAAGGCAAGCTTCGCTTTGTTTGGAATACCAATTGATCAGCAAGGCCAAAGACAGCAGCCGCGAGCCCTGGGTCGCGACTTCTGCGGTCCAAAACGGAACTCGCTGTATGCGCACGGGCAGTGGCCCCGCCCACACCGCCCTTTTTGAATTGGATAGGCTGCATGAAGGCGCTCGTTATTCCTACCGAATCCTGCTGGATGAAGATGACCCTGAACCGGTGGACGGTCGTCCCTACACCGATCATGAATTGCTCTTGGCCGAAGGTGAATTCAGCACGCAGCCCCATTGGTTGCACCGTTACCCCGCTCCGGATTTCACCATCGCCATGGGTTCGTGCAGTTACATCAATGACCCTGCTTACGATCGCCCTTCTCCCTCCTATGGTGGTGATTACCAGGTTTTTGATCGAATCGCTGCCCTGCAACCTTCGGCAATGTTATGGCTAGGTGATAACATCTATCTCAGGGAAGGAGATTGGGAGAGTTTTCAAGGCATGGTCAACCGTTATCAGCATACCCGGGCTACCCCCTCAATGGCCTCCTTGCTTGCGATCTGCCCCCAATACGCCGTTTGGGATGACCATGACTTCGGCCCTAACGATGCCACAGGATCTTGGCCCCTTAAGCGAGAAAGTTTGGAGGCTTTCCAATTGTTTTGGGGGAACCCTTCCTACGGTATGCCTGAATTTGAAGGCATCACCTCGGCTTTCCGTTGGATGGATGTGGAAGTTTTTCTTTTGGACAATCGCTACCATCGCAACAACCAACGATTGAAAGACACCTGCGCCAGACGAATGCTGGGGAATGCCCAAATTGAATGGCTGGTGGATGCCCTGAAGTTCAGCCGTGCCCCCTTCAAACTGGTGGCCAGTGGCAGTCAAATCCTGAACAGCCATGCGATTCACGAAACCTATGCCAATTACCCCTGCGAGCGGCGCAAATTGCTGGACCGATTGGCCGAAGAGAACATACGAAATGTGATCTTCTTAACCGGAGATCGACACCATTCCGAAATCTCCAAGATGGAACACAAGGGCGTCGTCTTCTGGGACATAACCTCCTCCCCTTTGACCAGTGGTATCAATTCTGTGGCCGACAAGGACCAAAACGATTTCCGAATCCCGGAATCCTTGTCCCTGAAAAGAGGTTTCGCAACATTAAATTTTTCGGGACCTGCCAAGGAGCGCTTGCTCACCACCCGCTTCCATGATTCGGAGGGGCAGGTTTATTTTGAGTACCGTATTCCAAGTTCCGGGCAATGAAAAGAAAGGCTACCCGACTCATCCATCCCGTGCAGCCCACAGAACCCGGGGTATTGCCGCATTTTGGTGCCGCCAAGACTCCACTGTACGCCTCATCGACCTACCTCTTCGAAAGCGCCGAAGCCGGTGCAGCCACCTTTGCCCTGCAACAAGGTCGAGCCGTGGAGCACGAGCCTGCCCCCTTTAATTATGCGCGATTGGGTCATCCCAATTTGGTGCAAGTGGAAGGGCAATTGGTCGCTTTGGAAGGAAGGGAGCGCGGCCAAATCAGCGGGATGCCCGACGAAGCCTTGGCTTTTGAAAGCGGGATGGCGGCCATCACCACCTCAGTGCTTGCCTTGATCAAGCCAGGATCGGTCTTGGCCTATACGACCCCGATCTACGGCGGAACGATTCAATTTTTCAAGGATTTTCTGGAGCCTTGGGGCATTCATTGTTATCCATTGAGGCAAGGCCAGCCCACAGAATCGCACGACTCTGCTCCAAACCCCATCCCAGATATCCTCTACGTCGAAACCCCTGCCAACCCAACCAACGAGCAATGGTCATGGGATCGATTGCGGACCTGGGTGGACCAATGGGCAAGCAACGGCAAGCGACCGGTGGTGATGGCTGACAACACCTACCTTGGGCCGTGCTGGCAACATCCATTAGAGGAAGGGGCTGATGTGGTCCTCTATTCCGCCACCAAATCCATGAGCGGGCACAGCGACCTGGTCTGTGGGGCCTGCGTTGGAGACGCATCGCTTGTACGACGCATCCGACCTCTTCGTAACAAATTAGGCAATACCGCCAGTCCTTTTACTGCCTGGCTCTTGTCCCGTAGTTTGGAAACCGTACAGCTTCGTATGCAGGCTGCCCAATCCAACGCCAGAATCCTTGCCCAAAGGTTGGGCCAACATCCTGGTATCCAAAGTCTCGCCTATCCAGGATCCGGAGCGATGCTTTCAATTTGGCTGAATGGAGGAGAGGATCATCGCATCGCTTGGCGCTTCCTTAACAGCTTACGATGCGTCCAACAGGCCGTATCCCTGGGCAGCAACGAAAGCCTGGCCTGTCACCCCGCCAGCACCACCCACAGCGCAATGGACCCCAAGGAACGCAAAGAATTTCGAATTACCGATAACCTCATCAGGCTATCGGTAGGCCTCGAAGACGTGGAGGATATGTGGGAGGATTTGCAGCAGGCTTTGGAACAGGCCTTTGCGGCTGGGTAACACAGATCTAATCCTGACCTTCTCTATTTTTTCTGGATCAGGGCGGCGTACAGGGTATCGCCTCCTTGGGGGGAAGCGTTCAAATAACGGTCCAAGCATAAATGGCTGTCTTCTTTGGAGGCGAGGAAGGCCTTTACAACCTCCTCGTTTTCGCAGGAATACACGGAGCAGGTTGCGTACACCAAATACCCGCCGGAACGAACTCTGGACCACAAGCGAGCGAGCATGCGCCCTTGCTTATCGGCGAATTCCAAGGGATTCATGGGCGGCCCCAAAAGTTGCAAATGAGGATGATTCCGCCACGATCCAGATCCGCTGCAAGGTGCATCCAACAAGACCCCATCAAATTGAGAGGGAAAAGAACCGAGCTCCGCAGGTTCCGAGCTAAGCCAATCCGTGAGCGCACGGGAATAATTCCGCCAACCTGCTCGTTGAAAACGACGAGAACATTCCTGCAAAATACTTGCTCTGGAATCGGTCACAAACCATTGCAAGTCGGGATAAGCCTCGTGGAGCAAAAGGGTTTTGCCTCCGGAACCCGCGCAGGCATCCAACCAACGTCCGGCAGCGTTGGCCGGCATGCATTCCACCAACCTTTGGCAGGAAAAATCCTGCATTTCGAACCAACCTTCTTTGTATCCTTCCAATTCATTCAAGGCCAAACCCAAGGGCATGGCCCATGCTTGCAATGCCGAAGGATGCTTCAAGGTAAACATGAGCGGAGCGGCCCAACCTTGTTGGTGAATTCGTTCTTCCAAAACGGTTTCATAGCCTCTTCGAATTCTCAACCAGGCCATTCCGGGTAATCCTTGTTCTTGCAACCATTTTTCGATGCCGTAAGTACCTTCCGCAGGATCCGGGGATTGGATATCGTCGACCAACCGCGGTGAAATAAAGTTGCTGTGAGGAAATCCCTTCGAGGAATTTTCTTGTAGAACACTTTGTAGATCCATCTTCGATGGGTATTGCTCCCGCAGATAAGCGACCCAGGGATGCTCTTCTCCGTGCATCGCAAGCAGCCCTGCGGTTAGGGCCTGCGCCCACGGGGCATAATCGGCTGCCCTATCGGAGGAACTCCAAATCCGCTGAGCCCTCAGCGCTTGGTACACCCCCATTGACCATTCCTTACGGTCCCGTGAGCCCATTTGGGGGAACTTACGGGCATATTCCCTGAGCAGTCCTGACAAATCCGAGGCCGCCGTTCGGTTGCGGCCTGCCCAAAATTCCAAAAATTCCAAAACTTGCCGAGTGCGTAAGGTCCAACGCCCGGACTGTCCACCTACTCCCATTCGATGGTTGCTGGAGGCTTGGAAGAAATATCGTAAACCACGCGATTGATGCCGCGAACACGGTTGATGATATCGTTGGAAATTTCGGCCAGCAAATCGTAGGGAAGGTGCACCCAATCCGCCGTCATGCCATCCAGACTGTGCACAGCCCGCAAGGCGACGACCCGTTCGTAGGACCTTTCGTCGCCCATCACGCCCACCGATTTGACGGGCAGCAGGATGGCCCCGGCTTGCCAAATTTGATCGTACCACCCGCTACGACGAAGGTGCTCCAAGTAGATCGCATCGGCTTGCTGCAACAAACGCACAGAGGCGCTGTCCACCGTACCCAGGATGCGAATGCCCAGACCAGGGCCCGGGAAGGGATGGCGATCCAGCAATATCGAAGGGATATTGAGGGCCCTCCCCACTTTGCGGACCTCGTCTTTGAACAAGGCACGAAGGGGCTCCACCAATTTGAGTTTCATGCGATCAGGGAGCCCCCCTACATTATGATGCGATTTGATGGTGGCCGAAGGACCATGCACCGATACCGATTCAATCACGTCGGGGTAGATGGTACCCTGTCCCAAAAAAGCCACTGCTGGGATGGCATTCGCCTCACGCTCAAATACTTCGACAAAAACTCTGCCAATGGCCTTGCGTTTGGCTTCCGGCTCCTCCAATCCGGCCAAAGCCTCGTAGAATTCGTTTTGGGCATTGACCCCTTTGACCCTCAAACCCAATTGTTGGTAGGCTTCCAGAACCTGGGGGAATTCGTCTTGACGCAAAAGCCCATTGTCCACAAAAATCCCATGCAAACGATCCCCTATGGCATGGTGCAAGAGCACCGCTGCCACTGTCGAATCCACACCTCCGCTAATCCCCATCACTACTTCATGATCCCCCACTTGGGCTTTCAAATCGTGAATGCTTTGTTGCACAAAGGATGCCGCTGTCCACGACGGACTCATCCCGCAGATTCCTAACACAAAATTGCGCAAAACCTGCATGCCCTCCTCGCTGTGGGTCACCTCGGGATGGAATTGAATCGCATACACCCTTTGGTCCGGCCATTCAAAGGCGGCATACTGAACGGACTCCGTGGAAGCGGTATGCAGGGCCCCTTGGGGCAATTCCGTCACCGTATCCCCGTGGGACATCCACACGATGCTGCCTTGGCGGATACCCTGAAGCAAGGGGGACCCCCCCCGGGGGTTGACCTGCAGTTGGGCCCTGCCGTATTCACGGATCACCGACCGCTGCACCTGCCCACCTCGATGGACGGCGAGCCATTGAGCCCCGTAACATATCCCCAAAACAGGCAATGACCCGAACCAATCCGGCCATGGCGCCATGGGCGCTTCGCGATCATGGGTCGAAAAGGGTGAACCCGAAAGGATAACCCCGCCCCAACCCTCGCCTTCCTCGGGACAATGATGGAAAGGATGAATTTCGCAGTACACCTCCATTTCACGAATCCTACGCGCAATGAGCTGGGTGTACTGCGATCCAAAATCTAAGATCAATATTCGTTCCATGGCCAAAATTAAAGGTTTAACCTTTACTTTGACGAATAATAATCCAAAGCATATCCCCTGGTGATTGAGCTTCCCGTTCCAAACCTTGCAGAGGGCCTTGTCCGTGATGCCGCCTTGTTTCTTGATCGGGATGGAGTCATCAACCATGATCCAGGGGATTATGTCCACTGCCCCGAAGATTGGCATTTATTGGACGGTATCGTGGAGATCTTGATAGCGGCCCAAAGCAGAGGATACCGCCTCATCGTCATCACTAACCAAGGGGGCATAGGGCTAGGCCTTTACACGTTGGAGGATTTACACAGAATACATACCAAAATGCAGGATGCATTGACCTCCCACGGCATCCGTCTTGATGCGGTTTATGCCTGCCCTCACCATCCCCGTTCCGAACCCTGCCTCTGCCGTAAACCCGAACCCCTCATGGTCCAAAAGGCGGTACATCGCTTTGGCTTGAACCCCGTAAAATGCTTGATGATCGGTGACCGCGATCGGGATATTGAAGCGGCTGAGGGTGCAGGCGTCCCCGGCCATCGGATACCGTGCAATGCGGATCTGCGCCAGGTTCAAGGCCCGTGGACAGAATGGCTGCGAAGGACCGTCGCCTTAATTTTCATAACATTAGGTTTTTGTTGCGCACCCCGGCAACTTATGGCCCAAAAATTAACCGCCCAGGTTTACCTGGATCCGAGTTGCACCCAGGCCCATGCCGTGATGGACCGCTTGCGGGATCAGCAGGAATTATGGGGGGACCAAGTGCATTGGGTGGCTGTGTTCAGCGACCCTATGCTTCCCGAGAAGGATTGCCTCAAGTACCTTATGGATCATAACCTTGCCATGGCCCTGCGCAGAGACCCCAGGCAGCAATTATTGAGTGTCTACGGTATTCCTCAACAACCCTGGCTCTTGATTACCAACAACCGATCCTTAACCGTTTACCAAGGACCCTTGTTGGAAAAGCCCATTGCAGCCCCGGGCAAAAGCGTTTGGGAAAATCAACTCCGCAAACTCGTCGAAACCCCTGTACAAAACATTGATAATTCTAATCAAGGCCTCAAATCCTCAGGAGGGGCATCCAATGGGACTCCATCCAAGGTTGCCAAAAGGCAGGGCTCGGGATGCCCTGTGAAACTCCCTTAAATCTAAGGACTTATTCCAGAATAATTTGAGCCTTCCC
>Ga0208048_1000638_pt1 | contig 18775 bp, 16 predicted proteins | sample Malawi_45m_30L_FD_184163 | JGI IMG/M metagenome (GOLD analysis project Ga0208048, IMG submission 184163) | Freshwater microbial communities from Lake Malawi, Central Region, Malawi to study Microbial Dark Matter (Phase II) - Malawi_45m_30L... | ecosystem: Environmental > Aquatic > Freshwater >...
TTGTAGTCTGGCAGACAAGGATTGGTCTCCTCCTTTTCCAAATGGAATAGCAAAGGCCAGTAATACGCCACTAATGGTAGCATGTACGCCTGAACGAAACATACAATACCAAAGCAATAGGCCACCCAGCCCGTAGATCCAACCATGAGTAATCCCCTTTTTACCTATGAAAAACAGGAGTGCAAATACCAACAACGCAATACTTAAATAAAGCGTAGAAAGTTGCTCGGTATAAAAAAGGGCAATCACTACAATGGCTCCCAAGTCATCGATGATTGCAAGTGCTGCTAAAAAAACTTTCAGCGCGGGCGGCACTGCTTTACCAGCCAGGGATAAAATTCCCAATGCAAAAGCAATATCAGTAGCCATTGGTATTCCCGCACCAGATGCGGTAGCGGTACCAGTGTTTAAAAATAAATGCATGCCTGCAGGTACCAACATGCCACCCACCGCAGCCACTATTGGTAAAATAGCATGTCTGAAAGTAGAGAGTTCCCCAATGTAAATCTCTCTTTCAATCTCCAACCCAACCAGCAAAAAAAATACGGCCATCAATCCATCATTGATCCACAGCTCTACCGTTAAACCGGCCAATGGTTGATGCCAAAAATGTGCATAGGCATCTCCCCAAGAAGAATTAGCCAATAAGAGCGATAGTCCGGTGCACCCAATTAGTAAAAACCCTGAAAATTTTTCACTTTTAAAAAAGTCTAAAAAAAGCCGGGTTATGACCAGATTGCGGGTGGTAACGGTGGAATTTTTAGACATAAATTGAAATTCAGTGCCTTAGGGGCCTGTAAGTAAGGCTCAAGTTAATTATTTACAATTCTTTGACAAGGGTCATAGGCAAAAAAATTAGACGGTCCGTAAATTTGCGGCTCAGTATGAGACTAATTGCTTCGATACTTTTCTTGGTTTTCTCCCTCACGGTCACCCTTCCGTTGGCACAATCGTTGCTGGCAAAAAATCAGGTTACCCTTTTTGTGGTGGACGAAGAAAAAAGCTCTTCAAACGAATTGAATGAGACTAAGGAAGAGAAAAAAGATATTGCAAATCAGTTTTACTTATCAGTTATAGCCATGCAACCGGCTTTATCACTTGATTTATTTTGGCTAAATCAAGCGAAAATTCCCCCTGCACCATTACTGGAAATGGCTACGCCCCCTCCCAATTTTTGTTGATTATTCATTCTTAAGTATCGGGTATAATACCCTATTACAAAGGACTGAATTTTTCAACGAAAACCTCCTTGCAAAAATAAAAATTCAGCCGACAAGAATTTTACTCTTACCTGTTTAGAATAAAACAGACATTAACATATATCAGAAACTAAAGTGAGCGTCATAAAAACGAAACGATAATAGATTGAACTTACTTTTATAACTCTTCATTTAAAAATATGCCATCTACCCCCACCTTTAAAGATTACATTAAAAGCTTACCCAATGACCTAACAGCCTCAGTGGTTGTTTTTCTGGTTGCCCTACCCCTCTGCTTGGGAGTAGCATTAGCATCTAATGCACCATTATTTAGTGGCATCATAGCAGGTGTTATAGGGGGCATTGTTGTTGGACTTGCCAGCCGTTCTCATCTTAGTGTAAGCGGACCCGCAGCAGGGCTGACCGCCATAGTAGCAGGATCCCTGGCTATGCTCCCCTCGTTTGAAGCATTTCTCCTTGCAGTAGTAATAGCGGGAGTGATGCAGGTAGTGCTCGGCTTTGCCAAAGCCGGTGTAATTGGAGATTTTGTTCCAGGCAGTGTTATTAAAGGAATGCTTGCGGCTATTGGTTTAATCCTGCTGATTAATCAGTTTCCTCATTTATTAGGAGACGATTCACAGTTTGAAACTGACGAAGGAGCACCACGCAGGGGAAATATCTTTAGTAACTTCTTTTATGCATTCACCAATATCAATTCCAGTGCATTTATTATAGGTGGTTTGGCTTTATTACTCAATATTGTATGGGAGAAATTTCAAAAAGGGAAAACAGGATTTATTCGCTTTGTTCCAGGACCCCTGTTAATGGTTATGCTTGGAGTAGTGATGAACCAGCTTTTTCAAACTCAAAACTGGTTACCGGCACTTACGGGAGAACATCTGGTAATTCTGCCGATGGCAAATAATCCTACCGAGTTCTTTTCCCTTTTCACTAGCCCCGATTGGTCACAGTTGGGAAATTCTGCCGTAATTACCGTAGCCGTTACACTAGCCTTAGTTGCCAGTCTTGAAACCTTACTTAGTATCGAAGCAGTTGATGAGTTAGACCCCTATCAACGAGTAACTCCCACCAACCGCGAGTTAAAGGCACAGGGTTTGGGAAATATCGTATCCGGACTACTAGGTGGACTACCTGTAACCAGTGTAATAGTACGCTCCTCAGCTAATGTAAACTCGGGAGCCAAGACAAAAATGTCTACCATTTATCACGGTACCTTATTACTGCTTTGTGTGGTATTTATTCCCGCATTACTGAACCAAATTCCCAAATCAGCCCTTGCCGCTGTATTAATATTTACTGGTTATAAATTGGCAAAACCCTCCGTATTTATTGGCTTTTATAAAAAAGGATGGAATCAGTTTTTACCATTTGTAGGCACGATTTTGGCAATTTTGGCTACTGATCTATTAAAAGGGGTGTTGATTGGTATTGGAATCGCTATCATTTTTATCATACGGTCCAATTTTAAATCAGCTGTTGTTATTAGAAATGATGCTGATAAATATTTAGTTCGCCTGCGTAAAGATGTTTCCTTTTTCAATAAAGCAATTCTAAAACAAGGTTTAGAAAAAGTTCCGGCTAATTCGTATATAATTATAGATGTATCTAGTGCTGATTTCATAGACCAAGATATTATTGAGATTATAGAGGATTTTCAAAAACATGCCCCACTGGAAAATATCAAAGTAGAAATCAAAAAAAACCCTTCGTCAATATCCATTTTGACATAATTTTAAAAAACAAAACATGGAAAACACAAAAAATATTCTATTCACTACAGAAATGGTGAAACCTGCTTTACAAGCATGGTGCGATGCAGTCGTAGCTACAGGCAAAGTATATACTGATGGTAATGATACGCTGGAATTTGCAAGCCAAGTACTAACTGATGCATACGACTATGATAAAGGCAAAGTATTATTTAAGCCTACCCTTACATCAGGTGATCAAACATTTAGGCCAACAAAAGAAGGAGCGTTGTCTTATTTTGTTGGAAAGAACCCTAATTATCCGACTGATCATGGTTTTTTATTAGAGCCATGGATAAAAGTTTGGTTCACTGATTTAGATTTCATTTTAATTGGAAATTTGGCGCTTGTTCAATGTAACGTACACTTTATTTCAGCCAAAAGAGAAATTTTTGTTAACAAGAGTTTTGTTTTCAAAATTGACAACGACTTAAAAGTCAGAATTTGTTTGCATCATTCCTCATTACCTTATAATCCGAACCCAATCGGATGAAAAATACTGTATTTTTTACGGTAAGAAAATAGTAGAGATTACTACTCAAAGTAAAGTTCACGGTGCTGTCTAAAAATTTCAGCATCGTGACTTTAAGCTTTTAAAAATAATCTCTTGTAAGCCAAAGCATGAAATGCAACTCATTCTATGGTATTACCTATCTCATTGATTGCTTATAAATATTTTAGGTATGTCCTGTACCTTCTACACAAATTTGACGATCTCTGAGTTACCTTCGTGGCATGTCCATTGAGGTAAGCGGTCTTTGTAAGGATTATGGCACCCAACGTGCCGTCAACAATTTATCCTTTCAGGTTAAGCAAGGAGAGATAGTTGGTTTTCTGGGACCTAATGGAGCTGGAAAATCCACCACCTTAAAAATTTTAACAGGCTATCTGCAACCCACGGCAGGCCATGCTAAAGTATGCGGGTTAGCACTTGCAACAGATGCCGTTTCCGTGCGAAAAAAAATCGGCTATCTCGCTGAGCAAAATGCCTTATATCCGGATCTCTACGTACGCGAGTACCTTTCCTTTATTGCACGTGTTCATCAAATAACTACAGTTGCTGCTGCCGTTGAACAAGCATTGGCCCTGACAAAACTTGAATCAGAAGCACACAAAACCATTGGTCAACTTTCCAAAGGGTATAAGCAACGTGTGGGTTTAGCCGCTGCATTGATCCACAACCCTGAGGTTTTGATTTTGGACGAACCCACCTCAGGACTAGACCCCAACCAATTGGCAGAAATTCGCTCATTGATCAAACAACAGGGGCAAACAAAAACTGTTTTATTCTCCACACATATTTTGCAAGAGGTTGAAGCCATTTGCGATCGTGTGATTATTATCAATAAAGGGACCATTATAGCAGATAGTCCTTTAGCAAAACTGGCAGAGACAGTATCTTTGCCGCGCCGCAACATGAAACTGGAAGAAATATTCCGTTATCTGACTGGTGAATCATAAACAAATAACATCTATATAATCATGAGTTACATTGCTGAAATTTTTGCCCGACAAATCCTGGACTCCCGAGGAAATCCAACTGTAGAGGTGGATGTAATTACTGAAAATGGTGCCTTAGGAAGGGCCGCAGTTCCCAGTGGTGCCAGCACAGGCATCCATGAAGCGGTTGAATTAAGAGATGGAGATAAAAAGAAATACTTGGGTAAGGGAACGTTGAAAGCTGTTGACAATGTCAACAAAAAAATTGCTCCCCTGCTATTAGGATATGATGTAGCTGATCAAACCGGCATCGATGAAATCATGATTCAATTAGATGGCACCCCTAATAAAAATAAATTAGGGGCTAATGCCACACTTGCTGTAAGTATGGCGGTAGCAAAAGCGGCCGCTGAGGAGGCGGGTCTTCCTTTATTCCGCTATGTGGGAGGTACTAATGCCAAGATATTACCTATGCCAATGATGAATATCCTCAATGGCGGTGCGCATGCCGATAATAAAATCGATTTTCAGGAATTTATGGTGCTTCCAGTAGGGGCTCCTAATTTCAGCGAAGGATTGCGCTGGGGTGTTGAAATTTTTCATGCACTAAAAACAGTGCTCAAGAAAAAAGGATATAGCACCAACGTAGGAGATGAAGGAGGATTTGCTCCGAATATTCAAAGTAATGAAGAAGCCATTGAAACTGTGTTGAAGGCTATCGATGCAGCGGGTTACAAAGCAGGCGCTCAGATTAAAATTGCCATGGATGCCGCTAACAGTGAACTCTGGGATAGCAAGAAAAAGAAATATATTTTTCATAAGAGCAGTGGAAAAGAAATGAGCAGCGAGCAACTAGCCAAGTACTGGGAAAGCTGGGTAAAAAAATACCCTATCTGTAGTATCGAAGATGGTATGGCTGAGGATGATTGGGCTGGATGGAAAATACTTACCGAAGCCGTAGGGACTAAGTGCCAACTGGTAGGAGATGATCTCTTTGTAACTAATGTAGAGCGTTTACAACAGGGGATTGATAAAGGAATTGGCAATGCATTGCTGGTAAAAGTAAACCAGATTGGTACCATCACGGAAACTATCAATGCAGTTTCATTGGCGCAACACAATGGATACAATACCATCATGAGTCATCGGAGTGGGGAAACAGAGGATACTACCATTGCTGATTTAGCGGTGGCCCTGAACTGCGGACAGATTAAAACAGGTAGCGCCTCCCGCACAGATCGGATGGCCAAGTATAATCAACTCTTGCGTATTGAAGAATTGCTGGGAAGCACAGCCATTTATCCCAAAGGAAAAATCAAATTTGGCAAATAATCAAGGAGGGGCGAATCAAGCCCCTCTTTATCTTTGAGGAATATATGAACCAGTTTCTCTCAACCATCCCACCTTGGATTCGCAATAAATATTTTATTGCTACAGCCATTTTTATAGTGATTGTATTGTTCCTGGATAAAAATGATTTGTTTACACAACTGGAGCGTAAACAAGAATTGCGCAAATTGGAAAAAACCAAAGAGTATTACTCTAACCAAATAGAATTGGAACGCAAGGAGTTAGAATCATTAAAGAAAAATCCTGCCACTATTGAAAAGTATGCACGGGAAAAGTACCTCATGAAAAAGGACAATGAGGACCTGTTCCTGATCACGGAGAAACCGGCCGCCACAAAAAAATAGCCCTTTTTAAGTCTGTACACAATAAGCAAAGCCCTTCCTCGTTTTAATGGGGAACAGCTGCTGTTTGACCCCATGAAAGCCTACACACCCGAAGACCTGGTCCTTTATCTTTACCATGAAATGGAGGCCCCTCAACGTCAGAAGCTGGAGGAGGCCCTGGAAACAGACTGGACCCTTCGTGAAAAAATGGGGGTCTTAAAAACTACCCTGGAAAGACTGGACCGCAGATTGGAATCCCCCCGTACAGAGGTAATTCTTAATATACTTCGATACGCCGCTGGTACGCAGGTCCAGACCGTTGGCTGATCCGTAACTTGCGGCCATGACCCGCCAGCAGAAGTACCAATTTGTAACGGATTATTTTCTTTCCCACGCTCCCGATGCAGAAACTGAATTATTCTACGATAACCCTTACCAGTTATTAGTGGCAGTCATTTTATCGGCGCAGTGTACGGACAAACGTGTCAATCAAACCACGCCTGCCCTATTCAAAAAATTCCCCACTGCACAATCCTTAGCTAAAGCCAATTTTGATCAAGTATTTCCTTTGATTCAAAGCATCTCCTATCCCAATAATAAGTCCAAGCATTTAATTGGGATGGCACAAAAACTAATTAGTGATTTTGGCGGTGAAGTACCCATGACAGTGGAAGAGTTGATTCAACTTCCCGGTGTGGGACGTAAAACAGCTAACGTGATTACTTCGGTGATTGACAACCAGCCAAACATGGCAGTAGATACCCATGTATTTCGGGTGAGCAGAAGAATTGGATTGGTCCCTTCCACGGCAACTACCCCACTGGCGGTAGAAAAAATATTAATCAAAAATTTTCCAGCCGAACTTATTCATAAAGCGCATCACTGGCTGATCCTACATGGCCGATATACTTGTGTGGCGCGTAGTCCGCAATGTGAAAACTGTGGATTGCAAGAAGTATGCGTTGCATTCAAACGCAAGGCCTTTTAGTTTTTGCCCCCTACCATTTCATCTAAACAATGTACTAATTCAGTTTTAGTAATGGGGACTCCCATGATTTTATTGTACCCCTTGGCATCAACTAAATAGGTGTCACGAATTATTTTGATCAACTGACCATTGTTGATTTCAGGAATCAATACCTGATCAAAATTTTTAATGATCGCGCCCAGATTACGAGGGAAAGGACGTACATACCTAAGATGGGCATGACTAACAGCCTGGCCACGTACTTGCAATTCCGCAACTGCAGATTTTATAGCACCATAAGTGGAACCCCAGCCGAGCACTAATATTTTTCCTTTCTCCGGACCACTATCTAATTGTTGCTCGGGAATATATTCCACAATCTTATCTACTTTTTCTTGACGGAGCTTTACCATCAGTTGATGATTCTCGGGTTCGTAGTTTACATTACCCGTAATATTTTGCTTTTCTAATCCTCCAATACGATGTTCCAAACCAGCGGTGCCAGGAACAGCCCAGGGACGCGCTAACTTTTCATCACGTGCGTAAGGCTTATACTTTTCTTCTCCATTGTCCAATGCTGTTTTGAATTTTACTTCAATAGCTGGTAGATCTTTTGATTGCGGATAACGCCAAGGTTCTGCACCATTAGCAATATACCCATCACTCAAAAAAATGACAGGTGTCATGTGTTGAATAGAAATACGAACAGCTTCATAAATAGCATCAAAACAATCAGTAGGTGTAGAAGCAGCAATTATGGGCATGGGGCATTCGCCGTTTCGTCCATAATAAGCTTGCATCAAATCACTCTGCTCCGTTTTAGTTGGAAGACCGGTAGAAGGACCGCCACGTTGAATATTAATAATCAGCAGCGGAATCTCAAGCATCACCGCCAGACCCATGGCTTCCCCCTTCAATGCAATACCAGGGCCACTTGAAGTAGTAATACCCAAAGCACCACCATAAGAAGCTCCAATGGCAGAAGTGATTGCAGCAATCTCATCTTCGGCTTGGAAAGTGCGAACCCCAAAGTTTTTATACTTGGAAAGATCATGCAGGATATCAGAAGCAGGTGTAATGGGATAGGATCCTAAAAATAAAGGTAACCCGCTTTTTTGCGAAGCGGCAATCAAACCGAGTGAAAGTGCTTGGTTACCCATGATGGAACGATAAGAACCGGGCTCCATTTTGGCACGCTCAACCGAATAAGTAGTAGTAAATGTTTCAGTGGTGTCCCCGTAATTATAGCCGGCTTGAAGCACCGCTATATTACTATTCATGATATCAGGCTTTTTAGAAAACTTTTCCTTTATAAAATTGATGGTGTTTTCCATTTCTCTCCCATACATCCAATACAAAAACCCAAGCACAAACATATTCTTTGCCCGATCCTTTTCTTTCATTCCGAGTGTAACATCCTTGAGCGCCTCGCGCGTCATTTTTGTTACATCCATTTTGAATACTTCATAGTTGCTGAGACTCCCGTCTTCCAATGGATTTACTCCTTCTGCATAATTAGCCAGTCGTAAATTCTTGGCATCAAAACCATCTGTATTAGCAATGATCTTACCGCCTTTCCTAAGCGCCTTGAGGTTTACTTTCAAGGCTGCTGCGTTCATAGCAACCAACACATCACAAGCATCACCAGGGGTAAATACCCGATCAGAGGAAAAACGTAATTGGAATCCACTCACTCCGGGAAGTGTTCCCTGTGGAGCACGAATCTCAGCCGGGAAATCAGGAAATGTAGCTAAGTCAATACCTAATAACGCCGTGTTATTGGTAAACTGACTACCGGTCAGCTGCATACCATCTCCACTATCACCAGCAAATTTGATCACTACATCCTGTAATATTTCCTGTTTACGGGCCATGGTTATGAGTTACGTTCCAACTATGAATTTAATAATTATTGACTCAATTTAGCCGGATGACCTAACCATACTTTTTTACCTTGTATACGGCGTACAATAAACAGGATGCCTACAAAAATGAAAAAGAAGGGTCCGGCAAATCCCAACAAGGCAATATAACGAGTACCATAGAATTGCTCCATGGGACGACGTAACCGCTCGGCAATCAAATACATACCGGGTACCATAATCAAGGTTAGGAAAAACGAAAAGATCAACCCAAAGATGATAGTCCAGCTAAGCGGTCCCCAGAATACCACGCTATCTCCGCCAAAGAAAATATTTGGACGAAGATGCTGGAACAGCCCGGTAAAATCAATATTAAAACCAACCGCTAAAGGCAATAACCCAAGGATGGTTGCCACTGCAGTGAGTAATACGGGTATAATACGAATCTTACCAGCTTGGATAGCAGCTTCACGGGTACGATATCCACGGGTGCGCAGTTGGTCCGTAAATTCTATTAATAGAATTCCGTTCTTGATTACAATTCCGGCCAGTCCAACCACTCCTACGCCCACCATGATAGTAGCCAGGGTGATGCCACTGAGTGCATAGCCAATAACTACACCAATTACAGAGAAGAAAATTTCAGTAATAACAATAAAAGGTTTACTCATACTGTTGAACTGTAATACCAGAATCAGAAAAATAATTCCGGTAGCCATTAACATGGCAGTGCCCAAGAAGGCTTGTGTTTCTTTTTCCTGTTCACTCTGTCCTTGTTGACGGATTGTGATATCAGGAGGTATGCTGGTGATTGATTGGAACGCCTCAATCTTTTCTTTGAGTGCTTCATTGATACCTGTAACTAAGGTGGGATCTTCCACACTACTTTGTAATTGAATGGTTCTACGAACGTTTTTACGTTTGATTCCGCCTGCCGTATTGGTATACTCCACTGCTGCTACTGCACCCAAGGGTATTGATTTTACCTGCATCGTATTCATATCCATAAACACAATACGCGTGTTTAATAAATCATCTACACTGGTACGGCGATCCGCTTGATAACGAAGCTGTATTTTATATTCGTCTTCCCCATCTTTTATTTTACTTACTTCTTTACCAAATTGTGCAGTACGTATGGCCATTCCGATTTGCGCGGTACTCACCCCTTCCATCATGGCCTTGCTACGATCTACATTAACCGTGATCTCGGGATTATTCAAATCCACATCTGCTTTCAAACTCTGAATACCATCTACACGATTGGTATCAAGATATTGTAGCAGTTGCGTAGCCACTTTTGTAAGCTCGTCAAAATCATCTCCTGCAATTTCAATATTAACCGGCGGTTCTGTGGGCGGTCCATTGGTTTCCTTGTCTACCTCAACATCCACACCCGGAATCCCTTGTACGGCTTCACGTATAGCAGTTAAAAAGGGAGCGGAAGATTTTCCATGTCTTTTTTCAAACTCAACAAAGGACACTTGAATCCGCCCTAAGTGCGGCTGAACGCTACGATTATTATCACGAGGATTATTGGCGCTAACGGCCACATTGCTGATTACGCTTTCTACAATACTGCCTTCCTTGCCAGGTTGTTGATCTGCTAACGCTGTCATAACACGGTTCTCCAACACCCGTGTAACACTATCCGTGTATTCCACTGCAGTACCCACCGGTAACTTGGCGTACACATAGACAAAATTGGGATCTCCACTGGGGAAGAAAGTCATTTTGTTTCCACGAAGCATCAATAAAACAATCGATATGATGAAGAGACCAAATAAAGAAGCGAATGTTTTTACAGGGCGTTTACCTACCAGTATCCAACGCAATAATTTTTCATACCGATTCATGAGTGCAGGTAGTGTGCTGTGCTGAAACTTCCAGATCAAATCTTGTAGGAAAAACGCATGTAAGACCATCAGCATAGCCAGGAATAATAAGAGATTGGCTGTTCCAGTAAATCCAATGGCATGTAAAAGAATACCTGCAATTACAAATACCCAGAACCACTTCTGACGAAACACCATTGACTTGGGTTTTGCATCGTCCTTGATCTCGGGTTTCATAAAACTAACCGCAAATACCGGGTTGAAAATAAATGCCACGACCAGCGAAGCTGCCAATGTGAGAATCAACATCGTGGGCAGATAAATCATAAACTTTCCAATAATTCCTTTCCAAAATAATAAGGGGAAGAAGGGAGCCAAGGTAGTTGCTGTACCTGCTAATACCGGTATAAATACTTCTCCGGCAGCCTCCTTAGCACTTTTGATAATAGGAACCCTCCCATTGTTGAAAATACGATGCGTGTTTTCAATCACCACAATGGCATCGTCCACAATAATTCCAAGTCCAAATAATAAGGCAAATAACACAATGAAGTTGAGTGTTACACTTCCTCCTACAATGGCATCAGCAACCGGGAGAAACATAAAAGCCACAAATACACTCAGCGGAACACTCAAGGCCACAAAGAAGGCATTGGTAACTCCCATAAAGAACATCAGAATTAATAGTACCAGAATAAAGCCAATAATGATAGTGTTGATTAATTCATTGAAGGATGTTTTTGTACCCTTACTTTGATCTCCGGTGAAATCCACTTTCAAATCCTGTGGCAATTCCTGCTTCTCACGCATGGCTGCAAGAATAGTTTTAACACCATCTGCCGTGGTAATCAAATTTTCTCCAGCTCGCTTTACTATGTTGAGTGTTACCACATTCTTACCATTCAAGCGTGCAAAGCTTTCATATTGCTTAACTGTATCCCGAATATCAGCAACATCGCGTAAGTAAACAGAAGCGCCGCGCGCTGAACTTCTCACCACTATGGTTCCCATATCAGCCGCTTCCCGAAACTGCCCCTTTACACGTAAGGTTCTTTTCATATTATCCACATCCACCTGCCCACCTGTGATATCCATATTCTCTCGCGCAATTGCATTCTCGATATCCATGAAACTAACCTTAGCGGTAGTCATACGGTAAGGATCTACATTGACTTGAATTTCCCGCTCCGGAGCACCTACTATCTCTGCACGGGTGATCGATGGGAGTTCTTCTACCTTATCCTGTATCTTATCCGCGTACTCTTTTAATTTGATGGGATCAAAATCACCACTGATATTCACAAACAAGATGGGCATTTCACTAAATGAAAATTCCTGCACATCCGGTTCACTAGTTAGATCAGTAGGCAAATCCTTGGTAGACTTATCAACGGCATCTTTTACTTTTCGTTTAGCAACTTCACTTTTTACATCCGTATCAAACTCAATTACAATGAGTGAGTAATCCGTTTGAGAAGTACTGGTAATTTTATTAACCTTAGCTCCGCTGATACCTTTTAATTGCTTTTCAATGGGACGGGTTACTAAGTTTTCAATATCCTTGGGCGAATTACCAACGTAAACAGTAGTAACTGATATAGTCGGAAAAACCACATCCGGAAATTGCTCCTTGGGTAGTGTAGTGAATTTGATATACCCAAAAAGAGAAATGAGGATGGCAATAATATACATAGCCGTACGATTATCAATAGACCAACTGGTGGGACCAAACTCTTTGATCTTATTGACAATCTTTTCCTGGAAACTTGACATAGTTAATTTTTTGTAGTGGGTCGATTATTGAACAGCTTTTACAGATTGTCCATCATACACATTTTGGAAACCACGCGTAATCAATACCTGTCCTTGTATTAATCCGGATTTGATTTCAATTTGTCCTCTGTAAGCCTCGCCAGTGGTCACTATTTTTTTACGAGCAACTAAATTGTTTTTTGTTTGCTCCACCACATATACATATCGGCTTTTCTCATCACGCTGCACCGTATTCAAAGGCACTACAATAGTGCTATCAGTTTTGTAATCGAGTATACGCACATTGGCTGTTTGATTAGGTTTGTATGCAGGAGTAGAAGGGATGATTGCCTCCGCATTGAAGGAACGAGTTACAGCATTTATAGACTCTCCTACTATAGCTAGTTTTGTAGTAAAGTTTTCATTTCCGCTCTCCAATACGTTGACATCAATCAGCGTTCCTTTCTTTACGCGTCCAATATAATTTTCAGGAATATTGGCTACTACTTTCAAACGACTATTATTTACAATACGGATTCCCATACCCGGTGTAGCAGCTGCTTGAGGTGTATAGAGTTCGCCTACTTTTACATTTAGCTCATCGATAACACCAGAAATCTCAGCTTTAACGCTTGCCATATTCACTTGCTCTTGCGCCATTCCTACCTGTGCCTGTGCCGCGCGTAGCTGAGCTGCTAGCGCTTCTACATCTGCTTTTGCATTAACCACACTTATCTCGGCACCTATATTTTGTTTCCACAAATTCTCATAACGTTGTAAAATAGTCTGCGCCTGCTCCAATCTAGCCTTCAACATTCCTGTTTGTTGTTGTGCCGCTGTCAACTGTTGTCGGGCCACCGCATCATCCAACTTCAATAAGGTCTGGCCTTTGCTTACTCGCTGCCCAAGTTTAACAAAAACAGCTTTGACCACACCACCCATACCAGCAGGTGCCACATAGGCCATATCCTCTGCTTCCACACGACCTTGCAAGTCTATGTAGTGCGCAAAAGCACCTTTTTCTAATGTATCCACTGATACTAAAAAAGCAGCACGTACAGTGCTGGGATCTGCTACCGCTAATTGCTGTTCCAATTCACGAAGCGTATTATCCAAAACAGCTTTTTCTTTTTTTACTTCCTCGATTTTTTTTCGAAGCTGTGCAGCGTCTCCATTCTTTTTTGGCGAATCCCCACAGGCTACTAATAAGGCCAATGGTAAAATGAAGAACAATTTTGTTGATAGCGTATTCATAGTTTAATTTTTCAGTGATTTATAATTTACCCGCTGCTTTTAGCCAATCAATACGTGCAATGATGGCATCGGCCAGTGCAGTGGTGTAATTAGTTTGTGCGGCCTTCCATTCATTTTGTGCCAAATTAATTTCTGTTTGTGAACCCAGCCCTAATTCGTATTTTTTCTTAATCTGCTGGTATACATTGGCCGCAAGCGCTACATTTTGTTGTTGAAAATCCATCCGACTGATAGCCGATTGAAAATTATTCTTTGCACTGGCTACTTCGCTGTCAATGGTGCGCTTGAGTCCTTCAATTTCATTACGCGTTTGTGCTAATTCAATTTTAGTCTGTGTGATTTTAGAGCGGGTAACAAAGCCATTGAAAAGAGGCATGGATAAACCCACACTCACATTTGAAATAGTAAACCAACGTTGATCTTGATTTAAAAAATTCCAGGTATTACGTTGTGCATTTTTTGCATACACACCATTCAGTGCTATTGTTGGAATTTGACTGAGCTTGTATCGACGAACATTATACTCACCCAATTTTCTACCCAGGTCAGCATATTGAAATTCCTTACGATCCTTATAGTCATACGCTTCAGCTGCTAACATGCCATCTTTGATCATTTCTGGTGTCAATGAATCAGTTAATTTCAGCTGATCCGCAACCGGCATACCCATTAACACTTTTAATCCGTAATAGCCATTAGAAACCATGGCAAGTGCCTTGTTCTTTTCAGTTTGCAAATTGGCGAGTTGAACAGCCACACGATCAATATCCAGTTTTTCACGAAATCCATTTTGATAAAGTACCCGTGTATCGGCTAAATTTTTTTGTACAAATGCTATAGTAGAATCCAATAACTCCAATTGCGTACGGCTAACCACCAATTGATAGTAAATTTTCAATACGTTAGCCTTGATGATTTCAGCAGTTAATTCAGCATTTTTGCCTGCAAATTCCATAGCGGCTCTGCGCGCTCGCAATCCCACAAATACCTGCCCGTCAAAAAGAAGTTGATTCAAACTCACAGCCGCATTAGCACTATAACGAGTACCAAACTGCGCAGCAACAAATCCAAAATCTGCAGGCATGGTAATAGGATTACCATTACCATCTTTGACACCTTTGTCAATAAGTACCTGGTAAGTAGCCGGTGAAATAAAATTGGGGATTACCTGTGTTGCCACATTAGGATTGGCAGTAGTGCTGAGGCTTCCGTTCACGTGCGGAAAAGCAGCAGATGTAACCTGACGGTTAGTTTCTTGCTGCAATTGGATTCCTAACAATGCATTTTTCACCTGCACATTATTCTTCATTGCATAGTCAACAGCCTGTTGTGCAGTAAATGCATGTACTGCCACACGAAGTGTGTCTACTGCCTGCACCTGTGTGGTAACCAGCACCAACAACAACATGACCAAAATGGATTTTGATTGATTCTTCTTCATTTATTTTTTCTTTTTTCCTGGTAATCCTGAATTAACTCATGTCCTTTCACTGTAGCTAATCCATATGTAAAATTTTCTGCAATTAACTGTGCCGTCTCTGCCATATTGAACTGCGTGGGCGGATATACATTAATATCAAAAGGAATCATCATTGATTGCAAGCGATATCGACTAATAATTTCTAATTGAATATTATCACGGTACAATCCTTCTCGGATACCACGCTGAATATTGCAACGAATAAAATCGAGTAAGAATTGATTCTTGTATTCATTGAATTGCTGAAATCCCAATGGATGATACTTCTGAAGATCAAACAAAACCATCGGGTTCATATTTCTAAAATCTTCCATGACCCGTTCCATGATCAGAAAAATTTCATGGATAGCGTCGGTAGCCTCCGCTGAAATTTGTTCGCATTGTTCACGAACCAGGTTGGTGTGACGTTTAACCACTTCAACCACCAATTGGTCTTTGTCCGCAAAATATTGGTAGAGTGTTTTTTTACTCATCCCCAATGCCTCGGCCATATTTTCCATGGAAACGGAACGAATGCCAAAACGCATGTAGAGCTCTTCCGCCTTTTCTGCTATTCGGTTTTTGGGTTTCATACGTTGATTTGGGCCGCAAAACTATGGAAACTATAATCGTTTTCAAAGTTTCTTTTGTTAAAATCCCATAACTTTTGGCCAAAAACAGAGGGCAGAGGGGCTTGAATTGTAGTAATTTAGCCTCAAATACCCCCTATGGACCCCAAAAGACCTTTTCGGAACCCCCTTAAACGGGTGGCTGGCTACTTTATCCAGGGGCTGGTAATTTTAGCACCCATCGCCATAACGGGGTATGCCCTCTACTGGTTATTTGAAAACGTGGACAATATTCTGCGTCCCTACTTGAATGTACCAGGCCTGGGGTTCTTATTAATAATATCAGGAGTAATGCTGGTGGGTTGGGTCAGCTCCAATTTTTTAATGGGGGGCGTGCTACAACTTTTTGATCAATGGTTAGAACGAACCCCGGGTGTCAAATTAATATATACCTCTACCAGAGATTTTTTTGAAGCGTTTGCAGGAAATAAGCGAAAATTTAATCGTGCTGTTCTTGCTAATGTGTTTGGCCCGGATGTTTGGATAGTTGGCTTTTTAACCGACGAGGAAATGGAGAAGTTTGAATTGGGAAGCGATAAAGTGGCGGTCTACGTTCCGCAGGGATACAATTTTGCAGGGCAACTTTATATTTTGCCACGAGAAAAAGTTAGAAAAATAGATAAGATCACATCGGGTGAAGCAATGAAATACGCGGTAACTGGTGGTGTGGTAGATCTGGACGCTGAACGTTCCTCCCACACGTAGTTTCTCCCACAAAGAGTTATTCCCACAATTAGATTTTCCTAAAACTAAGATTATGTTTCGCTGGATAATAATTCCAGCCTGTCTGTTAATTCCTTTGACAGGATGGAGCTGGGGGTTTTATGCCCATAAAAAAATAAACCGAATTGCTGTTTTTTTATTGCCTCCTGAGATGCTGGTGCTTTATAAAAAACACTTGGTATTTATAGAAGAGCATGCAGTTGATCCAGACAAAAGAAGGTACTTAGTCAAAGAGGAAGGCCCCAGACATTATATAGATCTGGACCAATATGGTCCGGCTCCGTATCTCTCATTACCTCGCAGTTGGAAGCAAGCTGTAGCAGCCTGCGGGGAGGACAATTTAAATAAGTACGGGATTGTTCCGTGGTGGATAGAAATCATGCTTTACCGATTGACCACTGCTTTTATGAAACAAGATCTCTTTTCAATTTTAAAACTATCGGCCGAACTAGGACATTATATTTCGGATGCACATGTTCCACTCCATGCCTGTAGCAATCATAATGGGCAAAAAACAGGGCAACGAGGTATTCACGGTTTTTGGGAAAGTAGAATACCTGAGTTACTTGCCGAATCTGATTGGGATTTTATGGTAGGAAAAGCAAATTGGATTGCTGATCCCTTATCGTTTATTTGGGAGCGCATTTTGCAAAGTGCAGCCGCTGCTGACACGGTATTACGAACCGAGAAATGGTTAGCACAAAAATTTCCAATAGAGCAACAACATAGTTTTGAAGAACGAAATGGTATACTTGTTAAGCAATACGCACGTTCCTATGCGCTTGCCTATAACCGACTACTACGCGGTATGATAGAAAGAAGAATGCAGGAATCCATGAAAGCCGTGGCCTCTTTTTGGATCACGGCTTGGGTACAAGCCGGCCAACCCTCTTTAGCCCTGTTAGCAGAAAAACAATTTACCACAGCGGAAAAAGCTGCTTTTGATTTACTGCAACAAGGATGGAACAAGGACAGGTTGGCTTACATTTGCCCTGATGACGCTCCATAATTTCAATGCCGGTCCTTCCATACTTCCTAAAACAGTTTTAGAAGAAGCGAGCCACGCACTTTTAGATTTCAATGGATCAGGTCTTTCTATTTTAGAAATTGGTCATCGGACTCCCCTGTTTACTCCCGTGATGGAAGAAGCAAGAGCCTTAGTGAGAGAATTAATGCAATTGGATGAAGCGCACGAAGTTCTCTTTCTGCATGGTGGCGCTACGCTTCAATTTGTGCAAGTACCCATGAATTTATTAGGCACTAATCAAGTTGCTAATTACACCGAAACAGGAACTTGGTCTGAGAAAGCCATCAAAGAAGCCGCTTGCTTCGGGCATGTTCACGTTGCGGGTTCGTCCTTACATACCGGGCATACCACCATCCCTAAAAAATTAGATCTAAACACCACAGGCGCCTACCTGCATTTGACCTCCAATGAAACCATTGCTGGTACACAGTGGCATACTTTTCCAACTAATTGTGGAATGCCATTGGTGGCAGATATGAGTAGTGATATCATGAGTCGTGTACTTGACTTCAATCAATTTGATTTAATCTATGCCGGCGCTCAAAAAAATATTGGACCGGCGGGTGTTTCACTGGTAGTTGTAAATAAAAATTGTCTTGGCAAAATTGATCGACCCCTACCTGCTTTTATGGATTACCGTTTGCATATTAAAGAAGCGAGCATGCTAAACACTCCTCCGGTGTTTGCTGTGTACGTAATCCTACTCACCCTTCGTTGGTTAAAAGCACAAGGCGGTGTTCTCGCCATTGAACAAAAAAATAAAGCAAAAGCAAAACTATTTTACGATACGCTGGATGCTTTACCCCTTTTTCATGGACCCGTTGCAAAAGAAGATCGTAGTATGATGAACGCAGTTTTTTTACTACAAGATCCAAAATTGGAAAAAGAATTTTTGACAGCGGCAGAACAAGAAGGCCTGGTAGGAATAAAAGGACACCGCAGCGTAGGAGGCTTCCGCGTTTCTCTGTATAATGCCTTACCGATTGAATCTGTTCAAGCAATAACATCGTTTATGCGAACGTTCGCAACTAAAAAAGGATAGTATGTCTCATATTCAACCCTTCAAGGCACTTCGCCCTACAGCAACGCATGCAGCACAAGTAGCTTCCAGACCGTATGATGTGTTAAACAGTGAGGAAGCACGTGAAGAAGCAAGGGGAAATTCTCTTTCCTTTTTACAAGTGAC
>Ga0208048_1000639_pt1 | contig 18729 bp, 14 predicted proteins | sample Malawi_45m_30L_FD_184163 | JGI IMG/M metagenome (GOLD analysis project Ga0208048, IMG submission 184163) | Freshwater microbial communities from Lake Malawi, Central Region, Malawi to study Microbial Dark Matter (Phase II) - Malawi_45m_30L... | ecosystem: Environmental > Aquatic > Freshwater >...
GTCCCCAGGCTATTGTTCCAAGCGGCAAGTAGTGGCCTGAAAGGCGAAGCGTGATCGCACCCAGTGCGAAAGCGACCGAAACAGTCACGACAACCAAGGCAAGCAAGCCAAGCCAGGGGGAAAGGCCATAGGTAGTCGACAATACCGCACTCACATAGGCCCCTAGCCCGACAAATGCTGCCTGGCCAAACGAGGTCAGCCCGGCAAGACCAGTCATCAGGACTAATCCTAAAGCAACCAAAGCTACCATCCCAATGTGGTTCGCAATCGTGAGGTAGTAGGCAGGTAAATACAAAGGCCCCGCAGCCCACAGCAAACATAGCGCCATCCATCCATAGCGCAAGGCTTGTCGAGAACGATCCGCCCTTTGAGCCATATGCTTATGCCTCATCATCCAAATCCTGATGACGCACAGAGCGCCAGAGCAAGACTGGAATAATCAGAGCAAAGACGATGACTTCTTTAAAAGAGCTTGCCCAAAAGGACGAATAAGCTTCTAGCAAACCGACCAACAAGGCTCCCCCTACGGCAAGCGGATAACTGGCAAGTCCCGCGATAATCGCACCAACGAAACCCTTTAATCCGATCAAAAACCCGGTGTCGTAGTAGATGGTGGTAATCGGTCCGATCAACATGCCTGAGTAGGTACCCATCAGTGCAGCAAGCACAAAGACAAGTCGACCGGCAAACGCGGGGGCGATGCCCATGAGGCGTGCCCCTGTCTGATTGACTGCCGTCGCACGCAGCGCTTTTCCAAAGAGGCTCCTTTCAAAGAAGAGTCCCAAAGCGATCATGAACAATAAGCTTGTTCCCAAAACCCATAGCGTTTGCGCTTGAACCGGCACTGATCCTAAGGCGAGACCGCCTTCGCTAAAGGGTGGCGTCCGAGAGCCTTCAGCGCCAAAAAAGACAAGTCCGATGCCCACAAGCACTAAATGGACCGCTACTGAAACAATTAGAAGCACGAGGATGGGGGCCTGAGCCATCGGCTGAAAGGCGAGCCGATAAATCATAGGCCCAAGAGGTACCACCACCAGTAAGGCTAAAAGCATTTGCACCCATAAGGGTAGCTTTGCCAGGCCCAACGGCGACGAATGTAAAAAAAAGACCAGTAACGCCAGGCCCAATGGAAACATCACTTGCCACATCAAAGACCAGCGTAAGCGCCTCGCCATACCCTTCCCAAGACCTTGCTGATAGCGCCAGTCCATTAAAAAACAAATGATTCCTGCGAGCAGTAAAAGCCATAGCGTTCCCGGCAGTTTATTGCTTTGAAACGATGCCAGTGTTAGCGCGCCAAAGGCAACAAACTCACCCTGAGGCACGAAAATCACTCTCGTCACTGCAAAAACCATAACCAAGGCTAAAGCGAGGAGCGCGTAAATAGCTCCGTTGGTCAAGCCATCTTGCGCAAGAAGAAGAACAATATCTAAGTTCATCGGACCATGTCCATCGGCAGATCCACCGTAAATGCTGTGCCTTAGCGAAGCAAGATCACCGCGGAATCGCCCTCAGCAGCATACAGGCGCGACACCAAGGAGTGTCTGTGATCGAGCACGGCACGTTGGTTGATATAACCCTTATCAGTCATCTCGTTGGCATCTATCGATGCAGGCTCAAGCATGAGCATCGCTCGTGCGGGCATCGTCGAAGAGCCGGTACCCGCATGCACCAGATCACGCAAAGCATGTCGAATCGCCTGCTTCACGGTCGGGTGCTGCACCAGCGCCTCGTTGCTTAACAGCTCGCTGCGCTCGCCGCATAAGGTCCGGCAGGCCGCCCAGTTAGGAAACATCAACAAACCAATCTCGTCTCGATCGTGTCCCGTGATGACGCAATCCTGGATCAGCGGCGAACACTGCGCAATCACCCTCACCCTCAGAGCACCAACGTGCACCCAAGTACCCGAACTGAGCTTAAAGTCCTCGGCGATGCGCCCGTCAAAAACCAAGCCTTTTTCGGGATGTTCGACATCAAAAAAACGTCCTGCATCACCGATACGATAAAACCCCTGCTCATCAAAGGCTCGAGCGCTTAACTCAGGCGCATCAAAGTAGCCGGGTGTAACGTTAGGGCCTTTGACTAAAAGCTCCCACTTACCAGCGTTGGCCTTCATCTTTATGCTCACACCGGGCGCTGGCAGGCCGATGATCCCAGGTTGGTCAATGGAGTAATGAACCGAGGTAGCAAGCGGGGCTGTTTCAGTGGACCCCCAGGCCGAAACCATCGCAGGAGGCTTTCCTGCCACTAGCTGAGTACATTTTTTAAATCGATCCCAGAGCGGTTGAGGTAGGGCCGCTGCCGCATAAAAAACAAGCTCAAGCTCTGAATAGAAATGAGTACGTAAGTGTTCATCTTGCTCTAAAAAAGGCAACAATAAATCAAATCCTCGAGGGACATTAAAATAAAGTGTTGGTGCAATTTCTTTTAGATTCTCAATACTTTGTTCGATCAAGCCTGGCGCTGGCTTACCGTTATCGATATAAAGGCTACCACCATGACGGAGTATGAGGTTCACATTGTGGTTGCCGCCAAAGGTGTGACTCCAAGGCAGCCAGTCGACAATCACTGGGAGTCTTTTTGTTAAGAAGGGCCATAGTTGACTGATTGCTTGTTGATTCGAGCACAGCATACGCTGTGTATTGATGACCCCCTTAGGCATGCCTGTCGAACCCGAGGTGAAGAGAATCTTGGCAAGGCTATCGCCACTCAACGCTTGAAAGGCATCAGCCACCCGCGAGCTCGGTTCTATGAGCGTCCAATCGCCTAGCTGCTCGACAACAACGCCACTTGAATCGATACCCCTTAAGCCATCACTCGGCTGCCTCGAGACGAGAACACCAGGCTTTAAATCACCTAGTGCGGCAAGCGCGGCGGCAAGCGCCTTTGCATAAAGCGCGCCATCACTCACATAAATCAGTCCCGGCTTTATGAGTTTTAGAATATGAATCAGCTTCGCAAAATCACTCGATAAAAGTGAATACGCTGCTGAAACCGGGGCAACAGGCACACCAACATGCATGGCGGCAAGACTTAACAAAGCGTGGTCAACACTATTGTCTGACAGTATTGCGAGCGGTCTTTGTTGATTCAAGCCATGGGCCAGTAGTGCTTCGCCAAAGCGATGTACTCCATCTCGCGCCTGGCTGTAGCTTACTTTTCGCCACGGCTTTGTGCCCGCGCCCGCTTGACCTGAAACCCCTCCGTCAAGGCTTCGCTCGGCGAGAAAGGTCTGCTCAGGGCTCACTTCAGCCCAATGTTCGAGCCATTCACCGACGCATCGTGAATAAGGCAATAAACGGTGGCCGGAGGAAAGTAAAAAACAATCCTCCGAAGGCTTCTCAATCCTTAGCAAGGGTTCTGCGAATCCTGCTAAGGAGGGCTGATTTAGTTGACTCACGATATGTAATAAACGATGCAGAGCGCCGTTTTAAGGCGTCATGAGTTTCCAAGTACCGCCATCGACGCGGACCATCACTCTTGCGCGCTGATCCAAACCATTGTGATCGGTTGGACTCATCGTGAAAACACCATGCGAAGCTGGCAATTCCTTGGTTGTTTCAATAGCGTCACGCAAGGCCTTTCTAAACTCAGGAGTACCTGGCTTAGCCTTCTTTAAAGCCTGTGGTACTGCGTTGCCGAGCAGCAAAGCAGCGTCCCAAGCGTGAGCTCCAAAGGTTGAACGACTGTCTTTGCCATGTACCTTTTCATAGGCGTTGACGTAGTCGAGCGCCGCTCGCTTGCTCGGATGACTATCGGGTAGCTCTTCAGCAAGAAGCATTGGCCCGACCGGAAACACGGCGCCCTCAACCTGCTTGCCACCCACGCGCAAAAAGTCCCGATTTGCAACCCCATGCGTCTGGTAAATCTTCCCCTTGTAACCGCGTTCACGCAAGCTTGCTTGCGGCAGCACAGCGGGTGTGCCAGAACCAACCACAAGAACAGCATCGGGGTTGGCGGCCACCAATTTGAGCGTCTGCCCAGTTACCGAAGTGTCGGTGCGCTGGAAGCGCTCCACTGTATTCATACTTATACCAGCGCCAGCGAGTGGCGCTTTCATTGCTTGAAGCCAAACTTCGCCGTATGCATCTGCAAAACCGATAAAGCCAAGGCTTTTCACGCCGGCACTCTTCATCACATCGACCAGTGCACTTGCCATGATCCCAATACCTTGCGGCGTGACAAAGGACCAGGCGTGCTTCTCACCCGTTTGCAGAGGAATCGGTGCCATGGTGATGAAAGGTGTTCCCGACTCGGCCCCTACTTCAATAGCCGCAAGTGAGGTCGGCGTCGTGGTTGACCCAATGATGGCATCGACCTTATGCTCGCTAACCAGCCGCTTGGCATTTTTGTTGGCTTCTGTTGGATTAGTCGCATCATCCAGAACGATATAGTTCACTTTCTGTCCACCCATAGTCGTTGGCAAAAGCGATATCGTATTTTTCTCTGGAATGCCGAGCGAGGCAGCCGGACCGGTTGCCGAAACCGTGACACCAATATTAATTTGAGCCAAAACTGGCTGAGCCATCGATGCCACAATGGCCAGTAAACCTGCTGCAGTTGCCTTTTTCATGCCTTACCCTCCCCTGTTTTAAAAAACTTCACCCCGAAGCGTCGCCGATCCGAAGGTATTGGCGCAAGCAGGCTTTCGAAATCTTGACGATGAGCATTCGATCGATGGATGCAACATCTACAATCAGCGCTCAGTCAACACCTTAGCCAAGCAAGGAGAGATCAAGCCATGAAACAGCGCGTTCTTATTACGGGTGGAGCCCATGGCATTGGCAAGGCAAGCGCGCAACGCTGCATCGCTGAAGGCTATGAAGTGCTGATCATCGACCAAACGGGTGACGGGATTCGGGCCGATTTATCCTGCCCCGATCAAACAGCCGAGGCGCTTGAAAAAGCACTCAAAACAGGCCCGATTACGCGCTTGCTCAATAACGTGGGCACCGTTGAAGCGGCGTCGGCTCAGGATCAAACCCTAGCACAATTCGACCGAGTAATCGCACTCAATTTGCGCTGCGCCATGCAATGCACACAGGCGCTGATTCCTGGCATGACCGATGCCGGGTTTGGTCGAATCGTTAGCATTGCCTCTCGCGCAGCGCTGGGTAAGACATTGCGCAGCGCTTACGCGGCAAGCAAGGCTGGATTAATTGGCTTATCGCGTGTTTGGGCTTTAGAGTTGGGAAGGCTTGGCATTACAAGTAACGTTATTGGACCTGGACCAATCGCCACCGAACTTTTCAAACAAGCCAATCCGGCTGACTCACCCCGAACTAAGCAAATTCTAGATAATATACCTGTTGGTCGCATGGGTGAGCCTGAAGATGTGGCTGCAGCAGTTGCATTTTTCATGCGTGAAGATAGTGCTTTTGTAACGGGGCAAGTCCTTTATGTGTGTGGTGGGGCAGGCGTTGGTGGTGTTGCCACCTAATGCAAGCTTCAAAACGCGACGGACCGCCACCTGCAAGCAATCCACAGGCCCGAACGCTCCTAACCTTATCGCTTGGTGCCTTTGCAAGCCAGACATCGGTCCGTTTGTGCGACCCGATGCTTCCCCAATTAGCGCAAGACTTTGATCGCAGCATCGGCGAAGTCGCCTACGTTATTACCAGCTTCAGTATTGCCTACGGCCTATTTCAACTCATTCACGGACCTATGGGCGACTACGCCGGCAAGCTTCGCTGGATTCGCTATGCCACGATCTCAGCGGCCATCGCTTCAGCGGCCTGCATACTCGCTGTTTCGCTTCCTCAACTTTTACTGCTCCGGTTTTTTGCTGGAGCGGCCTGCGCAGCATTGATACCGCTTTCGCTCGCCTGGATTGGCGACTCGGTACCCTATCAGGCACGCCAAGCTGTGTTGGCTCAACTAATGACCGGATCAACAGCGGGTGCGGTCTTTGGGCAGGTCGCAGGCGGACTCATGGCAGACACCATAGGCTGGCGGCTAAGCTTTGCACTACCGGCGATTGTTCTGGCGATCGTCGCCATCATACTCAGCATTGACTCACGCAAAGCCACGTTCGAGCCGGGTCAGGTCAATACGGCAGGCGCCGTCGGCCAAAGGCCAAGTGTTGCTTCGATGGCTACACAATTTGGATCGGTTGTTAAAATCCCCTGGGCTCGTGTGATCCTTGCAGTCGTCTTTCTCGAGGGTCTCGTGGTTTACAGCGCCTTTGCGTATGTGCCAAGTTGGTTACACCTTCAGTATCAACTCAGCCTATGGCAGGCAGGTCTTGCCGCGGCCGGGTTCGGACTTGGTGGTGTTTGCTACAGCCTTGCAGCGCGCTACTTGATAAGCACCCTTGGAGAGAAAGGACTTCTGCTTGGCGGTGCGGGCCTGTTCGCCTCGGGCATGTTTTGTCTTGGCGGCGCATGGTGGCCTGGCCAGTTAATGTTTTGCACACTCATGGGGATTGGCTTTTTCATGGTGCATAACACCTTACAAGTTCAAGCAACTCAAATGGCCCCCCATGCCCGCGGTACCGGTATTGCGGCTTTCGCTGCAAGTCTTTTCTCAGGCCAGTCGATTGGCGTCGCGCTCGGCTCGCCCATCCTCAGCAGCTTTGGTTTCGAAATCCTACAGGTAAGCTCAGCCATCCTGTTTTTAATGCTTGGTGCTGGTATGGCTCTTTTGTTATCGAGAAAGCAATCCTTAAGCAGCTAAATGTCAAAGCGAGTCGAACCTCGGCTAAGCCGCACAAAAAGTCGACTAATACTAATTACTAGAAAAGGCCTCTCCTAACAGGTATCGCTTTAAAAAGATAACCATAGCGTAAAACTGAAAATCGGCGTTCTCTTTTCTTGCAAATCCATGGCCCTCATTCTCCCCTCGGAGATACCATACGCTTGTGCCATTCTTTCTAACTTCTGCAACTATTTGCTCTGCTTCAGTATAGGGAACCCTCGGATCGTTTTTGCCTTGAATGACGAATAAAGGCTTTGTAATACGAGCGGCGTTGGTCAGTGGTGAAATGCTATGCAAAAAGGCCCGCATTTCTGGGTCGCGTTCGTCACCATACTCCACTCGACGCAGATCCCTGCGATAGCTCTCTGTTGTTTCAAGAAAAGTGACGAAATGCGATATACCGACAACATTGATAGCGCCCGCGATCCGTTCACTGTAATGCACCGCAGTAGCGAGGCTCATATAGCCTCCGTAGCTTCCACCTGCCACCACGACCTTACTCGCGTCGAGGTCCGGTTGGCCTGCGATCCAGTCAAGAAGTGCACCGATGTCCTTGACGGCATCTTCTCTCAACCTACCGTTATCGAGCGCAACAAAGCGTTTTCCAAAGCCAGTAGAGCCGCGAACATTTGGTCGGATAACTGCTATACCAAGATCCTGAACGAAAAACTGCATACGTCCGAGGAATTCAACGGCAGCCTGTGCTTCAGGACCACCGTGAATATCGATGAGAACCGGACGCTTTCCAGTAAAGCGGGCAGGTGGACGCGAAATCAAGCCCGAAATGGGGCGTGAATCAAAGCTCTGCCATCGGATGATGCTCTGCTCTGCAAATGACGAAACATCAACGTCTGGATGAGCGTAAGGCTTTGTCCACTGCAAAACAACCCCGGAATCTGGCTGATAGCTGTAAATAACGCCTGGGCTTTGAGCGCTCCTCACACCAAACGCCAACAAAGGTTCACGCTCGTGAAATGAAATGGTGTCTAGAGAGCCTTCCGGGAGTCCTACTGCCGGGTACTCCTTCAGCGCCTTGCCACCAAGAAGTCGGAGTGAACGCTTTCCGTCTTCATTAGCCAAAAGAGCAAGGCGACCGCCGTCGCGACTAAGTGATCCGGCTACAATATCCCAGGGAATATAGCTTGTAAGTCGACTCAATGATGCCGATTTGAAATCAAAAATTGACGCCTCTCGAAACTCACCATATCGGTCAGTAAGCACAACAAGACCAGATTGATCGGGTAGAAACCCCCCGGCAAAGTGGATGGCAGGCTCTTTATCGTCGATCTTTGGAAGCAGGCGCTGCCGTTCTCCACCGGCTAAATCTAATAACCAAACCTCTGATTGATTTGCAGAAATATATCGATTAACAACGATGAAGCGCCCATCTGGGGACACCTCTCCCGCAAACCAGCCCACGCCGGGCAATTGCGCAATTTCACGTGAACTATCAATTCGCAAAGGATCGATTTCCCTGAGCGAGGTACTTATCTGCTTTCTCGACCCGCCTTTCGCCGTTCGATCAAGCGGGACTGAACTGTAGATCATGGTGGAAGCGAAACGATTCCAAGTATGAAAAGTATGGCGTTCCTCCGGGTTTGTCAGCAAAACCTCCGAACCCAATTTATCAAGGTCCTTTCGGTAAAGTTGTGTTGCTTCGTTACCGCCCGCAAATTTTGAGTAAACGATATAGTTTGCATGCTTCGGCTCATAGCTAGCAAAACGAACAGGCTCATCACTACTTGTGATGGGCTCGAGGGTACCCAGAGGCTCACTTAGGCGGAAGATTTGACTCACACTCGACCCCTGCGGCCTATGACTCACCAACATTTCGCGCTTCTGCGGATGCCATCCAACAAACGAATGCCCACGAAACTCAGTATAACGTTCAACATGTTTCGCTATCTGACGTGGAATCGGCGGTATTCCCTGGGCGATCAACTGATTATTAGGAAGGACATGTTCTTCTGAGCCCGTCGGCGAGATTGCCTGTGCGTAAGCTTGTGATACTGGACCCATCGAGCCAATAGCCAAACATGTCATGCTGGTAATAAACGCAAAGCGAAGATAATTGATATTCATTGATCATCCATCCTTAGTTGACCGCCCTTTCCTTCCCACCCCAGTAGCGGCTTCGAAGCGCCTTTTTGTCTGGTTTGCCCAAACCTGTTACAGGTAATTGATCGATAAAGTCGACAGATTTGGGCGCTTGGACTGCTCCCTTAGCCTCTCGAACAAGAGCGATCAAGGCCTCCTCGCTTACCTTTGCGCCTGGTTTAAGGACCACAATTGCTTTGACTGCTTCGCCCCATTTGGGGTCGGGAACTCCGATGACTGCAGCTGCGGCTACATCAGGGTGTTTGGTCAGGACATCTTCGACTTCCCTCGGAAATACATTGAATCCCCCAGAAATGATCATATCTTTACTACGATCAACAATATATAAATAACCAGCTGCATCACGCCTGGCTAGATCACCTGTGTGCAGCCAATCGCCACGCAATGCCTTCGCTGTTTCCTCTGGCTTTGCCCAGTAACCTGTCATCACAAGCGGCCCACGAACACAGATCTCGCCGACCTCACCAAGCTCTACCTCACGGCCTTCTTCGTCGAGCAAAGCGAGCTGAACCGCAGTCGTAGGCAATCCGCACGAGGCGAGACGCTCGGGATGATGAATCGGGTCGTGTTCGCTTCTCCTCAGGCTTGTCACACAATTAGGCGCTTCTGATTGACCGTAGAGCTGCATAAACACCGGACCCCAACGCTGCATACCTTCGATGAGCCTGGCGGGTGCCATCGGCGAGGCTCCGTAGATCACCGTTTTCAAACTTGAGCAATCCGACTGCTCTATCCCTGGATGATCGAGCAGGACATAAATCATGGTGGGGACCAAAAAGGTACAGGTGATTTGATGCCGCTCGACCAAATCAAAGAATCGCTGTGCATCAAAGCCCTTACTCATTACAAAGCAACCTGCCTTTGCCATCACTGCAACAATCATGGCACCAGCTGCGTGGGTGATTGGCGTCATCGCCAAAAAGCGCACCTCTTCTGGCCAGTCCCAGTCGCAAAGTTCGCTCATGACCATGGTCACTTGCACCCGATGGGTGTGAATAACCCCCTTCGGCTTGCCGGTTGTGCCCCCTGTGTAAATGAGCGTGCATATGTCGTCTGCATGAGCCAGGCACTGCAAAGGCTGAGGATGGAAGTCTTTCATACCCTCAAGCGCATCGTCCCCGAGAGGCTTGGGGCCGCGACAGGGACCAAGACTAAAAACTGCTTGAAGTCCTGGTAGTCTTGCCACTAAAGCGTATGCTCTTGCTTCGAAGGCTAATGGGTCGACGAACAAGTGACTTACCCCTGAGTCTTCAATCAGATAAGCATGGTCGTCTTCTGAAGCGAGTGGATGCATCCAGGTAGAGCGAAGTCCAAGCAGGTAAGCTGCCGCATTCACAAGAAAAGCCTCGGGACGATTCGAGGACAGACAAGCGATTGCATCGCCACGCTTTAATCCTTTGGACTGCATAAACTGGAACATCTTGCTGAGCATGTCGCCAAACACGCGGTAGCTTATTTGCTGTTCATCGAGCACAAAAGCTATGCGATCTGCGCCACGCTGTATCGCGCGAATAATCAAATCGCCCATCGTGCACGAGTCGTTTAAGGGAAAATGCATCGGCATGCTGTTGGAGATCATGGTGCTGAGCTAACCCTTCGGTTTCAAAATTAGTTCGTTATGATCGCAACAACGCTTGCATTCATACATGAAGCAAGCGTTGCAGCCAGGAAGGCGGGCCATGCCAGCGCCGCTAAGTCTGCTCTGCGCTCGGGTGCCATTGTGCCAATCCCACTAATTTGAATGCCAATGCTTGCAAGATTGGCAAATCCGCACAAGGCATACATGGCGATGAGACGCGATCGATCCGATAAGGCCTCGGCAGGCATCGCACTTAGCTGGATGTAGGCAATGAACTCATTGAGCACGCTCTTCACGCCAAGCAGCGAACCCACTTTAGCCGCCTCAGTCCAATCAATCCCCATTAGCCAGGCGATGGGCGCAAATATCCAGCCCGCAATCCGCTCGAGCGTCAGTGGCGCACCGAATACGTCGGGCAGAAAACCCACCAGACCGTTGGCCAACGCAACCAAGGCCGTCAAGACAATAAGTATGGCAATAATATTTAAATAAAGTGATAAGCCATCGCTTGTCCCGCGCGTGATGGCGTCCATCGAACTTTCGTAGATTCGCGGAGGCGCTTGAAGTGCTTGCGCATGATGACCGGCATCGGGAATGAGCAAATGTGCAAACAAAACCGATGCAGGCACCGACATCACCGACTTAGTGATTAAATGCCCCATCGCACCTTGGAATAAATCACCTAACATTGCTGAATAAATCACCATCACCGAACCAGCGATCGTAGCCATGCCAGCCGTCATCACCAGTAGAAGTTCATGCGAGGACATGCTGGCCAGATAGGGGCGCACCAGCAAAGGTGCTTCGGTTTGACCCAGAAAGATGTTGGCTGTCGACACCAACCCTGCCGGCCCTCTAACACCTAGTGTTCGCTCAAAGACTAAAGCGATCGATCGTATGAGCCAAGGCAAGATACGCCAGTACCAAAGCAGTGCAGAAAGCGCAGACATCACAATCAAAAGCGGCAACACTTGAAAAGCGAAAATCACCAAACTGTTCGGATTGCTAACGCTAAATGGTGTATCGCCACCACCCAGATAACCGAAGACAAAGGAGCTCCCGCGCAGCGTTGCGGTGCCGAGTGCACTTACCGCAAGGTTAAGTTGCAAAAGCACTTCTTTAACAAGCGGCGCTTTAAGCATTAACCAGCAGATTGCAAATTGCAACGCAATAGCTATTAGTACGAGACGCCAGCTGATGCGTTTTCTATCCTTGGATAAGGGCAGTACAAGGACCACGAAAACGAAGATCCCAAGCGCTGCTTGCAATGACGAATTCAAACCTTTAGGCCCATGTTATTTGAGGCGGATCTCGCGCAAACGCTCTTGTAAGTAATCATCAGCGAGCATTGGCGCAGCAGGGGTCGGACGCCCAGGTCCACAGCATGAGGCAATCGCATCAATCAGAAAATCTGGATTAAAGTGCAAGAAAAAAGGCATGGAGTATCTCGAGCGTTTCGACCGCTCTCCAGCAGGATTAACCACCCGATGGCTCGTTGACTTCAGCACGCCGTTGCTAAGTCGCTGCAACATGTCGCCAACATTGACCACCATGGACCCAGGTTGCGGATTAACCGGTATCCATGCACCCGCGCGGGTACGTACCTGCAAGCCGGGCTCTTCAGCACCTAAAAGCAATGTAATCACATTAATATCTTCATGCGAACCTGCGCGCAGGCTCTGAGTCGGCGAAGTCGACATCGGCGGATAGTGAATCACACGCAGCACACTATTGCCAAGATTTACTTTGTCATTAAAAAAATCAGGATCCAGCCCCAATACTTGAGCGATAGCCCGCAAAAGGCGCTGGCCGGTTTGATCGAAAGCATGGAAAACTTCCAGGCAAAGTGACCTAAATCCGCGGATCTCCTCGATCCACAAATTTTCAGGCATGTAGCGTCGATAGGGATGCCCTGCGATTAACTCACGGCCAATATGCCAAAACTCTTTGAGATCGACATGATCGCTACCCTTCGCCGTCTCAATGCCAAAGGGTGTATAACCTCTCGCGCCAGCGCCATGGGCTAGACGATAGGCCAACTTCTTCGCTTCAGGCCATTGAAAAAAAAGCTGGAACATCGCAAGGAAAGGATCAATCAGCGCCTGCGAAATGCCATGATCGGTGATGACCACGAAACCAACCTCTTCGTAAGCCGTCCTCAATTGCTCAATGCTTTGGGCTTGGTCGAGACTGCGAAGGCTAAGGGTTGGAATTTCAGGGCTCATACGCTGATTATCAGCTACGATTCGCTCATGAAACAACGTATCCTGATCCGGAATGCAAGGATTCTCCAAGCACGTAAAGCCTCACTCCTTGGCTTACACCAGCTATTGATCGAAGATGGCCGCATCAAGTCGATCGCGCCAAACGAGGCACTAGAGCAACCAGGTCAGGAGGGGCCCTGCAGGCCCGATGATTTGACCCATCAAATCGATGCTCAAGGTGACGTATTGATGCCCGGACTCATTGACTGTCATGTCCATGTTCTTGCTTCGCAGATGCACCTTGGCCAGTTGGGAAAACTGCCTAATGTCTTAGCCGTTCTTCGTTCGGTACCAATTCTTGATGCCATGATTCGCAGGGGATTCACCACCGTTCGGGATGCTGGCGGTGCTGACGATGCGCTTGCGCAGGCAACTGCAGAGGGCACTATCGTCGGGCCGAGGATACTTCCCTCTGGTAGGGCGTTGTCGCAGACAGGTGGTCACGGTGATATGCGCGAGCGCAGCGATATCATTGAGGCTTGTGCTTGCACACCAAAAGTTGGTGCCATCTCGAGAGTTGTAGACGGTGTTGATGCCGTGCGTAAGGCCGTGCGCGAGGAGATTCAGCGAGGAGCAACACAGATAAAAATTATGGCCTCCGGCGGCGTGGCATCACCTAACGATCCGATCCACTTTTTAGGATACAGCGAAGACGAAATCAAGGCTGCTGTCGGCGAGGCAGACAATGCGTCAAGTTATGTCATGGCGCATGCTTACACAGCACGAGCAATTAAGCGAGCGATTCGCTGCGGTGTTCGAAGCATCGAGCACGGCAACTTGGTCGATGACGAAGCAGCCTTAATGATGGCTGATGCCGGTGCATTCGCGGTTCCAACATTGATCACCTACGAGGCATTAGCTGAAGAAGGTAAAGCGCTTGGACTACCTAAAGCGTCGTTAGCTAAGATTGAGTCAGTACGGGCCGAAGGCTTACGCTCGCTCGAGACATTTGCAAAGGCCGGCGTCTCGATGGCCTTCGGAAGCGACTTGTTAGGGGCCACCCAGCGTTTACAGTCAGAGGAATTCCGGCTTCGAGCATCCGTGCTTGGTACGGCAGCCGCTATACAGTCTGCCACATACGCGGCTGCAAAACTCATTCGACGAGAGCACGAACTCGGTGACATTTTCGAAGGCGCGCTCGCCGATCTCATACTGCTTAAGGGAAACCCAATACAAGATATTCGTGTACTTTGTGGTCAAGGCGAAAGCATACGGTGGGTCATGAAAGAAGGACGTTTAATATCCCCCCCTCAAACTTAAACAGTTAGTTCGGTTTGGCCCTGTCATCGCCATAAGCAAAACATGCCACTTGCCGTCTTGCATCAACCAAGCGCAGCTCAGGCCGCTCACGCGCACATTGAGGCATAGCATGGGGACAACGCGGATGAAACGCGCAGCCACTGGGTGGCGCCAAAGGATTAGGTACTTCGCCCGCCACCGGAGTGCGATCTTTTCCTGTACGTTCTAAATCTGGTATTGCATCAAGAAGCATACGGGTGTAGGGGTGTAATGCTTTTTCAAACAATGCTTGGTTCGATGCCACTTCAACAAGGCGTCCCAAGTACATGACGCCAACACGATCGCTCACATGCCGAATTACCGCAAGATTGTGCGAAATGAAAAGGTAAGTCAGTCCGCGACTTTGCTGTAAATCCTTCATCAGATTGAGCACTTGCGCCTGAACCGATACGTCAAGCGCAGATGTCGGCTCATCACAAACCAAAAACTCAGGCTCAGAAGCAAGCGCCCTTGCAATCGAAATTCGCTGCCTCTGACCACCCGAAAACTGATGGGGATAGCGGGCTGCATCCGATGCCGCCAGACCAACCTGCGCAAGTAGCATCGCCACACGCTCCCTGATCGCAGTCTGATCCTCGAGTAGGTAGTGGACCTTTAAGGGCTCGGCAACAATATCCCCAACCGTCCATCGCGGGTTCAAACTCGCATAAGGGTCTTGAAAAATCATTTGTATTTTTTGCCGCAGGGACACCTTGCCATTTATCTTAATACGGTCTAGATGTTGTATTGGATGCCCTTCAAACCGTACCTGGCCGTCACTGCAGCTGTAGAGTCCAACGAGTAGACGAGCAACGGTTGACTTGCCGCAACCCGACTCTCCAACCAGCCCAAAAGTTTCACCTTTCTTGATGTGAAAGCTCAACCGATCGACCGCATGTAAATAACGCTTTGGCTTTCGCTCAAGTATTCGATTTAACCAAGGCTCACTAACATCAAAGCGCTTGCTTACATCGATGGCCTCAATCAGCACGTCGGCGCTTTCAAGATTTGGCAGGGACGCTGAGGAGATAGCGCGGTCACTCATGATGCAAGCACCCAACAAGCTGCGTGAGAATCACCGGCCTCTCGCAATTCAGGGCGCTCAGTCTGACAGCGTACGATGGCTGCTGAACATCGCGGATTGAAGGCACAACCCTTCGGAATCGCATCGAGCCGCGGCATGGCACCTTCAATTTGGGCGAGCCTTTCGCGATGCGCGCGAACCGAAGGAATTGACGCCATCAAGCCCTTCGTGTAGGGATGCTTTGGTCGGTGAATCATAGAATCGACAGGACCAATCTCAGCGACTCGGCCGGCATACATCACGGCCACCCGGTCTGCGGTCTCGGCGATAACGCCCATGTCATGGGTGATCAACATAATCGATGTGCCCAAATCGCGCGAGAGTTGCTTGAGGAGTCGGATGATTTGTGCCTGAATCGAAACGTCAAGCGCGGTTGTTGGCTCATCAGCCACGATCAGCTTAGGCTCTGCTGCAAGCGCTAGAGCGATCACAACACGCTGACGCATTCCACCAGAAAATTGGTGTGGGTAATGGTCAATCCTTAGCTCAGGCGCAGGAATCCCGGTTCTAGCAAGTAACTCAATAGCACGATGCCGTGCCTGGCTATAGGTCATCGCTAGGTGTGTCTGAATCGTGTCGGTCAGTTGCCGACCAACGGTAAACAAAGGATTTAGCGAGGTTAGCGGATCTTGAAAAATAGCAGCGATTTCTTTACCGCGTAAGCTTCGCATGGCCTCAGGCGGTAGTGCATCGATTCTCTTACCTTCAAGCCAAATCTCGCCACCAGTAACCCGTCCTGGCGGTTCGAGTAAGCCGATGATAGCCGCACCGGTTAGGGACTTACCTGCTCCAGACTCACCGACAACGCCAAGAGTTTCGCCGCGATAAATACTGAATGACACATCATCGAGCGCAGTCAGGCTTCCTTTTCGCGTTGGAAATTCTACACGCAAGTGGCGTAGCTCAAGCAATGGCGCATTAACAATCGTTTTGTTATTGTAATTTTGGATTAAGGGCATCGCGAAGCCAATCACCAAGCAAATTCACCGACATACACAGCAAGACAAGCGCAAGCCCAGGGAAGACCACAAGCCACCACTCCCCTGAATAAAGAAAGTTATTACCGTTATTAATCATCGTCCCTAGCGAAGGGCTTGTCGGCGGGACTCCGACGCCCAAAAAAGATAACGTCGCCTCTGTAATGATTGCTGTCGCTATGTTGATTGTTGCGATCACCAATACAGGCCCTGTAACATTAGGCAACACATGCTTGAGCATAATAGCGATTGACGGAACGCCGATCACCCTTGCCGCTTGCACATACTCCTTGTTTTTCTCAACAAGCGTTGAACCGCGGACCGTTCTGGCATAAGAAACCCAATTGGCGAGGCTAATTGATCCAATTAGCACCAGGATGGCCATTTGCTCTCCGTGCCCTTGATCCGCGAAGATAACTCTCGCAACACCATCAATCAAAAGCGCGATCAAAATAGCGGGAAAAGACAATTGCACATCGGCTATTCGCATAATGACAGCGTCAAGTCGACCGCCCACAAAACCCGAAACCAGTCCAAGCCCGACACCTAGAAACATCGCTAGTATCACCGAACTAAAACCGACCAGTAGTGAGATGCGCGAACCGTAAAGAATCGTCGAAAGTACATCTCGCCCCTGATCATCGGTACCGAGCAAGTACTTACCCTGTCCTTGCTCCATCCAGGAAGGTGGCAATAAGGAATCGTTCAGATCAAGACTCGCTAGGTCAAAGGGATTAAGCGGCGCAAGCGAGGGCGCAAAAAGTGCACCGCCTATCATTAGCAATGCAATCAAAGCGGCAAATTGAGCAAGTCGGGACCGCGTAAAGCTATAAAAAACAGGACTTTGAAGCCATCGATCGAACATTAATGACGCCCTGGCGACGAAGGTTCAATCCTGAGCCTAGGATCGACCGCAACATAGAGCATATCAACTATCAAGTTGATACTCACAAATACGAAAGAAATCATCACTAGATAAGCTGCCATAATGGGTACGTCTGCCGTTTGCACCGACTGGATAAAGAGTAGTCCCATCCCCGGCCACTGAAAGACTGTCTCTGTAACGATAGCAAAGGCGATCAAAGACCCCAATTGAAGGCCTACAATGGTTATAACAGGTACGAGCGTATTTTTGAGCGCGTAACTGAAGTTGATAAGCTTTTCACTTAAGCCGCGCGCCCGAGCAAACTTGATGTAGTCTGTCCGTTGTACCTCTAGCATCTCGGCACGAACCATGCGCATGATCAGAGCAAGTTGGAAAAGCGCTAGGGTAATCGCGGGCAGCACAAGATGCTTGAGGCCATCAATAGTGATCAAACCGGTGCTGAAACGACCCCATTGAACGACCTCACCACGGCCGTATGAAGGAAGCCAGCCAAGCACAACGGCAAACAGCAAAATAAAAAAGATACCCACCAAGAACACCGGTAGCGAAACACCAAGTAGTGAAATCCCCATAAATAACTGACTCAGCAGCCCGCCCCTTCTCAAAGCGGTGTAAACCCCCATGGGTATGCCTGTCAGCAGCGCAATCAACCCAGCGCAAAGCGCGAGCTCAAGAGTCGCCGGAAACCGCTCAGCCAAGAGCTCAGACACTTTTCGCCCTTGCCGGTAGGACACACCGAACTCGCCTTGAACCGCATGGCCCACGAAGTGCGCAAACTGTACATAAAAGGGTTGATTAAGACCAAGATCCTCCCGCAGTTGAGCGCGCTGCTCGCTCGTGGCATCCTGCCCCAACATCGAAAGGACAGGGTCGCCAACATACTGAAAAAGAGAGAACGCTATAAATGCAACGACCAGCATAACCATGCTGGCCTGGAGCAAACGTCTAACGACAAATGCAAACAAAGCTAAAAAGGTTCAATCAAATTGAAGCGGATAAATTAGCTTGATCACTTCACAGTGGCGTAATACATCTTGGGTGCGTCATTGGAATTATGAGCGATGCTGACCGATTTTTTCATGGCCCAAGGACGCATCTGATGATGCAAAGTGATGTATAACGCGTCATCTCGAGTAATCGTTAGGGCTTCGCGGATCATTGCATCGCGCTTTGCCTTATCCATTTCAGTCTTCATAGCGTCGACGAGGGCATCGACCTTTGGATGACTAACCTTGCTTAAGTTAAAGTTGCCGTCTGCCCCAGTGGTCTTGGTGCGAACCAACGACTGCAAACTGTACTGAGCATCATAGGTTGCAACGCCCCATCCAAGCATATAAGCGCTCGAATCAAAGTTCTGGATCTTTGAAATAAAGGGTCCAAAGGGCATTGCATTTAACTTGGTTTTTACACCAATTTTCGCCCACATACCAACAACAGCCTGGCATACCTCCTCATCGTTTACATAACGATTATTTGGACAATCAAGGGTAAATTCAAAGCCACCCGGGTAGCCTGCCTCCGCCAATAACTTTTTGGCTGCATCCACATTTGCTGGGCCTGTCTTATCAAGATCAGGGGTATATCCATGAACCCCTGGCGCAACCAAGATGGCAGCGGGAATCGAAAGGTTTCTCATGATGGTACGCTGAATGGTTGGACGATCGACCGCCATCGAAAGCGCGCGACGAACCCGAACATCTTTGAATGGATTCTTGCCTTTGACGCCGTACTTCAACTCCTCGCTACCTTGGTCCAAACCGAGAAAGATTGTTCTAACTTCAGGACCGTCTAGCACAAACAAGCTTGTGGTGGATCGAAGTCGTGCAACATCCTGAGTAGGCAAATCA
>Ga0208048_1000640_pt1 | contig 18725 bp, 16 predicted proteins | sample Malawi_45m_30L_FD_184163 | JGI IMG/M metagenome (GOLD analysis project Ga0208048, IMG submission 184163) | Freshwater microbial communities from Lake Malawi, Central Region, Malawi to study Microbial Dark Matter (Phase II) - Malawi_45m_30L... | ecosystem: Environmental > Aquatic > Freshwater >...
GCGGGATTCTGGCACTCAGACTCCTGCCTCCGGGGCAAGATCAGTACCGAAAGAGTAGGCTACTGTTGCGGCAACTGCAAGGAATCCGCCGGGGAATTGGAGCCGGGATTCGGACGATTTGGTGTAATCCTGCGGTTCCTGTGGTTGTCTCAGACCCGGTCCGCCCCCCTCCCGTCCTGCCCCTTCCTTAGCACGCGTCTTTCCAGCCCGAGCACTACCCACCACGGTAACAAGTCCCTGTTTTGGCGTGTGGCTGCAATCTTCCGAGCCGTTCGTGGGGCAAGGGTGACTTTGTGGCTGTCGGTTGCGTGCTTGTGTGTACCTCGTTGTTACTGACTGAACACTCGGTTGTAATCTCCGATTGATTTGGAAGCACAATCACCGCTCCTGCCGCTGCTGCATTCGCTTGGCTCCAGGTCTCCAGAGTTAATTGACTTTGGCATTACGCCTTTGATTTACAGCGTGTCTTATGTCTGCGATGTGTTTTTAGCTTTGCGGTCAGTGGTTTGCATCGGGGATTATCAACAGGCGCTGTCGAACGCCGACGGGGTTGTGTATACAACGGAAGTCCGGCTATGACCACTGCACAGCCTCTGCTGGTCGAACCGCAAATGCTGCCCCTCGCAACTCCGGACCAGGCCGAAGAATTCGGCGAAGATGATTACGGAGTCTATTGTCGGTTCCGTATCGGCGAAGTGCAGTTCGCGCTGCGCTGGATTGCCCCCGGTACCTTCATTATCGGTTCGCCGGAAAATGAACGGGCAGGTATCCTGACGAGGGGCCGCAGCATCAGGTCACAATCAGCCGGGGGTTCTGGCTGGGTGAAACACCGGTCGCGCAGCAGCAGTGGCAGGCCGTGGTGCAGGCCTGCTCGGGCTCAGGCCTCGCCGCTGATCCCAGCCACTTCAAAAACCAGCCCCTGCACCCTGTGGAATCGGTCAACTGGCACCAGTGCGTGCAGCTCTGCAACCACGTGCAGGCACTGCTGCGGTCGGACGAACCGTTTCAGTGGCCGACCGAGGCCGAATGGGAATTCGCCTGCCGCAGCGGCACCAGCGGCGCGTGGCAGGACGGGACGGCCTGCACAGATCCGACCGGCAAGGATCCAAACCTTGATCGGCTGAGCTGGTTTGACGACAACAGCGACGAGTCGACTCAGCCGGTCCGGCGGCGAAAGACGGCCAGAAACAGCGTCACAGCCACACCGGCGGCCAGCAGCCAGGGCAGGAAATGCGACGGATGCGCGACATAATGCAGCACCCCATGCTGATTCAGCGGATCACCATGACCCTCGTGTGCCGCCGCAAATGACATCCGGCCCGCCAAAGCCAGCACAACCGCCAGTCCGCCCCATACCACCCGCTGCGAAACCATGAAACTGAGTACTCCGGTGAAACCCCGTACGAACCTGTTTATGAACTGTGTGCGTTATTCTGGCGGGTTCTCAGCATTCCTGCAAGTGGCGGTGCCGGGGGTGGGCGCGGGGTAGCCACGAATGGAGTTCGAGTTCTTGCACCGCTCATGGACGCGCATGGACGCGAATGGAGACGAATGGGGTTGGGTGGCGGTTCGAATCGCTTGTCAATCTTCGTGCTCGTGCTCGACTTTGACTTCCTTGCCGCGTCTTGCGGTTACTGCCGTGGCAGGCGGCATGCGAGTACGAGTACGAACTGCGGGCGTTTGGGCTGGCAGGGTTCGCAGTTTGGAGTAGCCATTGCCAGTTAACCTGCAGGCAGTTGGTCTTACGCGAAGAGGAAACCACAGACGGCTCAAGTGGTCTGTGTGATGAACTGCTCGCTCTACTTTCAATTTTCTCGAATCTACCTTCTATGGCATGGATGCCATGGCCGTTCGCTCGTTTCATCTGCGCGATGAGAGGATCGCAGTTTTTTTTACCGCGAACGGACGTAAATGGAAAGCATTGCCATTCGTGCTCGTAATCCTGCTCTTGCTCTTGCTCTTGCTCGTAATCGCCTTCTTTGCAGCATCCTGCTGCCGTTGTCCCCTGCATTCATTTCCGCGTGATGGCAGCCCCTGATGGTTCTTTTCGCCTCGGATCGCCCCAAAGATGTTCCGTGGCTGCACGCGATCGAGGGGACTCAGGATCGGTCATAATTTTCCAGCTCTCGGGCAAGCCGAAGCGTAACAAAAAAACAGGGTGCGGGATCCTGAAGGATCCCGCACCCTGCGGTATGTTGCCCTGCGCGGTTCTGAACCACGCTGTCAAATAAATCACTCGGTCTGCGGGCGAGTTCCACGGCCGCCGGGAGCACCCTGACCACCACGCTGGCCACGACCGCCACCAAAACCACCGGGTCCGCCGCCGAAGCCGCCACGGCCACCCATCATGGCTCGCATGTCAATTTCGAACTTTGCGCCCTGCATTTCTTCCAGTTGCTTCTTCTGCTCGTCCGACAGCACGGCCATCGCTGAATCCGTGGATTTCTTGCGAGCAGCTTCCATTTTTTCACGAATTGCATCGAAGCCGCCACCAAATCCGCCAGCGCCCGGACCACCTGCACCAGGAGTTCCCGGGGCACCTGGGCCTCCGCCGCCACCCGGGCGACCGCCACCAAGGCTGCCACGCATTTCTTCAAACATCTTCTGCATGTCCGACAAGCTGGCCTTTTCGGCTTCGTCCAGCTTCGCAACCTGATCTTCCGAAATCTTCAGCTTACCCTTCATGTCGTCAGCCTTCAATGTGGCCACCACACCGGAAGCAATCCGCAGTTGCAGAGAAATCTGGTCGAGACGGTCCTTCTGAGGTTCTTCCAGCAGAGCGTTCAGGACTTCGTCAGTCTTCTTGCTCAACTCGTCACGCTGCTTCTGCATGTCGGTGAGCATCTTTGTGCGTTCTTCTTCCGACATGTTCTGCACGGCATCACGGTCAGGACGCGGACCATTGCTCTGCTCTTCACGGTAGGCATCCAGAGCCGCATCGATGACGGCTGACTGAGCATCGTCGATCTTCAGTTCGGTCCGCACCTGCTCAATACCCAGCAGGCGAGCACGGTCGAAACGCGGAGCCATCATGCCGGCGCCCCGACCGCCAGCAAACATACCAAAACCGCCGCCGCCGAATCCGCCGCCGAATCCGCCGCCACCACGCTGGCCACGACCCTGCGGAGGCTGACCGCCACCGTCACCACCCTGCTGAGCTGAAGCGGTGGAGGAAAACACCACTGCCGCGAGACTGAACAAGCAGATCCGACGAATCATCTTACTAAACCTCATGTCCCCTCCCAAAAACCACAAAGATAGGAAACTGGCAGACAGGAATCCAATGCCGCCGGATCTTTTGCAGGCAACGGCGAATTGCCGATGTCTAACCTTTTTAAACCGAATTTTCCCCCACAGGTGCCCTCGAAAATTGGGGTTCGGGGATTTTTCACCAAAAAAATGATGTACTCACCCCGCTTAGCCTCGGCAAATCCTTTCCAGCAGGCCAGCCGCCAGAGCCCGGAAAGGAACAGATCTGCAGTGTGGCAAAGAACTTGCAGCAAACTGCCGGCGGTGTTACTGGGATCGTCAGTTAATAAGTGATCAGTGTCGCGCAGGACATCCAGGTCCCATGTTTCCCATCTGGCCCATGTGCCGCGTGCGGGCCTGTTGCCCCGCCCGGACCGCACTTCTGTGGCCGGAATTTTCCCAAAACGGTAGAACTCAGGCCACGGAACAATCACGGCATTTCACGGCACGTTTGCTGCCGGGCGCGGCTGGTTCCGCAGGAGCATCATAATGCCGCAGCGATCCGGTCCTTTCCGAGGTTTTCGCCGCACGACTCCAGTGGGAGCCGTTCCGGGGACTCTGCACCGCCCGCCGGAACCCGTATCCGCCGCCTGCCGAATTACTCGCATGGAGTGGTCACACGACTTCATTCACGAAGAGGTGATCGATACGTTTGAGGAATTGAACGAGTTGGTGCCGGCCGATCGCCGTTACTGGTTTCGTGTGGAGGGGACTCTGGATGTTGAAACCGTCCGCCGACTCGGTGAAACCTTTGATCTGCATCCGCTGGCCCTGGAAGACGTCCTCAACACTCATCAGCGCTGCAAGGTGGAAGAATATCCTGAGGTTCTGTTCCTGGTGACTCGCCTGCCCGTTTACGAAGCCGAGGGTCAGCTGGCGACGGAACAGGTGAGCATGTTTCTGGGGGACGGTTTTCTGGTCACGCTGCACGAAGGGCGAGCTCCCGTGCTGAATCCGGTCCGTGATCGCCTGCTGCATGCTCGCGGCCGGATCCGCGAATTCGGTGCTGACTATCTGGCCTACGCGGTGCTGGATACGGTGATTGACAATTTCTTCCCGGTGCTTGAGCGCCTCGGGGAACGGCTGAATCATGTGGACGATTCTCTTGAAACCGGCAGTCATGTGGATACTCGCACTGAACTGCGGCGTGTGCGGGCTGATCTGCTGCTGCTGCGTCGCACGATCTGGCCGCAGCGTGACGCGCTGTCGCTGCTGTTGCGTGATGACTGCCCGCTGATCTCCGCGTCGACTCGTACGTGGCTCCGCGACTGCTATGATCACACCGTGCAGCTGATGGACGTGATCGAGACCTGTCGGGAACTGTGTTCAGATCTGCGAGATTTTCATGTGGCTGACATCAGTTATCGCAGTGGCGAAGTGATGCGGACTCTGACGGTGATTGCCACATTCTTTATGCCGCTGAGTTTCATTGCCGGCTTTTACGGGATGAATTTTGATCACATGCCGGAACTGCACTGGCAGTGGGGCTATCCCAGCGCCATTGCTCTGATGCTGTGTGTCTCCGGGGGGCTCGGCTGGCTGTTTCGTCGCAAACGCTGGTTCTGAGCCGCTTCGGCATTGCGCGGGGTTTTTGCACCACGAATAGACACGAATCAGCTGGCGGTTTTTGCACCGCTGATGAACGCTGATGGACACGAATGTGCGAACACAAAGGCGAGCCGCGGACGGTAGTCCGCGGGTGCGAGTTTTACTGACTGCGGCGGCGCAGTATCCGAGGCGCACACCCGGGCACTGCCGTACCCGGCTCGCCCGCTCTTCCGTCGCGTCTTCTCGTGAGAAAAACGCCCCCTGTTGCTTTACGCAGAGCCGCGAAGGGAAACGCACAGATCTGGGTTGACGTGTGTCGTGTGGTCGTGGCTTTTCGTTGCAGGTTTCTCGGGTCCTCATTCTGCGGCAGTCGTGCTCTTACTGATATCTTCGGGCTGAAAAGCTCGGGCTGCCCCGGACGGGCTGTTTGTGGCCGATTTGAGGCTCAAAATCGGTGGTTTGTTGGTGGCAAGGTGATTCCACGTTCGCTCTGTACCAGACTTTGGTTATACTGTTGAGGCGGCGTGCACTGGTGCTCACGGCTAGAATCCGTTCACTATGAATGCTCCTTCGGACAATCTGAAGCCCAAATCGGTACCTCGGCAAGAGGCTGCTGCGTCTGATGCGCCGATGGCAGAGAATGTCGGCCACGTAACCAGCGTCGCGATTCAGACAGCGTCTGCCGAGCCATCTGCTGATGACCAGCAGTCAGGGCCGCTAGTGGCTTTGCTGTCATCGGCTGCTGCCGTCAGCCTGTATTCTTCGATGACTTTCCATCTGGCAATGTGGGCGACGGCGCTGGTGCTGCTGCCGCTGCTTGGTTTTGACGTGCTGGAGATGCTGACTTTTGAAGACCGTCCGCTGCAGGTGGCTCTGGGTGACGAAGAAGTGCTGGACGATGCAGCGTTTGTCGAAACGGCCGATGATCTGAATTCCACCAGCCTGCAGTCGCCTTCCACGCTGGAACAGATGGCGAAACAACTGCAGCAGGCAGAGAATGCGTGGCTGCGTTCAACGGCTGAAGATGCGTTCGCGGCGATGACCGGGCAGCAGGATTTGGCCGAAGATGCGTCGGATCTGGGCGGGTTGCTGAAGATTCCGGTGGATGGCCTCGCGGTGACCAAAGGCAGTTTCACAGCTTTTACCATTCCCGCAGCGCCGCAGCCCAGACAGTCCTATTCGATTGTGATCGAAGTTAAACTGCCGGATGACGTCAAAAAGTACCGCGTCAGCGATCTGTCGGGCAAGGTGCGAGGCACGGATGGTTACGAACAGAAGTTGCCCTATGACACCAGGACTCCGGGGGCCGCCGGTTACCCGGTACCGGGTGGCAGCATCAAGCGACTTGAGTCCAGCACCATCCTGGACGTGGTGAAGAACAAGGTGCAGATTGTGATTCGAGTCCCGGGTGGTGGCCGGCTGGTCAAGGACGTGATTACAATTCGTTCGCGGCGTCTGAAGGAAGATCAGGAACTGGAACTGATTTTCGGTCAGGCTCGCGAGTAGCCCCTTGGCCTCCGGCCGTGGTGCGTTGTTACTGCACCACGAAGGGACATAAAAACGCTGTGTTTTTCGCGTGCTTTGGGCAGGTTGTTTGTAGCTAGGGCTTTCCAGCCCTAGCCCCCGCTCTCTGAAAAGCGTGGCATTCCTGCCCGCCGATCGTGTCGCGTTGCGGCCCTGGCGGACTTTCGGTCAGTATTCGTCGCGAGTCTGGATGAAGAGGGCTTTCTTTTCGCCGGGCAGTGTGAAGTCAAACCCGCAGGCTTTGAAGAAACCGTCGCTGGAGGTGATAGCCATGACTTCGAGGACATTGCGGCTGACTGCCAGCTGTACGCAGCGGCTGACGAGTCCACGTCCGATGCCGCGTCCGTGAAATTCCGGATCAACGGCCAGGCTGCGGATTTCGGCCAGTTTGGGGGAATAGATTTCCAGAGCAGCGAAGCCGACGACACGCTGGTCTGCGACAGCCACGAACCCCGAAGGCACCAGTTCGTACAGTTCGTCGGCGGTGCGTGGCAACAGGCGATTGGCCTGCACAAAACGATCGACCAGTTCCTGCAGCTGCGGCAGATCAGTGACCTGTGCCGGGCGGATTTCGTAGCTGGCCTGGTCCGGGCTGCCGTCTTTTGAATGTGACATTGCGATGCGAGCTGCTGTGGAAATGGTTTCTGGCATTGAAGGCAGGGGCTTTCACACTGAATACCGTGTCTGTGGGGACGACGGCGAACACCGTGACTGTTCACCGTCGGGAAATCATAAACGCAATCAGATCAGGACAGGGGAAAATTTGGCGGCTGTGTCGAGAATTCGGGGAAATTCCAGGCGGTGTCCTGCAATGATTGCCGGAAGCAGGGCCGGGGTTTGCACACCGCATCGGCATGAATCGGCTGCGTTTCTGTAACTCGGGCTTTCCAGCCCGAGCAAAGTGCTGAACAGCACTGCAAAGCACTGGCGGTTTTTGCACCGCTAATGTACGCTCATCAATGCGAATAAGATGGGAATGAGGTTTGAGTCCCTCGTCTTGCTCGTACTCGAATGTGAACTCTCCGCAGCATCTTGCCGCTGCTGCCGTTGTCCGCGGCAATCGACTATGAACTGGGGGCCGTGGGTAGCGACGTTCGCAGCAACTGACTGGTCAACAGACTTCACAACGCCCGTCCTTTCTTCATGGCTTCGCCTGAGAAAAAACTCGCTCTTGTTTGCCTGCCGTGCAGCCGCGCAGGGAAACGCACAGGGTCAGGTGACTCCAGTTGACTTGTGCGATGAGATTGCTGGTTTTCGCTGAACTGCTACGGTTGTGGTTTTGTTGCCGTAACCGTCCCTTGAAGCTCGAACCTGACCGCGTTTGATTCTACAATCCAAACGGGGTCTTTGGCGGCAATGGTTGCGGAATGGCGGAGCGGGTGTCGGGAGTGTGAAATGGAAATACTGAAAGAGCTGCTGGGCAAAAGTCCGGCGGTGGGGAAAGTCGACTGGCTGGGAATTTCACCGGCTGCTCATGCCACCATTCAGCCTCAGCAGTCTGTCCGGATTGTGCCAGGCGGCATTGCTGGCGATCATCACTGTCGTCCGCAGCGCGCATCCAAACGGCAGGTCACGCTGATTCAGTCCGAGCATCTGTCTGTTGTGGCAGACCTGCTGAACTGCAGCGAGCTGGATCCTGAGCTGTTGCGCCGCAACATCGTGGTGTCCGGGATCTGTCTGGAATCACTGCGGTATCAGCAGTTCCGCATCGGGACGGCCATTCTGTCCGGGTCGGGCAGTTGTCCGCCGTGTTCACGGATGGAAGAGAATCTGGGGCCCGGTGGCTACGCTGCGATGCTGGGGCATGGCGGAATCACGGCGATCGTGGTGGTGCCTGGCGAGGTGCAGATCGGTGACCTCGTGCAGCCTGTTGGGGGTGATGGGGTTTTACCTCGCAGCTGAACGGCGGAGGTCGTGGTTTGGAACCCCGAACGGCACGAAGCAGTACAAATGGGGAAGCATTGCGCTTCGTGCTCGTAATCGAAAAGCCCTCACTTGGGATCTTTGTTTCGATAACGAGCACGAGCACCATTTCACTGAGCACGAGCACGAAGGAATTGTGAAAACCTGAGTGCCTTGTTTGGGGACCGGGGATCGGGGGCATCTTCGGAACTTTTTGCCCGGAACCGCAGGCAGCCCGGTCCCGTTGAATTCGGGGCCCGAAACGATCCCACCACTGCCCTGCCCCTCGTGCTTCGTGCGATTAATCGTGCTCGTGCTCGAATTTTAACTCCCCGCAGCGAATCGCGGTTGCTGCCGTTGTCTGCGGCAATCTAGTGCGATCATCGGTACCGTCCGCGAGGGCGGACTGAGTATTAGTACGAGTTGGGGTTTTGGGGAGCGTGGTTCGCAGGCTGTGGGTGCGTTTTGAGGGTGACTGGCCCCCTCGCCCCCAACCCCTCTCCGCCGCTTCAAGTGGGCGAGGCGAGGATCAGTAGCCAGTGATCAACGGAGGTGCAGGTTGTTTGGTGTGATGCGAAGCTGCGAGGGGAAAGCCCAGAGGGCTGAGGTAGACTGTGTGATGAACTGCCCGCTCTCCTCTCAACTTTCTCGAATCTGCTCTCTATGGCACGGATGTCATGTCTCACCTCCGACCTGTTGCCCCGTTTTGCGGTGCGCGGGGAGGATCTTGTGGTCAGTGGGTCAGCCGCGGACGGGAGTCCGCGGGTGTGAGTGTTGCTGCTGCTGCTGCTGAGTGCGATGGTGCGGCGTCCCTGCCGAACTACCGGGCACGGCCGTTCCAGGCTGGCCCGTGCCTATCGCACTGTCGCTTCGAACGTGATGGTTCCGGTGGCGTTGGCCTCAAGTTCGCCGTCGAGTGTAAAGGTCAGTACCGAGCTGCCTTCGCCGTTGGGATCGATGGTTACCGAGCCAGGGTGTTTTTCGTCGATAGCTGCTGAGCCTTCAATGTACTGCAGGCGGGGTGTCAGGTTGTCGACAATCCGCACGTCGCTCAAAGGCAGCTCGCCGGTGTTCCGGAAACGGATTGTAAAGCGGACAACGTCACCGGTCTGAGCGGTGTGTACGTCGGCCAGTTTGACCAACTGCAGGACTCCGCCTTCACGCTGATCTTCAACTCCGACCGTCTGCTGTGTTTTCTGCACATCGCGAATAGCGGATGGCGAGTCGGTGGCGGCAAAGATTTGCGGGAACGATTTGCGTGTCCAGGCCTCGGCATTGCGGGCTTGCTGTGCCAGCACTGAGGCGTCCTTGCGGAGGAACGTGTGTGCGGCTGCCGAATCGCGGCTTTGTCGTCCTTTGTCAGCCTTCTGCGACTGTACCGGTCGTTCACGATTGAGTGACTGAGCGGGGGGCAGCGAGGCCATCATGCCATCGGCACCGTGGCGGGATTCGACGGCGACGAGTGCATCGTCGGCTACGCTGGCCTGCGGGGCAGTGCCGTTGTTGAGGCTGCCGATGGCGGCAGCCTCACGGGCTCCGACCGCCTTGTCAATTTTTGTATCGGCCGCCAGTCCTGTGGTGGTGCGTACGGATCCGAATCGAGGTGCGTAGATGGCAACGCGGTTGGATGCGACGGTACGTGAGTTCCCTGATGCATCGCGAAATGAGCCGACGGTATCTTCGGAATCAAGTCCGCTGCGGGTCGGGCTGCCGATAGCTGCTGTGGCCGCGCGATCGCCGCCATCGAACAGATATTCATCGGGAAACAGATCGGCCAGCGGGCTGGCGGCAATGGTGTTGGTGCGGGGCAGTCCTGAGCCGTCGGGGCGTGTTGCCAGGCGTGGTTCGGCCGCATGAAATCGGCGGGTCAGTCCGGCGGGTGCAGCCGGGGCGGGCTGACTGACTGGCACAGCCGACTGCGGTTTTACCAGCGAGATGACTCCTTCTGCTTCCGTTTCATCAGTCCCTGCAGCAGGCGTCAGCATTGAGACCTGACGCAGAGTGAAGCCGGCAGCTGAGCGGGCAGTGCGTGGCCACAGCAGGGCCTGTTCCGGGTAGCGGGCTTCTACGGGCCGACTGGCTTCAGCCGTTTCCTCGTCGATCATTTGCGGCGTGGTGGTGGAGTATACGTGGTCCGGTTCCTTCTGGAACGCGGCTGAGAGTCCGCAGCCGGTAAGTGACAGCAGTCCGGTGCTGAGCAGGCTGGAAGCCAGCAGTCTGCGGCGAAGTTTGCTGCAATGGTTCATGCGGCTGATCCTGTGCTGGCGTTGTATTCCGAGAAGTGTTGGATCTGAGTCAGTGGCGGCTGGCGACCGTGCTGGTTTGTTGAGCACTGGTCGTCTGCGGTGCGCGACGGGCGGAGCGTGGTTCGGGTGCGGGTGCAGGAGCCGCAGCGGCTGGTCCGCCACTGCCGAAGAAGAACGGCGGGGTCTGTCCGTCCACGGGAACTCGGCCCCCGATTCGCACGATGGCCAGCGGGCGTCCGTGCATTTCGGCGGCAGCGACGGCATTGTCTCCGGCAGGCACTGTGTGGGGACGTTCGCGTCGCAGCGGATCATCGGACGCTGCGGTCTGCGGTCGTTCCAGATAGATGACTCGAGTCACAAGTGCACCTGAGGCGGCCAGCCGCAGGTCGTCGGCGGTGAAGACGAACGGGATCGGATGCTGAAATTCCTGTCCGGCGGGCGGATGCAGTCGATCGAGCAGTTCGATGGTCGGGTAGAATTCGGCTGCGGGGAATTCCGGCAGCTCGCTCAGTCGCAGGCGGTACAGGTGTCCCATGCCGATGGCGAAGCTGGCCGGGGCGGCAGACTCAGCAGCCGGAGCAGGCTGGCCGGCGTGCAGTGCCACACTGCCTGTCGATGGCAGCTCGACGCGCATCGGCTGCAGCCACGTCGCATCTTCACTGCGGATTCGCTGCAGGATTGCGGCATTGTAGCCAGGAGGCAGACGATCATTCAGTGGCTGCCAGCCCGGGCCTGCGAGCGGCCCCTGAGCAGCGGCTGAACCACCGCTGACGGCCGTCAGCAGACTCAGCAGCAGAAGCGGAGCAGAGAATTTCATCAGAGGTCCCCGCGGAAGAAGAAGAGGGCACTGGCAGAGTCTGTCTGCAGAACAGGGGCGATGGAAGCTGCTGCTTCGATCGCCCCTGACTGAAGATCAACTGTCGGTAGTCTGACGGGGCGGTCTGCCGAACCGCCGGACGGGATCAGGGAACGAACACCGGAGCACGGCTGGCCGGGACAGAGACGTCGCCGGGAGCGTAGACCGGGTGAGTTTCCTTGTACTGAATGTGCTTGACAGGAGCCGGAACGCTATAGCCCGGGCTGTGTTCCACATCGATCAACATGTGGTCGACAGGCTCAGGAATGTTGTTCTTGCTCAGGTTACGTACCGTGTGAGACTTCAGGCCAGCAGGGCCTCCCAGCGGCAGATGCGGCGGGCCGGGCAGACCGATTGGAGTACCGGTCATGGGCATGCCCCAGGCTGGAGTCGGACCCATTCCGGATACCGGCATTTGAGCACCGGGAGTTCCCATCGCCGCCACCATGGCTCCGGGAACACCCTGCATGTGAGCAGGAATCAGACCGACCGGTGTCGGCGGAGCATACTGGCCTTCATCACCGCTGATCGTCTGGAACGAGACAGGGTGGACGCTGCCGTCAGGCTGCGGGGCCAGAGCCGGCTCTTCGAAGTTCATGTCCTTGCTGCCGACTCGCAGAACCAGCATGATGGTGCCCATTCGCTCGGCCTGCTGAATCGGATCGACGCCCGGGTCCAGAGTTGTGGAGACCAGAGTTTCCACTCCGGCAATCGCTCGTGACTGGAATTCCGGCGTTGGCAGGTAGATGACCTTGGTAACCATATTATTGCTGCGGACATGTTCCAGATCTTCTTCCGTCAGTTCCATGGGGACTGCATTGTGCTGCAGGTAGGCCATGGTGTTCGGGTGAGCCGAGCGGACTTCCAGAGTCGGGTACAGGCTGCGACCTTCCCAGCCTTCGCCCGGGATGTCAGCCAGCACCAGCTGGTAGATGGCTCCCTGACCGAAATCGGCGGTCCCCGGCACAATTTTCTGATTGCGGGCCAGAGTGTTGCCGGACAGCCAGCCGACCGACATGCCGTCTTGGCCAATGAACTTGATCTGAGTCGTCATGACCGGACCGGCCATCGCCGGACCGGGCTGAGCCAGCATCCCGAGAACCCCGGGGCCCGGACCGTCCACCATCGGACCCGGATGCGCCAGCATCGATGCCGGCGGGGCAACGTGCTGACTGGTTTTCACGACGGATGTCGTTCCGTCAATCCCGGCGCAGCCCATGCAGACCACCACGAGGGCGCTCAGGGCCAGAAAGTAATATCTCATTGCAACCCCTTCCTTGAGATGCTTCGTGAATCGAGGCATACCCAACTTCGATCCAACGGCAACCGGCAGATAACCGTATCCCTGAATACCGCAGTTGACTGGCTTGACCCGCCGCAGCGTTTGGCGTCGACCCTCACGGGGGCCGGTTGCTAAACTGACGGCTCGCAGCTGATACTCTCAGTTGCGTTCTGGCAGACAGACAGGTGACTCCTTCGGTTGACTCAGACGGCCGTAAAACGGCAACATGAGCACCCCGGGAAGTCGCCGAACCATCTTCCAATGGTCCATCTCTTCTTGTTTCGGGTCCGGAAGGCTCGATTCTTTGACAAATTCAGCAGATTCCGAACATGAATCACAAAGCTCAAAATTCTCCCAAACCACCCGTTCTCTCCATTCTCCGTGGATTCCGAACTGCGGGTGTCGGGCTTTTACTTTCGGCAGCCGCGGTTCTTGCGGATGAGAAGGCTGCCTCGCAGGATCCCCCAGCGGCACCGGCTGTTGCGACTCCCGCTGCCCAGGAAGTTCCTGCCGCGGCCCCTGCCCTGCCCTCGGCGGATGAAGTTTTGAATCAGGCCCGGTCGCGGCTGGAGGAGTTAGAGAGTCTGACCTGCGAACTGCAGCAGACGGCCAGTCTGGCAGGGATCAAGCTGGTGGCCAAAGGCAACTACACGGAAGCGTTCGGAAACCGAGTGCATCTGGCGTATCAGATTTATCCGATGTCACCGATAAAGGCGGCTGATGCACCAGCAATGTCCCTCGAAGCACCGGCGCTCGAATTCAACCCCGAAGACACTCGCGGAGAGCTCCTGCAGGTGTCTGACGGCAACGCAGTTTACACTCAGTGGAAGAACGGTGACTCGATTCGCGTGAATCGTCGCAATCTGCGAGACATTCAGGCGGCAGCCGCCACGGTTCCCGGCTATGAGCCTGGCAGTGTCGCGATGGATCTCGGGGTGGGCGGGCTGCGTTCTTTGCTGTCGCGTCTGCAGGCTTCGATGACATTTGTGCCGGTCAAGCGGGTGAAGGCCGGCGATCGTTCGCTGCTGGAAGTGACCGGCCGCTGGAGTGATCGAGTGCGGAAGGAAATTTTTCAGCTGCCTGAGGGTACCTTTGTAGACAGCCGTCCGCACGTACCGGAGTATGTGCGGGTGTATGTGGATCAGGAGACAATGCTGCTGCGTCGAATTCAGTTCCTGAAGCACAGCCTTGATCCGACTCAGAAATTAGCTCGCCCCCTGCTTACTCTGGATCTGCGGAACCTGAAGGTGAACCAGCCTGTCGATGCTGCGATGTTCAGCTATACGCCACCGGAAAAAACGCCGGCGGAGGACATTACGGAATCGGTGATCAGCGCGATCAAGGCCAGTCTGCAGGCCCCTGCACAGGCTCCGGCGACCCCGGGAACGCCTGCTGCTCCTCCGGCCGCCAAGGCTCCTTAATGGCCAGGACGCAACCAAAAACACGAGGCATGCTGCCACGAACGCCAAATTGCAGCACGGGCTTACCAGCCGCCTTGGACAAAAGTGCGAATATGCCAAAAGACGGTACATTCGGATCAAAAATGGCCGTTTTTTGAGGAAGATCTCGGGCTGGAAACCCCGAGTTGCAGTTTGTCTCTCTCGTCGTTTCAGCCCGAGCACCGCGCTGATGACTTTCTCACTAACCCCTCATCAAACCGCCTCGTCTCACGGGGTGAAGGGAGGATTGTGTGTTTTTTGCTGTGTAAGAGCGCAACAGCACCCCTGGCCGCTGGCAAGGATAGAGGGGATGGAGCTGAGGGTTGAGGTCCCCTTGTCCGTCAACGCATGTGGTCCCTGCGGACTGTTGGCCTCACGCGAAGCCGCGAAGTGAAACGCAAAGGGCTTTCCAGTCTCTATTCTGTGGCATTGATCAGTTGGCGTTTTTGAACCGCTAATGGACTCCAACAGCCACACACAAGGTTGGGTTGAGGTTCGAGTCACTTGTGATTAGTCGTACTCGTGCTCGAATTTGTGCTCGAATCTGAATGCAGTGAAGCGTCCTGCTCCGTGTCTCCGTGAGAACCAAACAGAGCTATTGTCGCAGGCTGGATCTCTCATGGAGGCGGGCGTGTTACGCACCGGGTGGTTATTGCAAAAAAACGGGTGTCCGTTTTGCAGATCCCGTTTCTGTGACTTGCATTCGGATTGGTATTTTGTATGCGATCAGGCGGGCAGGATGCCTTTGGCTTCCAGGTACGCGATGACTTCGCGGGCGAGTGCTTCGATGCCTTTGTTGTCAGAATCGAGCACAATTTCGGGATTTTCCGGAGCTTCATAGGGAGCGCTGATGCCGGTGAATTCCTTGATTTCGCCGGCTCGGGCTTTCTTGTAGAGGCCTTTGGGGTCGCGGGATTCGCAGGTTTCCAGGCTGGCCTGAACCAGAATCTCGATGAATTCCCCGGCGGGCAGCAGGGCGCGGCACATATCGCGGTCGGCCTTGTAGGGCGAGATGAACGCGGTTGAGACCACGTGTGCGGCGTCGGAGAACAGCTTGGCAACTTCTCCGATGCGGCGGATGTTTTCCGTGCGATCAGCGGGAGAAAATCCGAGATTTTTGTTGAGACCCATGCGGATGTTGTCGCCGTCCAGCACATAGGTGTGGATGCCGCGTTCGTGCAGCAGTTGGTCGACAGCATTGGCGATGGTGCTTTTGCCGCAGCCGCTGAGGCCAGTAAACCACAGCACGGCACCGCGGTGGCCGTTCAACTTCTGACGGTCTTCGCGAGTGATGCGGTGGGCGTGCCAGGTGACATTGGTGGCTTTCTGTTCGGTCATTCCTCGATCTGCTCCTGCTGTTACCAGTAATTATTGGGTTTTGGTGCTGAAAATCCGGGGCCTCGATTCCGGTGTCGCGGCGGATGATAGAGCACCGTGGGGCTGCCGCAATACCCCGAAACTGTTCGGAATCGCCAGGTCGGCCGTTTTTTCGGAATTGGCGTAGTGGGCGGGATCGCCCGATTCCCGTGCTCGGCAGTTTTTCCCGGCAGGCTGCAAATTCGGCAGTGCAGCGTAGAATTTTCGTGGCGAATCACTCGTGTGCATCCGCCGCCGGGTTTTTACGTGTGCTCACTCTGTTAAAACAGGACCTGCCAGCGATGTCTGCAGACTCGTCGGAATCTCGACCGGTGCCTCCCGCCCAAGGCAGCTTTTCGTATGGCCGTCCGGAAGAACTGCCGCCGGTGAAACCGCCGTCAGCGGGATTTATTGTGCAGTTGTTTCTGATTCCGGCCCTGATCGTCATGGCAGTGGTGGCCGTGTGGGCACTGTTCGGACGGCTGGCTGATTCCGGAACAACGGACTGGGGCCAGCTGGTTGCCGAACTGGGCAGCGGGAACGAGCATCGTCGCTGGCGGGCTGCTCAGGAGCTGGCTCAGCTGATTCGCAACGATCAGCTGCAGCCGCCGATTGATCGCGAGCCATTGTCTCAGAATCGGCAGGTCTGTGAAGCTCTGGTGAAACTGCTCAACGAATCGCTCGAGCAGACGACGCCTTCGCAGGACGACGTGCTGCATCAGGAGTTTCTGGCTCGCTGTATGGGATCCCTGCAGGACAATTCCCAGACACTGCCCGTGCTGGCTCAGGCGATGCGGCCGGAGCGAGACGTGGAAGTCCGTAAAAGTGCGCTGATGGCGGTGACGACAATCGCCGGCGAGAAGTTTGACAAGGCGATGGGTTTTACCGGAGACGGGTCGGAAGGTGACGACAATCTGCAGCGGAAACCGCTGTCGGAGCCCTGTCTGGCGGATGCGGCTGTGCTTGATCAGCTTCGTATGGCGGCTCAGGATACTGAGCCGGTTGTCAGGCATTTGGCAGCTTATGCGCTAGCCAATGTCAGCGGACCGGGCAGCATCGAGCAGCTGAAGGTGATGCTGCTGGACGGCGACCGGCGGACTCGCGCCAACGCCGTCATGGGATTGGCTCGCAACGGCGTTGCTGACGCGGTTCCTGAGTTGCAAAAGCTGTTGCAGGATGTGTCGCAGCCGACGATATCGGTCGACGTGGCGGTCGGCGACGAAACAGAGCGTCTGCTGCAGCAGCGGATGTGGCAGGCCGAGCAGCCAATTTTGGCGCGTAACAGTCTCCGTGCAGCGCGTGATCTTTGGGTAGTGGCCACGGCCGAGCAGCGTGTTGAGCTGCAGAAGTCGGTCGCAGCCATTGGTGCCGCTGATCTGTTTGCTGCGGATGTTCGCAATCAGGCTCGCGAACTGCTGCAATGGATGGAAAGATAGCGGAGTGGTCAGAAGGCGGTGGTCAGTCACGCGAAGCCGCGAACAAAATGTAGCTCGGGCGTTCCAGCCCGAGATCTGCCAGGCAGGATCGCTGCTGAAGCTCTTTGCGAATCAGTCTGTCCCGGCTGATGGTTTCCAGTGGCGGGGTCTGCGGGGTATGCTTGGCGGTCTTTGAATTTGGTCTGTTGCGCTGGCCGTTTTGTTTGCGGAGGGTGTGTGATATGTCGAAGCGGGTCTTGCTGTTGGCCGGTGATTTTGTGGAAGACTACGAAATCATGGTGCCGTATCAGACGTTGCTGACATTGGGTGTGCGGGTGGCTGCGGTGTGTCCGGGCAAGCGTGCGGGTGATCGCGTGCGGACGGCGGTGCATGATTTCGAGGGAGACCAGACTTACAGTGAAAAGCCGGGGCATAATTTCACGCTCAATGCTGATTTTGATACTGTGGATGCGGCGGATTACGACGCATTGCTGATCCCTGGCGGCAGGGCTCCTGAGTACCTGCGGCTGAATGCGGCCGTACTGCAACTGGTGCGGCAGTTTGATACGGCTTCGAAGCCGATTGCGGCGATTTGTCATGGAGTGCAGTTGCTGACGGCTGCGGGTGTGGTGGGTAAGCGGGGGCTTACGTGTTATCCGGCCTGCAGTCCTGAGATTGTGCTGGCTGGTGGCCGTTATGTAGAGACAGCGATTGACGGCGTGCATGTGGACGGTCATTTGATCACGTCTCCTGCCTGGCCGGCTCACCCGGCCTTTTGTCGTGCGCTGCTGCAGGCCCTGGGTGTGATCTGATCACTGGTTATTTGTGCGCGAACAGACGCGAAATACTCCCCCATCCAGCGTGGGGTTAGGTGTGTGTACTGGCTGGACACTGCACTGTCCGCCCTATCACACAATTTCTGTGCTGACGAGAATTTTCTGCAGAATCACAGTCATAATTTGGCTGCTGGTTCTGTCTTTGTGTGCACCGGGAGCAATGACGTCTGCGGCAATGTTTGCATCGGGTTCGCAGATGATTGCTCTCGTTTTTTTCGTGACGTGCTTTTAAGGGTGGGTAACCTTGACGGCTCGCCCGGAAACGCAATGCGCCTGCGGTGGTGTTTTAGACCAGCAGTGAGCCGCGGAACACGGTGACGGCCTGTCCTGTCAGTCGGACTCGGTCGCCCTGCAGATCCATGCGGACGTGTCCGCCGCGGCTGGAGGCCTGGAAGCCGAACAGGGTATTGCGACCGAACTGTGGCTGCCAGAAGGGGGCGAGGGCGCAGTGTGCTGAGCCGGTGACGGGATCTTCGGGGACGCCGCTGGCTGGTGCGAAGAATCTGGAGATGAAGTCGTGATCCGCGGTGTCTCCGAGCGCGGTGACGATCACCCCGCGGACCGGGATTTCGGCCAGCAGTCCGAGGTCGGGCTGCAGTGTTCGGATGGTGTGTGCGGAGTCGAGTCGCAGCAGCAGGTCGAAGCGGGACTGTCCGCACCAGAGAATTTGTGCGGGATGAATGTGAAGTGCTGCGGGCAGTTTTTCGGGCAAAGTGGCGGGAGCGGGGACGGTTGCGGGAAAGTCGAGGACGATTCCGCTGGCGGTAGCTTCGGCGGTGAGGATGCCGCTGCGGCTGTGGAACTGGATACAGCTTTGCTGCCAGTGCGGAGCGATCCAGTGGGGCAACTCGCCGGCGGCGTGTAGTTCGCGGAGTACCTGCACGGTGGCGATGGTGGCATGTCCGCAGAGGTCAACTTCGGTGGTGGGAGTGAGCCAGCGCAGTCTGAGTCCGTTGGTTTCCGGTGTGAGGAAGGCGGTTTCAGCGAGGTTCATTTCGGCTGCGACCTGTTGCAGCCACTGGTCGGGGGCTGATTTTTCGAGCAGGCAAACGGCGGCGGGGTTCCCTCTGAA
>Ga0208048_1000641_pt1 | contig 18707 bp, 14 predicted proteins | sample Malawi_45m_30L_FD_184163 | JGI IMG/M metagenome (GOLD analysis project Ga0208048, IMG submission 184163) | Freshwater microbial communities from Lake Malawi, Central Region, Malawi to study Microbial Dark Matter (Phase II) - Malawi_45m_30L... | ecosystem: Environmental > Aquatic > Freshwater >...
CGATTACCGTCACGTCGGCAGGAGCGGCTTGCCAGAGGTATCGCCCAGGCCAATCCTTGAGCGTCAAGCGCGCCGCGAGCCACGCGGCAAGTCCTGGCACCACGGCAAGAGCAAGCTCCAGCGTCGGGGACTCGTTCGGCAGGCCGCTTGGCAACGATGTCAAAGTAAGCAGACGCGCTCCAAGCGAAAAGCCCAGTGCCCCCGCAACTCCAAACAGTAACACCAGCACCATCCGAATGCCATGAGGCAGATAGACCATATTAATACCCGGTGCAAACTCCGCCCAGACGAAAACCCAACTATAAAGTGGGACAAACACACACCACAGCACGGCGGAGCCGAGTACAAAGATCAGATATCGTTGTAACAGAGACATGTTGTACGCTGTGTCCGTTTTGCGTGGTCTTTTGAGAATCGGCGATGGTTATCGGAATGCTTCAAAAAGTTATTTATGTGGTGCTTCGAATCTCCGTCGTGCTGTTCGGGCTCTGCGGGGCATCTGTAAGCATAACCGCCGAGTTGACGACTGCACACGACCAAAGCGTCCTCGTCAGTCTACCTGACAGCTCATCACAAAGCCCTGACGTCGCAATCGCACCGGACGGCTCGATCAACGTCGTATGGCTCAGTGACAACACCGCTGCTCCAAACGCCGCGCAAATCGCAGCGCGCGGCCACTCGCATGATTCCAAAACCAATCTGTACTTCGCACGATCAGTCGACGGCGGAAAAACCTACTCAATGCCACTGCGCATTAATCGAACGGACGGCGACGTCTGGGGTTTCGCAATCAGTAAGCCACGAATCGCGGTGGGCCCCGACGGCCGAATCCATATCTTGTTTCCGGGCAATATTTATAACCCGGCGACCGGCAACACCGAGACCCTTGCGCTCTACACACGGTCGGATCCCACTGCCCTCAAATTTGAGGAACCGCGCCGGCTTAACGTCGACTCGCTCACCGACAACATCGCCAAAAATGATGGCGGTGCGTTCGCAACGGTTGCCGTCGATGTATCCAATACGGTGTACGCCGCTTGGGTCGATACCCGAACCATGTCGGATGGTGATGCGGGACGACTCGCCATCGCCGTCTCGCGTGACGGGGGTGTAGTTTTTACTCCCGATACGATCGTCCTTCCTGATATCGTCTGTCCGTGTTGTCAGCTCACGTCTGCTATCGATGCCGAGCGGCGCTTACTCCTCGGTTTACGTCTCATCGAGCACGGCTACCGTGACAGTGAGATCGTCGCCTTGAACCTTAAGGATCAACGCGTGGAATGGCGGCGCCGCGTCACCGATACGCGTTGGGAAATAAATGGCTGTCCGCGAAAGCCGACGGCCGTTGCGGTTCGCGGTAAAAATTTATTCGCTGCTTACTACTCGGGTGCCGAGACACCCGATGGCGCCTACGTCACCCACTCAACCGATAGTGGCGTGACTTGGTCGATTCCCACCGCGCTTCATGCAAGCGCAACTCGCTCCGACGCGCCCGCCCTAGCTTTTGCAGGCGACATCGTTCATGCCGTGTGGCAGGCTCGTGCAGGTGATGGCGGATTCCGTCTCTTTACAAGTCGTGCCACCAGTAGCAGCACGCAGTTTTCCTCGCCGGAGGCGCTCCCCATTCCGGCTGGCGGCAGTGCTCGGCTGCCGGCGATTACCGCGCACCAAGACGGCTCGCTGCAAATCGTCTGGCAACACGACAGCAGCATTCGCTCGTTGCGCTGGAATCATGCACTGAGCGGTCAGCCCGCTTTGCTTAGTCCAGCGTTACGGTGAGTCCAGTAACCCTCTGGGGTTTAATCGGGAAAATCTGAGGTCTAGGGAAAATGAGTCACGAGGCCTCGGGTCCTGCGGCTCAATAGCCAAGAGTGCGATGTGATCGAATCCGGGCGTAGTGGTATCGCCGTTGTTTGATCAGCGCCGGCGCTTTACGTACGGGTGTCGAAGATCTCGCCGTTCACACCCTGGTTTCTCAGCATCTTGATAACGCTTTCGTAGTAGTCGTACCAAAGGCTAGTGGGCTGGATGTAAAGCGCCTTGGCGCCCCGGTTGCCTGCGCCGAGAGTACAAGGCACGGCTATCGGACGACTGCGCTCGGCACGCTTGATCGCTTGATCATTACGCAAACCGAGACGCAAGTTACATTGCACTAGCCTATCAAGACTCGAGGTGCTGGCGGATCAGTCGCTCAACCTTTTCGTTCTGAGCGCGGATCGTTCGCAGCAGACTGCGATAGTCAACCACGCGAATCAGCAAGTTGTCAGTGTCAGTTATGAAACGGTCGGACGTTGTTTTCTCGATTACAATCGGCAGCGACAGATAAAACGACGCATCGAATCGAATCGCCAGTTCGCCCGGGATCTCGACCATTGGGTCATCAGTCGCGTTCTTCAGCAGAAAAGACTCGTAGTAGTACTGCCGCGCCTCCGTATCGACGAGCTTGTTGTTATCGTCCAGCCGGCGCCCTAGCACCTCGTAATAGTTCGATATTGCGATCTTCAATTCCGGCGATTCAATGAGACTCACGAGGCCGACGGACGACATGGAATTGAAAGCAGTTCGATCGAGAAAGAGCGTCCGATAGCTATAGCGATTATCAATATCATCGGCGAGAAGCCGAAAGTATTCATCTCGTGAGATTTTATTTTTCTTGTATCTGAACGCGCTCATCTTAGAACGATCTAAATGTGCAATCCCGCGATCGCAATGCCCCACTATCTCGTCGATGTTTTTTCGATCCGCCTCGAGTATTCGCAACATCAGAGCGAGACCGTCATCCCTTCGCTCCTCGATGATCTTATGCTCGAGAAAATATTCGCCCATCGAACCGACGAATACTGCAATAGCAATCATCAGAAACTCCGCTGCGAATCCTCGCCAACCACGAACCGCGTGTGTTCCGCGATGTGCCTCCATGATGTCAGCAACCTCTCCCCGTAATTCCCGGGTCCACCGAGTAATCCCGCACGGATCGCGAGAAAATCCGTTGCAATAGCGGCCGGAAATAATCGAGTGACCGTGTCGCATAGTCTGGATCGAATGAGGCTTGATCCCACTCACAAAAACGCACGCAGGCGGCATACCACAAGTGATTTTTCAGCTGCTCACGCAAGTGACGATCGCCGCCCAGATGATGCGCATAGTAATAGGTTTGGAAAAGGGCGTGCTTTTCGACAATCCACGTGACCTCGGCACGTACGTAAGGCCGGAGAATTTCGGCGGCAAGTGCTGCATGGTTATACGGTGAAAGATCGTCACCAATATCATGCACAAGCGCACCGAGTATCATTTCGTCGTCCGCACCCGCGACCTCGGCCCGAGTTGCTGTCTGCAACGAATGAACGAGGCGACTAACGGGGTAGCCCTCGAGTGAGGCATCGAGCCGCTGTAACGCAGCTAAAATGCGATCGGGTAAACCCGCAGCGAACTCGCGAGCGTACTCACTTAGCAGCTCGTAGTCGTCGCGGGTGCCGTCAGCCATCTGCCGAAAAGCAACGGTGCGCGTCATGGACTATTACCTCCGTGGTACCCAATCTTGACCTTACGAGCTCACGCCGGGTGGAAGCAAGGTACAGCGGCCTCTGGTCGTTCGCTTTTTCGCGTGTAACCGCGTCTTTCGCAGGCGCGTCGCCGCAGATCACAGTTAAACGGGCGACCCGACCCTACCCCCCAACCTTTCTGCCGATGAACGGTCGAAGAACACCACGACTAGGGAACTCGTCGCGAGCCGACCATACGAGTAAGCGCTAGGGATAAAATAAAGCAGTGGCACTGGCCTCTCTAAGTATAAGATTCAGATGTTTGGGTGGTTCAGCAAAGCCGCCATCGCAGGGAGTGTGACCCCCGTGCAGATGACTGAAGTACAAAAACTAATGGCGGCTTAGCGCTCAAAGAGACGATAACGCTTGCGATATCACTCGAACCCTTCGCGTATTTTATTCGTATGCATGGGCAACATCTGTCGTTCGCCCTCGGCCGAGGCCGTGCTTCGCGAACTGGCGCGGCGAGAGTTCCCGCTCTTGCAGCTCGAGGTGGACTCGGCCGGCACTCACGGCTATCACATCGGCGACCCACCTGACCCACGCTCGATCGCAGCGGGACGTAAACGCGGCTATGACCTGACGACCTTACGGGCGCGACAGGTCGAGCGCTCAGACTTCGAACGCTTCGATTGGTTACTGGCGATGGATGCAGCTAACTTGGAGCGACTGCAACAACTCGCACCCGCGTCGACGGCCGGCCGAGAAAGACTTTTTCTTGAATTCGTCGGTGAAAGCCCGCGCAAAGAGGTGCCGGACCCCTATTACGGCGAGACCGCCGACTTCGAACTCGTTCTCGATTTGCTCGAGAGCGCCTCACGGCGCCTATTACGACAACTCACTGCATCCACGAAATAAAATAAAGGTGTTACGAACGTAGCCGAGATCAGACCACTGGCCTTACGCTATTGAGGACGACAATTATAACGCTGAGCTTGATCACGATCTGCAATGACATCTTACCGTGTCTGACCGCCCCCAAAATCACTGGTAACGGATTCCCGCACTCGTGCGCCCACTGATGATTTTTGATCGAGTCATATACGGTCATTTCCGCTCGTGACCCGGCCCAACGGACACGATTAAGCATGACGGTCTACCGCTTTAGCCGAGTCGGTCGTAGCTACGCAGTGCTTATCGCTCGCATGGCACCCGCTCGGGCAACAGCCATCACACCTGATCATGAACCTCGCTGAGCTCGCGGGGCTGCACTACCTACCGATGGCGCAGTAGCCACGAGAGCATTTACTAGTGCGAAATATCAGCTGCGATGGAGAGCAGAGTTATTGGAGTCGGGGACCAGTAGGATAATTGGAGGCAGTGCACAGCGTGATCTTTAAACGGTTGCACCCCTCACGACCCACCTCCCGGGAGAGAGGCGTATACCTTGATCTGGCGCGATAGTACGCAGCCCATACAGTATTCGCCACATAGTGCGCGCAGCGCCAGCGATTGGCATTGATACAAGGCCTGTCTTATCCGTCGCAGTCGCTGCACCTCATGACTAGGCAGGTGCCGCTGACGACATTGAGGCCACTCTGCCGATTTCCCTCCCACGCTTTAGCTTGCGCAGTGCCGCGATGAGCGCCGTATTATCTTCAGGCCGACCGAGCGAGATACGGCTCCAGTCCGTCAACGGTTCAAAAGGTCGGCCAACCTCAATACCAAGTTCGCGCATACGGTCACGGAAGTCCGTAGCCGGCATCCCGGTGCGTACAAATACGAAGTTGCCATACGAGTCACTGCACCGCATGCCCAGCTCCCGGCAAACCGCGGTGACCCGACGCCGATCCGTAATGACGCTATTGCGGGAGCGCTCGACAAACATCTGGTCCGAGAGGCTAGCCGTTGCGGCCACGACGCCCGGCATGTTCGGACTTACGAGCTCAAGCGAGCGTATGCGCGCGATGGTATCAGGGCGACCAATGGCGTAACCAATACGCAGTCCAGCGAGCCCGTGTACCTTAGAAAAAGTTCGCAGCACAACAACATCGGCACCGCCACGCGTGAGGTGTACCATGCTCGCAGTTGCACCGGACTCGACAAAATCCATATACGCCTCGTCGATCACCACCGTCGTGCGCTGAGCAAGTGTTAAGCAGAGATCACCGAGCTCTGAGGCGGGCAAAACAGTACCGGTCGGGTTATTCGGATTACACAGGTAAACAAGTGACGTACCCGTCGGCGTTGCGGCGTCGATTGCATTAGCGTCATGCCGCAGCCCTGCATCAAGCGGCACGCGTCGAACTGTCGCCCCCATTTTCTCGGCGAATCCCATCAACTGGCCATAGGTTGGCCACGCACAGGTGACACTGCCGCGTGCCACCCAGCCGAGCGCGAGGATATGTAAAAGCTCTCCTGACCCCGACCCAACCGCGACCTGCTCCGGCGTAACCCGCTCGTGGGTGGCAATGGCCGCAATCAGCCGCTGCAGATGCTCGCCATCGGCATATCGCCAACTCTCGCGAGTGGCAGCAATCATCGCCTCACGAGCCTTCGGGCCAGGACCGAGCGGATTTTCGTTGTAATTTAGCGGTATCAACGACGAGGCACTGCTCAGGGCGTCTGCGGCGGCACCCGCTGTCGCGGTTTGAAGGAAACCGGCGCCTAGCGCAAGCGCGAGGGCCTGTCGACGGTCGATGCGACTCACGTTTTTACTCCTTTCACATTTCCGATCGTTCGGGGGTTATTGGTCATCGTGACCTAAAAGATAACGATTAAAAATCTGTGGCGACTCTGGAAAATACGATACGACCTGTATACCCGTGGAGGAAGTTTCATGCTGCGGCGTGCGACACGCTGGAGACGGTTGTATTAAATCGAGAATGAATTGTGCTCGATCGTATCGTTGCTTTGGGTGTTGGGGTGAACATGACAGTGCTTACTCAATAATCCACTGTAGCGGAGGACACACTCGAGGAGATCGTAGTCGCCGGCTAGCAAATCGAAAGTACTGTGATTACGGATGTGTTACCCATTTCTGCCTTTGGTAGTGAGACTATTGTGATTTTTGATACCAACTCGGGCGGGCTACTCCTGAATGTCACCCCGAGTATGGGGGTATGGTCGGTAATGGAGCCAAATACCTTAAATAGCACATCAAACTCAGCTTGCGGCGATGTTCACTGCCCTCTTTATCATTGGTTAAGATTTGATTTTCATCTTATACCATCCTGCAGGTCAGCGCAGTTGTTCGAGGCATAAAAGCTATCCCCTATTCTTCGGATGCCGGCGAACGGCGCCCCGCCCCACTTTACGACTCCATTCGCAAACGAATCGTAGGTTCAAACAAAGTTACTGTGGCACCTTGTTGTGTTTAGTCGTGGGTGTGGTGGCAGCTGCCAATCTGCTTAACTGCATCGCTACGACCCCCTTTGACCAGGTCGGTGCGTTCTTCGTACAGGGATGCGGTCGCAGTGTCGCTCGGCACTCGTCGTATTTAACGTCACGCGGGATAAAAACTTCTCATTGGCAGCGTCACTTACCTTTGAACTGTAGGCGGCCTGCGACATACACCGCTAGAACGCGGGTGCGGTCGAGCTCGACGATCGGAGTGGTATAGGGGTTTCTATCAACTATTTGTAGATCTGCCCACTTACCAACCTCAAGCGAGCCGATTTTATCCCCCCGGCGTAGTTGCCGTGCTCCATTGATTGTCATGGCGCGCAGCGCCTGTTGCACTGTTATCCGTTCAGGCTGATTGAGCACGAGCCCCCTGTCTGTGTTACGGCTAATCGCTGTTTGCATTAGGGCATAGCCCTTAGGAGGAAACATCGGGCTGTCGGCGTGTAGAGTCGGATACATGCCCAGAGCAAACGCGCTGTATACCGGCATGATCTGCTGAGTCGCTGCCAATCCGATAATGCTGCTGGCGAGGGCCTCACCGTAAAACTTTATGTGGTGGATGTGGAACGACACGGATACGCCAAGGCGTGCGGCATTGCGAACGCTGTCTTGCCCCATAAATAGGCCATGCTCTATACGCACCACCGGATGTGGACCTGGTAACTTGCCGGCATTGGTGATAGCGCTCAAAACTGCGCGGTTAGAAGCGTCACCCTGGCTATGGATCGCAATTTGCCAACCCCGTGCGGCATAGCCCCGGAGCTTCTGTATTAGTGTCTGCTCAGACAACATCGCACCGCCGTAAGAGCCAGGCGTGATCCCCAGGCGACGTCCCAGCTCGCTGTTTAGATAAGGTGAGTGGGTGTACATGCTACCCGTGTAGGGCGAGCCGTCATGCCAGAGCTTGATACCCAGCACAGCGAAATACGGGTTATCACTGTCCGGCTTTAAGGGGAGATAGTTGAGTTCGTCCTCAGTCAGGTAGAAAAACTGACGAATGCGCGGACTAAAATTGCGCGAGGCTGCCACACGCGCGAGAAAAGGGGGCACGTTGTAACCCAGGGAGGCGACGGAAGTGAAACCATTCGAGAGCAGTCCGTCGAGTGCGTCGACGTAACGGCCGTAGATTTTCCAGGGCGACTTCAGCTCCACAAGTAAGGGCTGTGCTGCGCGGGTCTCGGCGACGAAACCGGTCAGCTCACCCCGTGCATCACGCTTGTAGTAGGAACCGGCGCCCGGATCTCGGGTGTCACGGTTGATGCCAGCAGCCTCAAAGGCTTTCGAGTTCGCCCAAAACGAATGTAATGTCTGCGAGATCAGTACCAAAGGGTTATTTGGTGCGAGGGTATCAAGCTGCTCCCGCGGCGGGATCTGCAGATCGGGGGTCAGGATGAAATCCATACCGCCCGCATAGATCCATTGTCCCTTAGGTGTTTGGGCTATCTCGCGGCGCAGCGCACCCCAAACCTCCGCGTTAGTAGCGTAGCGGAACCCCGAGAGGTCAATGGCGCTTTTGAAAACGGCACTGATACTTGGATGCTCATGTGCCCCAATAAAGCCAGGCATGAGAGTATAGCCGCGAAGGTTTACGATCTCGGTATTGGGCCCCCGGTGGGCCAGTACCTCCTCTTCGCTCCCAATCGCCGTGATAATCCCATCGCGAGTTGCCAAGGCTTGTACAACATCGTCACTGCCATTGACCGTGAGGATCGATCCACCAAAAAAAATCAGATCAGAAGGTGACCCTCTCTTAATACCTAGCAGGACGGTCAGCACCAGTATTGATAGACCAATAAGTATCCAATACTTGTGAGTTACTCGGTTAAACGGTGCCATGGTACGACGTGCGCTACTTATCCCTCGATACTATAGTTTTTAAAATATCTGTGAGAATCTCATCACACTTTTTAATGGATTCTTCTCCTAGGACTATATGATCGTACTGCTTAATGAACGTCTGGCGTCCTGCCATTTTTTTACCGCTCGACATCACATTTTCTCATAGGGGGCGTATAAACATCAGCACACTCATTTTTAGTGTCTACAGCTGTTCGACGATCGACCACGATGCTCATCATGCGCATTTGCCCTACCCGTTCACTTTTTAATCTCTTATTAAAGTGTGTAATCCAAATCCGATATTATTAGTCGCACACCAAGTGCAAGAAGCGCTTGCGGCGTATCACGAATAGATCGATCAGCATCAAACATTCCCTTAGCGTCGCTACGACCTTTTGGTTGTAGAAATAACATATCGTCCTTACGCATCATCTCGAGAGATTACGCCCCGACTGCCTAAATTGAATCTGGACATGTGATAGTTGAGTGCTTCGGCGTGTGGCTGGGCTGTGTCAAAAACCCCTCGTTCCTTGCTAATCCCGATCTGCTCTTTACTGACTCCTTCCTTCACCACAAGGTCTAAGGTTTCTGGATGAAATCCAAACATGCCACGATCAAACGCCGCGTGATGGGTCGCACAGAGAAGTAGCCCATTTCGCCAATCGTCAGCGCCACCCTCACTTTTCGGACAGATGTGTACAGCCGTTAGTAAGTCGGTCCGAGATACCGAACAAACTATGCATTGAGAGTGGTAAGCCTTCAATACGTCGAAACGAAACCGTTGCTGATTAGGTCTCGTCCAGAACGAGCTCGCTTTTCGCTGACGGTTTTTCTCATCCTTCAGAACAAAGGGATCCTCGTCTCGCGGTCGCGAAACGAAAATCGGGGCAGACTCAGCGAAAATAATGAGAAATTTCTGGGCGACGTCATCCCAATCCGTCACCCATCCAATCCGAACATCCCGTTTCGTCTCGTCGTCGTTATTCTTTAGTAACACAAACAACGGGAGCCCGAGGTCGCGAGTGCGCTTGGTGGCATCGATCTCATTGGAGTCGGTAAGTCCGGGTCGCCTCGTGACCGGATAGTGATAAATGAGGCCCGTGTCGGAAAGGTCATCTGGGTAGTGCTCCCCAGTGTGGTTGACAGAAACCGCAGCGCCGATTGGGTCACGAGTTGTTACGGAAGTAGTAGGGCGATCTACCCAAACACCAGCTGCCCCGCCGTAAATCCTGAGGTCGCGAATAAGTGCCGGTGAGTAAGGACCCAATCCCGAAATACGAAGCTGAGATAGCATGAAAGATCGTCGCTGCTGTTCCTCAGTCACCAGTACTCTCCCAGAGTGTTCTCTGACCGACTGCTCAATCTTTGAAGATTGCTAATCCGAATTCAAGATCTGTTGAATCCTTTCGGCGAGTCGATACACTTGATTGAAAAAAATCAACGTCTTGTAAGCGTATTAGATGACGCTTTTCGATAGGAATTCTGTTGCTGCGATCGTAATTTCGACTGTGATACTTGCACACGGTCCGGTGAGACCCACAACTGCCACAGGGGATAAGCGCGAAGTACCACCATGCTTTAGATGATGAATCAGTCCTACCGGGGTCTTGTCTTAAGTGTTCCCCAATCATTCTCGCAAGAGCTGCTTGACTTTCGTCTCCAGGACGCCTTTTCGATCAAAAAGCTCTTTACTGTTAAGTGACCAACTGCCTATCCATATCGATGTTTAGGTGAGATTCTAGACGAAGTGTTGGGCAGTGACTAAGACCTATAGAAAAGCGTGCGCCTCAGACAAATTGCTGAGTCACCCGTATCGAGTTACCTAAAGGTCACGAGGTGTGGGACACACTCGCAGCCGCACTTCCACAAAGCGCGACGACGGGCACGCCGAGGATGAGGCCTGCCGTAAGATCTCGGGGTTTGCGGCAGATCTGTGCGGGCTTGACCACAGCGTCCTGAACTGGATAGTACTGGGCGAGGTTGCGGAATTTAGTGTTGTGATGTGTTCGATGCAGAATTGTGGCGATAGGACACGATGAGAGATCGGTGGCGGGATCGTGCACGATTCAAAGGCCTAATTCCAGTGGAGCGAAGCTCAGGTGAAGTTCTCATCTCTTCGTAATGTGGACTCCATATGACGATCTCTCATCAGAATGATCCCAGCGCACCGGATATGCTTGGCCGTCGAATTGGGCTGGTGCTCGGTCCGGTTCTAGCGCTCGCTGTGCAGGGTGTGGCTCCCTCTGATGGCCTAAGCGCCGAAGCCTGGTGGGTCGTCTCCCTCGCGGTGCTCATGGTGGTGTGGTGGGTGACGGAAGCGATACCCATCGCTCTAACGTCTTTACTGCCACTCGCCATTTTACCGGTTGTCGGTGCAGCCTCGGTCAGTGAAGCCGCGGCCCCGTACGCCGATCCCATCATTTTTTTATTTATCGGTGGCTTCATGCTCGCCGCCGCTGTCGAGCGATGGCGGCTGCACGAACGGATCGCGCTTGCCATTGCCTCGTTCGCAGGGGGGCGACCCATCCCACTCGTTGGATGTTTCATGTTGGCATCCGCTGTCATCTCGATGTGGATCTCCAACACCGCCACCATGCTGATGCTGGCACCAATCGCACTGGGTGCGGCGCGAACTTTATCTTCGGACGGGAGGCCCGATCTTTCGCTCGGCGGCGCGTTACTACTGGGCGTTGCCCATGCCGCCACCATTGGCGGTGTTGCCACACCGGTGGGCTCGCCAACTAATCTTATCGCGATCGGATTCTTTGAGCGGACAGGGGAACCGATGGCCTTCACTGAATGGATGGGTCGGGCGATCCCCCTCGTCCTCACGCTACTGCCGATTGCTTGGTTGGCTGTCTGTATCCCGCTTTTCCGGAATCGGAGGGTGACCTCGACGGCTATCGTCGGAGTCGTTCGCGACGCTCTTTCGCAACTCGGACCGATATCTAAACCCGAGTTCCGAATCGGCGTGATCTTTGGTCTCGTTGCCTTGGCGTGGATGTTTCGTGTACAACTGCTAAATGCCTGGCCGCCGCTCGCCAGGTTGAGCGACGCCAGCATCGCGGTCATCGGTGCATTGCTACTTTTCTTTATTCCGTCGGGCCAGCAAGCGGGCGAGAAACTTATCGATTGGCGTCGTGCCTTGCGTATCCCATGGGGGATCGCACTTCTTTTTGGCGGGGGTCTCTCCCTCGCAGCCGCTATCGAGGCTACCGGTCTTGCGCAATGGATCGGTACATGGATTGTGAGTCTCGATGGACTTTCTACTTTCGGTCTCATCGCCGTACTCGTGTTGACGACCATTCTGGTCTCGGAGCTTGCAAGTAATGTGGCGACGCTGACCTCAATGCTCCCGGTTGTCACCGCGATCGCCCAGGCAACGGGTACGCCGTTGCAGACACTCGCATTTCCAGTCGCAATCGCAGCGAGTTTCGCATTCATGTTGCCTATAGCTACTGCACCGAATGCCATCGCCTTCTCATCGGGAGTCGTGACCCTGAGGCGTATGCTTTTCGTTGGCTTTGCACTCAACGTCGCCGCTGCGACGTTGATCATGGCTGTGCTCGTCAGTTAATCGACCCACACCTGATATTGTTTGCAAAAGAGCGGATCTAGGGGGGCTGCGTACCTCGAGGATTCGACCGTTGCTCTGCGATCTGACGCGTAACGGACACGCTTTGCTAGCGTTCGGATCAAGAATCTTACCGACGCCATCGGCTCCCGTCCCTAATTACCTTAACGCGAGGACGACCCCCCTTCTCCCCGGAAAAGAGTCACGGAACGATTTTGAGTCTGACCGTGAGGCAGCGGATCGGACGTGGGGGGCATTTCAACCAAGGGCGGATCGTGGCTCACGCTGAAGACACGGCCAAGGCTTACGCGTTCCGCTACCTTAACGAGGCGTCGAACATCACGGGCGAAGCCACGATAATTTTGTGGGACCGGAAAGGAGTCCATTCAACGGTCGTCACTACCAGTAATTTTCCTTAGCGTTGACTTTCTGCACCCGACGCTCCGAAGATCAGCAAATTTGCGGGTAAAGGGATCCCCCCTCCCCCCCCGGGGGGGTCCGCACACCCTTGTTACGGAGGAAATCGTTCATGGCTAAGTCTGTCTATTGGTCCGTATCTGTGGCTGTAGTCTCCGCGCTGAGCGGTACTCCAACTTTTGCGCAGGACGAAGCGGCGGGTGAATTGGCACTCGAAGAAATTACCGTCACAGCACGCAAGACCGAAGAGCGACTGCTCGAAGCGCCGCTATCGATCACGGCGTTTTCTGCAGCCGACATCGAAAAGAAAGGCTTCGCTACGCTGGAGGACGTCGCGCGCAGCGCGCCCGGCGTTCAATACTCGAACCAGGGCGGGCAGATCCCGGGGCGCTACACCTCTGCCATCCGCTTCCGCGGCATGAACGTGAACTCGGATAGTCCTTCGCTGCAACTCGGCTCGCTATTCGTTGACGGAGTGTTTGTGCTCGGCGGTACCCAGTCCATTCCGTACGATGACATCGAGCGCATCGAAGTCATAAAGGGGCCGCAGTCCGCCACCTATGGTCGAAGCACCTTCGGCGGCGCTATTAACTACATCACCCGCACACCATCGCTGACCGCGTATTCCGGCAAGCTCAGTGCTTCGACCTCCAGCTTTAGCGATACCGATGTGTCGGGGAGCTTTGAGGGACCCATCATCAGCGAGAAGCTATCGTTTCGCGTGGGTGGTCGCATTTATAGTCGTGGCGCTGTTTTCCGCTCAAGCGATGGTGGCGGTCTCGGTGAGGAGAGCAGCGAGTCGGCGAATCTCACGCTTAACTTGCAGGTGACCGACGCCCTAAACGTCAAGTTTCGTGCGTTCCATGCTATCGACGACGATGGTCCGACGATGGGCGGCATCGTGCAGGGCTGGAGGAACGACACCTGCACGGGAAAAACGATAGCCACGTCAGACCCGCTGTTTCCAAACGCTCAGCCGAGGAACTACATTTGCGGTGCAGTGCCGGAGCTTGGTCGAGCGATTTCTGCAACGGGCGGAAGGAATATCATCGATACGCCGACGACTGCCTTCGTACCGCAGGCGGCGATCAACGGTCAGCCTAACTACATCCTCGATAACCTCTTCAATCGAGCGGTGCGCGCCGAATTTGATGTACCCCGTATTGATGAGGTTGGTCTTCGCCGCACAGTGACCCGTTTCTCAATTTCGAGTGCGTATGATTTTCCGGGGGGCTATCAGATCGCATTTCAGGCAGGAAAGAACGAGCTCAAAGCCAACTGGATCCGCCCGTTTGGTCTTACACCGCGAGGCATCTGGTGGTCGAAAGACCCGCAGGACGCAGAAGATGAAAGCTACGAGGTACGGCTGACCTCGCCACAGGAGCAGAAGCTTCGCTTCCTCATCGGTATCAATCAGTACGACCAAACTTTTCTGCAGTCGGGATCAGGCGGTGATGTGGCTTGGCTGTGCGCTGACTTCGGACCGCCGCGCCCAGTCGGTTCGACTTGTGGTCGCGCAGGCGCTGCGGGTAACCCCACGTTTTTCCCGAATTCCGCAGCACAAAATACAGATAAGGTACAAACTCAGGGTGTCTTCGCTTCCGTCAGCTACGATGTTAGCGAGAGTGTTACAGCGAGCGTTGAAGCGCGGTACTCGAAGGATGAAACGCAGAAAGCGATTCTGACGACGGCGCCGTTCAAGTTTGAAGAAACCCAGACGTCACCGCGCGCGATTCTTCGCTGGACCCCCAGTGAGGAAACGAACGTCTACTTAAGTTATGCCAAAGGATTGCTGCCGCCGGTGATTAATGGCGAGGTGGCTCGGGCAACAGCTAGAGAGAAAGCGCAGTACGATGCCGGTGGATTTCCGTGTTTAACTAATCGCGCGTTGCCGCAGTGCGTGGCTGCACCGACCGTGCCCGCGACCGTAGCAGGTGACGAACTCGATATGGTTGAACTCGGATGGAAGCAACAATTTTGGGATCGTCGCGCACAAATTAGTGTTGCAGCCTACTGGGCGGAGTGGAAGAATCAAAAGGGGCGCTCCGCATTCACCATCCAAGAAGACTGTGGTAGCTTCGCGCACGGTGGTGTATCGGGTGCGACCGTGAATTCTGGGTGTTTGAATGGCCCGAATGGACAGCCGGCGGTCGCTGCTACGGGCCTGCCTTTCACTAATGTCCGCAATGCGAACGTAGGCGGTACCTCGACGCTCAAAGGTATTGAGTTCGACGGTACGGCCCGGTTGACTGAAAACTGGGACATTCGTGCCATCGCGACTTGGGCTCAAAGCGAGTACGACGATTTCATCTTTAATTTCGTTGTACCAGTTGCGGGCTTCCAGCAGATGAAGGGTAATTCGAATGCTCGATTCCCAGAATGGTCGGGCAGTATTTTCCTCGGCTATAACGCACCGATACGTAATACCACTTGGAATTGGTACGCCAACTCGGACTTAAGCTTCACCGGTAAAACCTATGTCGATGAAAGCAATCTTGCCTACTGCAAGTCTTACTCGCTCACGAACCTTCGGATTGGTGGCGAGAGAGATAATTTGCGGGTAGAGGGTTTCGTCAAAAACGTCTTTGATGACGATAGCTGGGCTGCATGCGCGCGATGGACGGATTTTGATTCTGCCCCGACACTCGGTCAACTAACCGCATACCAAGGCGCTGCGGTGACGCCGAATATGCCGCGGCAGTACGGACTCCGACTCGCGTACAAGTTTTGAACTGCTGAGGAGATAACAGGCCCACTTTTCTTCTGGAATTTGATTTGAAGGCAGTTTACGTCGCTCTTTGATGCTGCGCAGTTCTCTGAGGCATAAGGAATGGCCCTTATGCCTCGGCTGCTGGCGGCGGGAAGACTGGCACTTCGTGCTCTACCGCCATTTACAAGCGCGGAGCGCTGAATCGGGAATACCGAAAAACGTTGAGATCGTCTCTTCCGAGAAGGTATGTACTCGCTATTTTTCGGCCGGACACAATTTTTCAGATACTTGGATGCATCTGGACCGGACCAATCATAAGGTCTGGCTGGCTCGAAACCTAAGCGAGGATTCTTACGGTACACGGACTGCCACTCTTAAACAATCGATCGGTTAGGAACCGGCTATACCTGGCTTATTGATGTTTCCTTTGGGCATTATTGCTCTCGTTTTGGGTGCTGAGTCGTTAGTTCGGGGCGCGTCCAAGCTTGCACTGTCCTTTGGCATCTCGCCGTTGGTGATTGGACTTACCGTGGTCGCATTCGGAACTAGCGCACCTGAAACTACGGTAGCGGTCTCTGCCGTATTGACGGATCAAACCGATATTGCTGTGGGTAATGTCGTCGGAAGTAACATATTCAACGTCTGGTTCATTTTAGGGCTTTCAGCGTTGATTATCCCCCTAAGCATCAACGAGCAAGTAGTCCGTCAGGACTTACCCGTGATGATATGTTCTTCAATATTACTTCTGATGTTCGTCCTTGATCAGCATGTTTCGCTTTTCGAGAGTGCTTTATTATTTTCACTTCTGATCGGATACACCATATTTTTGATCGTTCAGTCGCGACGGTTGTCGTCAGCACTCCAAGCCGAGAGTACGAGCGACATTAAACTCTCTAATCAAGAAGCGTGGGATGGAAAGCTCCCAGCACAAATTGTTCTGATTATCGTCGGACTCGCTTTACTCATTCTGGGTTCACAATGGCTAGTTAGCGCTGTGACCGGATTCGCTCGAGACTTAGGTGTAAGCGAGCTTGTCATCGGTCTCACCATCGTCGCTGCGGGAAAGTCATTGCCCGAAGTGGCAGCCTCGGTCTCCGCAGCGATCAAAGACGAACGGGATATCGCCGTTGGTAACGTCATCGGGAGTAATCTCTTCAATATTCTCGGATGTGTCGGCGCGGCGGGCTTAGGCTCGGGCTTCGAAGGGCTTGCAATCGGTCAGGCGATCGTGAACTTCGATATCTGGGTCATGCTCGCCGCCACTCTCGTATGTCTGCCGATTTTCTTCACCGGACGAGAAATCGGGCGCCGGGAGGGTGGTCTCTTCCTCGTTTCATACCCCGCTTATGCCGGCTTCCTCATCTTGGCCGCGCAACAGCATGATCAGCTTCAGGCGTACTCCACTATTTTACTGTATTTGACCATTCCGATTACCATCGTAATTCTGATCGTGTCGTTTGCTCGGTCACTCAAAAAATGAGGACCGAGCGCTCGAGGATAAATAAATTTACAGAGGGTCCCTAAGCACGCCTGACGCTGTAGATTCGTTTGTGACTGCGAGCAGGTCGAGGATATCCCGCAAACATAGCGAACACCGCGTCGTCCCTAGGTTCTGCAAAATAGCCTACCTGCGGGTGGGTGCTACGTTCGGGTAGTGAGCCGTAACCCCACAGCGCCGATCAGCACCAGCGCGATGCAAACATATTGAATCGCGCCCAGCTTCTCGTCGAAAGCGAGTACGCCGATGGCGGCAGCGGCGACGATACCCAACCCGGCCCAGATCGCGTACGCGACCCCAACTGGTAGCACTTTCATAGCTGGCGCAAGCACCCAAAAACAGCCCGAGTAGCACGCGATGGAGAGCACGCCCCAATGCCAGCGCTCGAAGCCGTGGGAGAGTTTCAGCAGGAAGGTACCGGTGATCTCGAGCGCAATGGCGAGACCGAGGTATACCCAAGCATTCATCGACACGAACATATCACACCGCACCCTCACCTAACGCCAATATCGGCGTTTCATCCGATCCTACCGAGAAATAAAAACCAATAATGCTTTACTCAACTTTGTTGCTTCGGCCAAACCGTCTTTCGGCAGCGCCAGAACAGCAAGGCTGCGAGCGGCGCGTTTACGAGTTCGGCTAACGAGATGCCGTCACCGATACGATTTTCATCAGTGAAGATGTAATCGGCAATGGCTGAGGCGATTGTCGCAATGAAACAAATACCGATTATGTTGATGAGGGGCAGACAGATTGCCGAGACACGGGCGTACAAAAAATCAGGCGTGACGAGTTAAACCGCCGGAGACGCTGCGCCGAGCACGAAACTTGAGAGGAACAAAGTGAGTACAGCGAGAATTAGTGCGGGTACGAGGGCGTCAGCTTGAAACGTGACGATCGATATCGGAGAAAGAAAAAAGTGCACTTGTAATGGTAAGGTGAATCTTCGCGTTCTGATCTGCGGCTGTGCGCCAGCGATCGGTCAGAATTCCGTCGGTCAGAATTCCTGCGGCAGCTGCAATAAATATGATGGGGCCATAGGTAAAAGCCACGAGAACAGCGCATCGACGCCAAAGCTACGTATTAGATGGGCGAGAAACCAGAAGGCAATACCGTTGAAGAGCAGCGTCAGACACGAGGCACCGAAGAATAAATCCAGATAGAACCCCTTGTGTGCGAAGAGATGCGAGATCACTGTACTGAAGCTCGGTAAATCGGCTGAGCTGCCCCGCCGCGGTGGTTCCTTCACGGTCATCATCCAAAGTGCTACAAAAATTCCGGGACGGACTAGCAGTAAGAACGGAATCTGCAAGCTCCAGATTTCGCCAATGAGCGGCAGATCGACCGGGGGGTAGGTCGGCGACGTGCTACACGCGGGCGCCGGTCACCATGATGGCGCCGCCTCCGACGTGGCTCTAGCAAAGTCCTCTGGATCAACGGCTGCCGTTTGCTCTATCACCGGTCTCCGTGCGGCTGTAAATAATCAAGCACGAGGTCCTCAAGTATTGATAGAACCATCGCTTGTGACCACAACTGACGACTCGTCAACTCGTTGGGTCACCTTACGCAGCCTTTTTATCGCAAAGGAATTACTTCAATGCCACCTCCAGTCCGGCCGTGTGCTGCGCACCGACGGGTACTTTGGCTGACGACATTTTCACGGTATTGCCGATTGGCTCGGCGCGACCACGCAGACAGCCTGCGAGGAAATTCTCTGTCACCGCATTAAAGGCGATATTGTTTTCGGGACGGGCGAATCCGTGGCCCTCGTCCGGGAAAAGC
>Ga0208048_1000646_pt1 | contig 18608 bp, 9 predicted proteins | sample Malawi_45m_30L_FD_184163 | JGI IMG/M metagenome (GOLD analysis project Ga0208048, IMG submission 184163) | Freshwater microbial communities from Lake Malawi, Central Region, Malawi to study Microbial Dark Matter (Phase II) - Malawi_45m_30L... | ecosystem: Environmental > Aquatic > Freshwater >...
GACCAGGCGCCGATGCTGGGACGGCCGGCGAGCTGGGAGCCCGTCTGCATGAACGTGATCGCCGGGTCGTGGTTGATGGCCTCCGTGTGCATGGCGCGGACGACGCACCACTCGTCGGACTTCGAGGCGATGTGCGGGATCAGCTCGCTGAACCAGTTGCCGGACTGACCATGCTGCTTGAACTTGAACATCGACGGCGCGACCGGGAAATTCTTCTGGCCCGAGGTCATCGTCGTGAGGCGCTGTCCCTTGCGGATCGAATCCGGGAGATCCTTGCCGCGCATCGCTTCGAGCTGCGGCTTGGGGTCGAAGAGGTCCATCTGCGACGGGGCGCCGGACTGGAAGAGGTAGATGATTCGCTTCGCCTTCGGTTTGAAGTTGGGGAAGCCCAGGCCCGGGTTGGCGGCGAAGGCGGGCGTGCCCAGCAGCGAGCCCAAGGCGGCGAGGCCGATGCCGCCGGCGGAACCCTTGATGAAGGTGCGCCGGGACAGGGCCATCCTCGTGGCCAGGTCGAGTCCGAGGAATTGCCGGTCGTTGCAGTTCATTCGCGGGTGACGGTTTCGTCGAGGTTGAGGAGGGTGTTGGCCGTGACGGACCAGGCAGCCAGCTGGGCCTGGTCGAGGTCGGCGGGAAGCGGGCTCAGGCCTTGGGCGAGGAGCTTCGGCGCGAGGGTCGCGTCGGCGGCGTAGGTCGCCAGACGCTTGTCGAGGCCCTTGCGGAGGACCGCGAGTTCGGCCGGGGTGCCGTCACGGCGGACGACCCGGCGGAACATCCAGGCCAGACGGGTGTCGGCGTCGCCGGGCCGGCGGAGCGTCTGCTCGGCCAGCTTGCGGGCGGCCTCGACGAAGGTCGTCTCGTTGAGGAGCGAAAGCGCCTGCAACGGGGTGTTGGAGCGGGAGCGCTTCACCGTGCAGACCTCGCGGCCGGACGAATCGAAGAGCAGCATCGTGGGCGGGGCGGCGGTCCGCTTCCAGATCGTGTAGAGCGAGCGGCGCCAGAGGCCCTCGCCCGTGTCGGCCTTGTAGTTGCGCATGTCGCCGTAGACGCTGGTCTCGTCCCAGACCGCCTCGGGCATGTAGGGCTTCACGCTCGGGCCGCCTTGCCTGTCGACGAGCAGGCCGGAGATCCAGAGAGCCTGGTCGCGGATGACCTCGGCCGGGAGGCGGAAGCGGGGGCCGCGGGCGAGCAGGCGGTTGTCCGGGTCTTTCTCGAGCATCGCGGGCGTGACCGCGGCGCTGCGCTGGTACGCCGCGCTGGACATGATCAGCTTATACGTCGCCTTCATGTCCCACTTGCGGTCGACGAATTCCACCGCAAGCCAGTCGAGCAGCTCCGGATTGCTCGGCCATTCGGCCTGCGAGCCGAAGTTCTCGGACGTCTTCACCAGGCCGATGCCGAAGAGACGTTCCCAGGCGCGGTTGACCCAGATGCGGCCGGTCAGCGGATGCTTCCCGTCGACGAGCCAGCGGGCGAGTCCGAGGCGGTTGTTCGGTTCGCCGGCGGGCATCGGCGGCAGGGCGCGGAAGAGGTCGCGTTCGACCTTCGGACCGATCTTGTCGTATTCGCCGCGGAGGAGCACGAAGGCGTCGCGAGGCTTCGGCAGTTCCTTCATCACCATTACCGAGATGGGTTCGGCGAGCGCGGCGTCGTGGGCCATCTTGGCGGCCGCGACCTGGGCGACGGCCTGCGCGCGGGGATGGTCGGGGCTGTCGGCGAAGAGTTTCGCCAGTGCCTGGCGGTCGGTGGCCGTGAGCTGTTCGGCCGGCTTGGCGAGGAGGCGGCGGGCGTTCTCGGTGGCGGGGTCGGTCTTGAGCGAGAGCAGCTTCGCGTCGACGGATGAGGTGTTCAGCCGGAAGCGCCCGATGCTGTGGGCGGAGACCGCCTCGTGGCGCATGACCACGACGAGTTTGGCGCCCGCCGGGATCGGCGTCGGCGCGACCGTGAAGATGGCTTTGCGGGGAACGCGATTCTTCGCCTCGTTGCCAGCGATGGCCCAGCCGGCCTTGTCGTTGGAAGGCTTCTTCGGCTTCCCCTTGGCCATCGGGGCCGGGGCGAGCTTGGTGATCGTCCAGCCGGGCTGGTCGAAGTCGGCTTCGGCCTTCAACAAGGGGACGGCGGTCGTCTTGCCGTCGGCGGTCTTGAGGCGGACCTCGAAGGCGCTGAGCACGAAGTTGCCGTTGAAAGCGCGGCCCAGGCTCTTATTCGGCAGGGAGTCGTCGGGCAGGGCCTCGAGCCGGACGGCCGTGAGGAGGTTGCCCGAGGGCTTGGCCTCGAGGACGTAGGTCTCTTTGGCGGCCGTGCCGCCGGAGACCAGCCAGGAGCCGTCGTCGAGGCGCTTGAACTCGGCGTTCTCCTTGGCCGAGACCTTCTCATCCGCGAGCGGCTCCCAGGCCACGCCGACCTTGGATACGGCGGCCCGCTGCTTGGCGAGCCAGTCCGCGTAAGCATCTGGCTGGTCGGTCGGGATGGCCTTCAGCCCCTGCTCGGCGGTGGCGAGCTTTGCGGCGGCCGCGTCGATCGTCTTCTGCTGCTCTTCCGTGGGCAGGGAGAGCACCGGAGGCGTGTTGCCGCCGGCCCGGGTCCGTCCGGCGCCGCCGAAATCCCCGAGCACGCCCGTCTCGTCGTTCGAGTTGAAATAGGCGAACAGCTGGTAGAACTCCTTCTGGGAGATCGGGTCGTACTTGTGGTCGTGGCAGCGGCAGCAGTTCATCGTCAGGCCCATCCAGGTGGAACCCGTGGTCTCGATGCGGTCGATGACGTTCTCGGCGAACCATTCCGCGACGATGCGGCCTCCCTCGCCGTTCAGGCGGTGGTTGCGGTGGAAGGCCGTGGCGACGACCTGGTCGCGCGTCGGTTTCGGCAGGAGGTCGCCGGCGAGCTGCTCGATGGTGAACGCGTCGAAGGGTTTGTTGTCGTTGAACGCCTTGATGACCCAGTCGCGGTAGGGCCACATCGTGCGCTGGGTGTCGCTCTGGAAACCGTTGGAATCGGCGTAGCGGGCGAAGTCGAGCCACTGCGTGGCCATATGCTCGCCGTAGTGGGGCGAAGCCAGCAGGCGGTCGAGGGCCTTGGACCAAGCTTCGGGCGAGTCGTCGGCGAGGAAGGTCTGCAGGTCGGCGTCGGAGGGCGGCAGGCCGGTCAGGTCGAGCGCGGCGCGGCGGAGCAGGGTGGCCTTGGGGGCGGGACCGTTGGGGACGAGGCCTTTGGCGGTCAGCGGGCCAGCGAGGAAGGCGTCGATGGCGTTGCCCCCGGCCGGGATGAGCGGCCTCGGGACGGCCGGCTTCACCGGCATCTGGAACGCCCAGTGTCCCTGGTATTCGGCGCCTTCCTTGATCCAGCGCTCCACGAGCGCGATCTGGCCCTCGTTGAGCACCTTGTGGAATTCCGCCGGCGGCATGTGGTCGTCCGCGTCTTCGGACCGCAGGCGCTTCATCACTTCGCTGGCCTCGGGCTTGCCGGGCACAATCGCGGCTTCGCCGGATTTGCCTCCTTTGCGGGCGGTTTCGAGGGAATCGAGGCGCAGGCCGCCCTTGATCTTGTTCTTGTCGGGACCGTGGCAGGCGAAGCAAGTGTCGGAGAAGATGGGCCGGATGTCGCGGTTGAACTGCACCCTCTCGCCGAAAGCGGAAAGCGCCCCGAGGAGGCAGGCGGCGGTGAGGCTGAGGCGAGAAAGACGCATCGGGTATACGCAATGAGACACCTAAGACCTCCAAGTGTTCGATGCAATTAGCACTTCATGAAAACATGAAGAAACCCTCAGACGAGCGGTTTTCAGGAGGGCTGCCGGAGCCGCTTACTTGGCGGCTAGGTCCTTGATCGCGATGTTCCGGAACTCGGCCGGATCGTTGTGGCCGGCGAAGCCGAAGTAGCCGTTCTTGCGGTCCTTGCCAGGGTGGGGGCTCTTCGCCATGACCGTGGCCATGTCGACCGTGGCGAGGTCGGTCTCGAGAATGACGAAGCCGTTGAGCTCGACCTTGATCGTGGAGCCGACGACCGTGACTTCCTGGAAGTTCCACTCGCCGATTGGGCGCTGGAAGCCGCGCTGGGCGCCGACCATGCCGTAGGCCGAGCCGTGGACTTGGCGGGGATCGATCTTACCCTTCACCTTGTCGTAGTTATCGTCCAGCACCTGCAGCTCGCACATGCCGACATAGGCCGTGTTGCCTTTGCCAGGGTAGCGGAGCGCCAGTCCGTTGTTGCCTCCCTTCGGCAGTTTGAATTCGAGGCGCACGGCGAAGTCGGTCAGGTCTTGGTCGTAGTAAGGCGTGCCACCCTTGCCCGTCTTGCAGCGGATGGCGCCGTCGACGATTTCGAAGTTCGCGACGTCGCCGGCCCAGCCGGTGAAGTCCTTGCCGTTGAAGATCGACCTGAAGCCGGCGGTGGCCTTCGCGGTGAGGATCCGATTGGCTTCTTCGCCGGCCATCTCGCGGATCGCGACGTTACGCCAGCGGATCGGGGCGCCGTGGGTCTGGAGGCAGATCGGGCCCCTGGCGGCCAGCGCGGCCTTGCGGTCGTAATAGTTCTCCATCGTGGCGTGGTCGACGGTCTGCTTGCCGTTAAGCCAGACGCTCACGCGGGCGCCGACCATCACGACGCGAAGGGTGTTCCATTCGCCGGCCGGCTTGTCAGCCAGGACCAGCGGGTCCTTGCCGGGCTGGCCGGGGGAGTTGTTCCAAAGCGCACCGGAGCCGAGCTGGCACCCGTGCTTGAAGGACTTCTCGTCGGTCGGATCCCAGATCTGGACCTGCGGGGCTCCGCGGAGGTAGACGCCGGAGTCGCCCTTCGGGGCCATGTTGTACTCCAAGGTCAGTTCGAAGTCGCCGTATTCCTGGTCGGTCGTGGCGTAAGGCCCCGTGCCTGGGTTGTGGATTTCGCCGTCCTTCACGGACCAATGCTGCGAGAATTCGTCGCGCATCCTCTTGAGCATCGTATCCTTCTTTTCGCCCGTGAGTTTGGCCACGGAGTGAGGATTGTAGCCGTGCCAGCCGGCGAGATCTTTGCCGTTGAACAGCGAAGTAAAGCCGGCCGGGACATCGGCGGCGATCAGCGCGGAGGTCGCTAAGGCGAGGAGGGCAGGGAGGAGGCGCATTGGTCGATGAAATGAGGCCTGGAGGGCCGGGAAACTCAGAGGGGTTCGAGGGTGCAGCGCTTGACCTCGAAGGCGCCGCCTTCGACCTGCAGGCCGATGAAGCCTTCGGAGAGATTGGTACCGGTAGCCTTGTTCACTTCCTTGCCGTTGACGAGGATCGTGACCGTGTTGCCGTCGCAGACGGTGGTGAAGGTGTTCCATTCGCCTGCCGGCTTCTCAGCGTCGGCCTGCTTGCCGAGGCGATAGCCGCGGATCTTGCCGGACTTCTTGTCCTTGAGCTCAGTGCCGCCGGAGAGCGTGGCGCCGTTCCAGAAGTAGAAGTCGCCTTGGTTCTTGTGCATGCCCTGGCACTCGATGCTCTTCGGCCAGACCGCGTCGGGGGGCGTCATGTGGACGACCACGCCGGTATTACCAGGCTTGGTGAAGCGCCATTCCACCGTGAAGCGATACTGCTTGTAACTTTGGGTGGTGCGAAGGAAACCGTTGGGCTTGCCGGCGCAGGCGAGGATGCCGTCCTTGACGGACCAGGAATCCTTGCCGGTTTCCGGAAAGACGACCCAGCCGGCGGTGTCCTTGCCGTTGAAGAGTTCGGTCTTCGTTGAAGGCGTGACGGCGTCGGCGGCGAAGACGTGGACGAAGGCGGTAGCCAGCAGGGCAACCGCAAGAGCGAGGCGGGGGAGGGGCATGGAAAGACCTTACGGTTTCGGCCTGCCCGCTGAAGTCTAAACGCCGAAATTAAACGGCGTTAAAGTGTCGTTTACTGCTCAGGCCATGATGCCCTTCACGACCTTGCCGGCGACACCTGTAAGACGTACGTCGAGGCCTTGGAACTTCACGTTCAGGCGGTGATGATCGATGCCCATCAGAGCGAGCATCGTGGCGTGCAGGTCGTGGACATCGACGACGTTCTCGACGGCGTTGTAGCCAAGTTCGTCGGTGGCTCCGTACGTCGTGCCGGCCTTGACGCCGCCGCCGGCAAGGAAGACCGAGTAGCCGGCGATGTGGTGGTCGCGGCCGGTACCTTGGCCCATCGGCGTGCGGCCGAATTCTCCGCCCCAGAGGATCAGGGTGTCGTCGAGCATGCCGCGCTCCTTGAGGTCGCGGATGAGGGCGCCGGTCGCCTTGTCGACGTCTTCCGCGCCCATCTTCATGCCGTTGTCGAGGCCGCGGTGGAGGTCCCAGGCGCGATGGTAGAGCTGTATCATGCGCACGCCGCGTTCGGCGAGGCGGCGGGCCATGAGGCAGTTGGAAGCGAAGGAACCGTCGCCGATCTCCTTGATGCCGTAGGCTTCGACGGTCTTCGCGGACTCGCTCTTGAAGTCGAGCAGCTCGGGTACGCTCGATTGCATCTTGAACGCCATCTCGTATTGGGCCACGCGAGTGGCGATCTCCGGATCGACGGTCTCCTGGGCCAGCTGCCCGTTGAGACGGCGGATCTCGTCGATGACCTGGCGCTGGGTGCTCTGGCACACGCCTTCGGGGTTGCCGATGTAGTGGACGGCATCGCCCTTGGACTGGAATTGGATGCCTTGATACTTGCTGGGCAGGACGCCGCTGGACCACTGACGCGAGGAGATCGGCTGCAGGCCGGTACGACCGGCAGAGGTCAGAACGATGTACCCCGGCAGGTCCTCGGTCTCGGAGCCCAGGCCGTAGAGCAGCCAAGAGCCCATGCTCGGACGTCCTTTGATGATGGAACCCGTGTTGAAGAAGGCATGGGCCGTGTCGTGGTTGATCTGCTCGGTCTTCATGGAGCGGACGACGCAGAGGTCGTCGGCGACCGAACCGATGTGCGGGAAGATGTCGGTGAGCTCCATGCCCGACTTGCCCCACTTCTTGAATTCGAACGAACCGCCGCGGGCCTTGAGGACGGCGCCTTGGAGCTGGGCGATCTGCTGGCCCTTGGTGAACGATTCCGGGAAGGCCTGACCGTCGAGTTTCTTCAGGACCGGCTTGCTGTCGAAGAGCTCGAGGTGAGGCGGTCCGCCCGCCATGCAGAGGAAGATGACGCGCTTGGCCTTGACCGGGAGATGAGGGGCCTTGAGCGCCCCCTTGGAGAATTGAGCGGCGTGGAGGTCGGCGAAACCGGACTTCGCGGCGAGCATGGCGAAGGCCGCGCTGCCGAGGCCGTAGGCGCTCTTCGTGAGGAAGCTCCGTCGGTTGATCGACAGGGCGTGGGCGACGGGGTCGTAAGGGCGCATGGACTTAGTAGCGGGTGATCGCTTCGTGGGAGTTGAGGAGGACGCGGCAGGCTTGGGTCCAGGCCGCGAGTTCGGCGGGGTCGCCGGCGGGCGCCGGGCTTTGCCCGATCTTAAGGAACTTGGTCGCGTCTTCGGGGTGAGCCGCGTAGTACGCTTTCTGGTCGGCGACGAGTTTCTCGAGCGACGGACGTTCGGAGGGCTTGATCTCGCGTCCGACCGCGAGGCGGAAGGCGTGGGCGAGGCGATCCGCACCGGCCGGCGTCGCGAGGAGGCGGGCGGCGAAGGCACGGGCGGCTTCGACGAAGACGGGGTCATTGAGCAGCGTCAGCGCCTGCTGCGGCGTGTTGCTGTAGCTGCGGAGCGCGGTGCACTCGTCGCGGGCCGGCGCGTCGAAGTTGACGAGCATCGGATGCAGGAACATGCGTTGCCAATGCATGTAGAGGCCGCGGCGCCACTGGTCCGGACCGGTGCTGGCGACATAGGTACGGTTCGGGAACTGGATCGGTTCGTAGTAGCCGGCCGGCTGGTAGGGCTTGGCGCTGGGGCCGCCGATGTCGGCCGAGTGGAGCAGGCCGGCGACGGCGAGCGCGTTGTCGCGGATGAACTCGGCATCGAGCCGTCGCGGGTTCTGGGAGGCGAGCAGGCGGTTGGCGGGATCGATTTCCTTGAGGTCGGGGCGCAGGCTGCTGCTCTGGCGGTAGGTGCGGCTGGTGACCATCAGGCGGACCATGCGCTTGACGTTCCAGCCCTTGTCACGGAATTCCAGGGCGAGCCATTCCAGCAGCTCGGGGTGCGAAGGGAGTTCGCCTTGCGAACCGAGATCGTCGAGCACGGCGCTGAGACCGGTGCCGTAGAAGGCCTGCCAGAGACGGTTCATGAAGGTGCGGGCCGTGATGGGGTTGTCCTTCGAGGTGATCCAGTCGGCCAGGTCCAGGCGGGTCAGACGTTGCTGTTCGGTGCTCGTCCGCAGGCCGGGCAGGAAGGAAGGCGTCGAGGGCAGCACGACCGGGCCGGATTGGTCGAGGAAGTTGCCGCGCGGAAGCACGCGGACCTCGAGCGGCTTGGTAGCCTGCGTGACCATCGTCCAGGCGTAGCCGTGGTTCTGCCGGCGGAGCTCGACGTTCAAGGCACGCGCCTTAAGCGTCGCCTCGCGCAGGTCGGCGGCCGAGGAGAGGTAGCTCGGCATGACGGCCGAGGTCGGCTGGACGGAGGCCACCGCGGCCAGATTGGCCGGGCTCGTGACCTGCAGCGGGTCGTGGTGGCTCAGCGGCGAAAGCGAGACCTTCAGGGATAGCGCCGGAGCATTCTCGAGACGGACGACGAACTTCTCGTCGGGCTTCAGCGTGACCGAGGTGTCCAGGAGCCAGACCGCATGGACGTCGGCGGCAGGCATCTTCAGCGTCCAGCCGCCATTGATGTCGGTCTGTTCGACACCACTGTTATAGCGCGGCTCGCGATGCGAGGCATCGGCGAGGGTAACGCCCACGCCACGTTCCTTGCCTTTGGCGTCGGCGATGGCGAAACGAACGCCGAGGTTTACGCTAGCATCGACGGGCAAGGAATCTTTCGGGAGGTCGATGCGTACCGAGGCGACCGAGCTTCCCGGGGAGTCGAAACGGAGGGCGAAGTCGTCACCATTGCCGAGCGCCTTCGGGATCTTCAACAGGCTGTCGGCGGCGAAAGGCGTCGCTTCGGGCGCGGGCGCGACCGCCGCTTTGGCCTTCATCTTCGCATTGGCGGCTTCGGTGTTCTTCGCGGCAGCCTTGGCGCCCTTACCGGCGGCGGGCGTCGCGGGCTTGAGGAGCGAGGTTCCGCCCGGGCTGATCAGGCCGGAGGGATGCCGGGCAAGCGTCGCTTTGATGCCTTGCTGCCAGGCTTGGTAGCCGGCGAGGGCCTTCGGGTCGGTCGAGAGGGACTTGGCGGCCTCGGCGTAGTGCGCCTCGAGTTCGGCGCGAAGGCGGGCGTCCTGCTTGGCAAGGTAGGCGTTCTTCACGCGGGCTTCAGGGAAGAACGGGTGTTCGTTGCCGACGCCTTTCAGCTCCGGCTCCGGGATGTAGTTATAGTTTGCGTAGACGCCCCACTGTTTCACGTCGGCGAAGAAGGCCTGCAGGGAATAGAAGTCGGCGGACTTGATCGGGTCGAACTTATGGTCGTGGCACTCCGCGCAGCCGAACGTGCTGCCCAGCCAGGCGTTGGAGACCGAGCGCACGCGTTCGGCGCCGTACTTGGCGAGGTATTCCTTGGGCTGGGCGCCGCCTTCGCGCGTCATCATGTTCAGGCGGTTGTAGCCGCTCGCGGTCAGCTGTTCTTCGGTCGGGTTGGGCAGCAGGTCGCCGGCGAGTTGCTCACGGGTGAACACGTCGAAAGGCTTGTTGGTGTTGAACGCGTTGATGACGTAGTCGCGGTAGGGGAAGATGCGCTGGTTCTGGTCGCCGTGGTAGCCGACCGTGTCGGCGAAGCGGGCGATATCCAGCCACCAGACCGCCATGCGTTCGCCGAAGTGCGGCGAGGCGAGCAGGCGATCGACCTGTTTTTCGAAAGCATCGGCGGAGTCATCCGCGACGAAGGCCGCGGTCTCGGCGGGCGTAGGCGGCAGTCCCGTGAGATCGAGGGAGAGACGGCGGAGCAGGCGCTCCTTATTCGCCTCGGGCGAAAGCATCGTCTTATTCTCGGTGAGCTTGGCGGCGACGAACGCATCGATCGGGTTCTTGCCACCGGCAGGCAACGTCGGCACGACCGGGGCTTCGAGCGGCTTGTAGGCCCAATGGGGTTCGTAGACGGCGCCTTCGGCGACCCAGCGGCGGAAGAGCTCCTTCTGGGCGGTCGTCAGCGTCTTGTGCGCGGACTTCTCCGGCATGATGTCTTCGGGGTCGTTCGAGAAGATGCGTTTGATGATCTCGCTCTGCTCCGGCTTGCCCGGCACGATGGCGACCTCGCCGCTCTTGCCCGCCTTCAGGGCTCCTTCACGGACGTCGAGGCGGAGGCCGCCCTTGCGCGACTTCGGATCGAAGCCGTGGCAATGGAAGCAGGTGTCCGACATGATCGGACGGATGTCGCGGTTGAAGCGGACGACTTGGGCGGCATCAGCGCCGAGGAGATGCGCGGCGAAGAGGCAGGCAATGGTCGGCGGAAGGCGCATAGGGGATTCCGTTATGACAACCACGTGGCCCTGGGGTTTCAACGGAATAGTAGGCAAGACGGCCCATATCAGCGGGCCTGCCAGTTGACCGCGTCGACCAGGACGTAGCCCTTGGCGCCGGCGTTGCTGACCGTGACCTTGGCCGGGCCGGCCGGGAAGCGGTAGGTACCGAGGGTGAGCAGGCCGCTCTGTGCGCCTCTGCCGGTCAGGTCAGCGCGGACTTCAGCGACCCCTCCGGCGTGCTCGATCCGGACCAAGGCGTCGCGGCTACGGTTGGTGTTAGGGACGACGGTCAGGCTGACGGCGTAAGCGCCCGCGGCGGGCAGCTTGCCGACGAAGGTCGCGGAGACGGGCCCGGTGGCGCCCTTGTCGTCATGGCGGTAGCCCGAGCCGAGGAAGCCTCCGTTGGCGTGACTCTGCTTCCAGTCGCCCGTGAGCACCGCCTCGTCGTCGTCGACCGTGACTCCCGGATGGGAGGAAGCCGGCTTGGCGGAGCCGTGGCCTTTGGGCTTCTCCTTGGACGACTCATGTTCGAGCACCTGGCCGTCGGCGAGCAGCCGGGCGCGGAGGGCGGCGTAGGGCACGTCCTGCACGGCGAAGTCGCCGTCGATCGCGAGGACCGCGGCGGTCGCCGCGGACTGGCCGAGAATCATGAAGACCGGCTCCATGCGGATGGACCCGTAGGCGATATGGGTGGCACTGCAGGCCACGGGCGCGAAGAGGTTGGCGATCTCGCCGCGCTTGGGGACGAGCGCGCCGTAGGCGATTGAGTAGGGTGAGATGGGCACCCCGATGTCGCCTTCGTTCTGCACGTGGCCTTCCGGTGTCACGTAGCGTCGCACATTATGGGAGTCGATGGTGTAGGAACCCATGCCCACGGAATCCGGCGTCGACTTCTTCTTCGTGAGCTCGTTCTCGGTCATCACGAAGGCGCCGACCATGCGACGGGCTTCACGGACGTAGATCTGGTGCGGCCAGTGGCCGTTGTCCTTGAACTCGTCCTTCGGCAGGCCCCAACGGTTGGCCTCCTCGCGTACGTCGGCCGGCACGCGCGGGTCGTTGGCGAGGAACCAGAGGAGGCCCTGCTGGTAGTCGCGGTGTTCCCGGATGATCTCCTTGCGGCGCTCGTAGGAGGCCTCCGGGTAATCGTAGTTCATCCCGATGTTGTCGAAGCTGAACGGCCCGTGGTTGTTCGTATCGGTCTTGCGGTTCGGCAGGAGGTCGAACTTGCGGAACGTCTGGCGCCAGCCGGCATCGAGGACGCGGACGAGCAGCTCATACTGGGAGGCGTCGTAGTTCGCCGGTTTCGGGAAGGGGATACGGTTGTCCGGATGGTCGGTCGCGCACCAGCGGTAGCAATAGGCCTGCACACGCTTGTCGCCTTCGCCGCGCACGCCGGGCGGCTCGGCCGAGATGCGGGGGAGCAGGCCGGACGAGGGGTCGCCGGGGACCTTGTAGGCGCTGATCGGCTTCTTCACCGCGCCAAAGTGGTGACCGTGGTGGAGGATGCCGACTTGGTTGCCGTTCCAGGTCTCGCCGTAGACGGAATTCGCCTCGCGGCCCACGTGGTAGCTGACGCCCGCGGCGGCGAAGAGGTCGCCTTCGTAGGTGGCGTCGATGAACATCTTGCCGGCGAACTTCTTGCCGGAGAGCATCGTGATCTCGGCGATCCGTCCGTCGGCCAGGCGCACGCCTTTGGCACGGTCGAGCCATTCGTCGCGGAGGACGGTCAGGCCGAATTCCTTCACGTAATCCTCGAAGACCTTCTCGGCCACGCTCGGTTCGAAGACCCACATCGTCCGTTCGTCCTTGTTCATGGCCACCGTGCCTTGGCCCTTGTTGCCGAAGGCTGCGGTCTTCTGCCATTTCCACGTCTCGGGATTTTGGTATTCGACCCAGACGCGGTGGTAGAAGTTGCGGGCCAGACCGCCGATGACGGCCTTATTGCCGGTGTCGGTGTAGCCGAGCCCCCCGCTGCTCAGGCCGCCGAGGTGGACATCGGGGCCGACGACCACGACCGATTTGCCCATCTTCTTCGCCTGCACGGCGGCGATGACGCCGGCGGACGTGCCGCCGTAGACGACGACGTCATAGGTGTCCCCCGCCGTCAGGCGGAAGGAGCACAGGCTGAGGAGGGCGAGGCGGAGGAGCATGGGCGTCGAGGGCTAGAGGGGATGGAGGGCTAGCCGAAGGAAGGGATCAGCGGTTCGCGGACTGCTTGGCGATGAAGTTGAGGATGGCGAGGCGGGCGGGGTCGTCGAGGTTGCGCAGGTCATGTCCGACGGTGCCATGGTTGCGGTCGTCGACGCGCAGGGAGTAGTTCTCCGTATGTCCGGCGGCCTTGAGGGTCGTCACGAAGAACATGTTTTCCTCGGCCCGGCTGAGCATGTCGTTCTGGGCGTAGATCGTCAGGATCGGCGGGAGCGACTTGCGGATGTGGAAGGCGGGGGCGGCCTCGTCGGAGGTGATGCCGTAGCGGGCCTGGCCGCGCTCCTCGCGCACGGTGTAATGGTTGAAGACCTGGCCGCTGACCTGGGCGATGCCCGCGACGTGGGCGAGCGTGAGTCCGTGCGGCTTCAGCCGTTCTGGATCCATGCCGACGAGCAGCGCGAGGTAGCCGCCGGCCGAATGGCCGCCGATGAAGACCTTGCGCGGGTCGCCGCCGTGTTCGGCGATGCGCTTCACCGTCCACGCGAACGCGGCCGCGGCGTCGTCGACGTACGCCGGATACTTCGCCTGCGGGCTCAGCCGGTAATCGGGCGTCACGACCGCGACGCCGGCTCGGGCCAGGCTCTCGCGGATCTCGGCGCAATATTCCGAGCGCAGGTCCTTGCCGCCGTTCTTCAGGCCGCCGCCGTAGAACCACACGTAGGTCGGGAAGCCTTTGGCGCCGACGGGCACGGTGAGGTCGAGCTTGCAGCGCTCCTGCTCATAGGGCGTCAGCGAGACCACGTCGTCCTTGTAGGGGATGTCCTTGAGGACCTTCGTCACGGCCGCTCCGGCCGGGGACGCCGCGAGGCAGAGCAGCAGGAGGGCGAGGCGCATCAGGCGATGAGCGACTGGACGATCTTCCCGTGGACGTCGGTGAGGCGGAAGTCGCGTCCCGAACTGCGGAACGTGAACTCCTCGTGATTGAAACCGAGGAGCCGGAGGATGGTCGCGTGCAGGTCGTGGACGTGCACGACGTCCTTGACGGCCTTGAAGCCGAACTCGTCGCTCTCGCCGTGGACGTGGCCGGGCTTCACGCCGCCGCCGGCCATCCACATGGTGAAGCCGTGGCTGTTATGGTCGCGGCCGTTGATCTTACCGGCGTTGGAGCCCGGGGTCGGGAGTTCGACGGTCGGGGTGCGGCCGAATTCTCCGCCCCAGATGACGAGGGTCTCGTCCAGCATCCCGAGGCGCTTGAGGTCGGTGAGCAGCGCGGCGATCGGCTGGTCCGCTTCCATCGCCAGACGCTTGTGGTTCTTTTCCAGGTCGTCGTGGCTGTCCCAGGGCTGACCGGCGCCGTGCCAGAGCTGGATGAAGCGGACGCCGCGTTCGGCGAGGCGACGGGCGATGAGGAACTGGCGGCCGAGGGTAGTGTCGCCGTACATCTCGCGGGTCTTCTCGGATTCGCGGCCGACGTCGAAAGCGTCGGTGGCCTCGAGCTGCATGCGGTACGCCATCTCGAAGGATTGCGCGCGCGCCTCGAGGGCGGCGTCCTGCGGGCGGGCGGACTGGTGCGCGGCGTTGAGCTTGGCCAGCAGGTCGAGCTGCTGACGTTGGGCCTGGCGCGAGAGGCCTAAGTTACGGATGTTCTCGACGAGCTCCTCGACCGTGCGCTTGGACGTGTCGACGTAGTTGCCTTGGTAGACTCCGGGCAGGAAGCCACACTGCCAGTTCTGCGTCTCTTGGATCGGGAAGCCGCCCGGACAGAGGGTCATGAAACCGGGTAGGTTCTCATTCTCGGTACCGAGTCCGTAAGTGACCCAGGAGCCCATGGAAGGACGGACTTGGCGGGCCTCGCCGCAGTTCATCAGCAGCAGGGAAGGCTCGTGATTGGACACGTCGGCCTTCATCGAGCGGATCACGCAGAGGTCATCGGCGTGTTCGGCCGTCTTGGCGAAGAGTTCGCTGACCTCGAGCCCGCTCTTGCCATAGCGCTTCCAGGCGAAGGGAGAACGGAAGGCCGCGCCCGTGCGACGTTCGGTGGCGATGTAATCGCCCGGCAGTGTCTTGCCGTGGTACTTGTCGAGGGCGACCTTGCGGTCGAAGGTGTCGACCTGAGAGGCGCCGCCGTTGGCGAAGATATGGATGACGCGCTTCGCTTTGCAGGGGAGCGGCGCCTTGCGGGCGGCGAGCGGACGCAGCGGGTCGACGCGGATGTCGGCTCCCCGGAGTTCCTGCTGGAGCAGCGAGGCCATGGCGACGCCGCCGAGGCCCATGCCGATGCGGCGGAGGAATTCGCGGCGGGAGCCGAGGGAGAGCGGGTCGAGGTGGAGCATCAGTCGGCGAAATTGAACTCGTTGCTTTGGAGGAGGACCTGCGCGAAGGTCGAGAGCGGCGACTGGCGGTCGGGCCTGCGGCCGAATTCGTCGTCGGCGGCGCTGATCGCTTCGCCGGTCTGCGCGTCCTTGATCACCGGCGACCAGCTGAAGCCGTCGCTGTTGGAGCCAAGGTATTGGTCGGCGATGAAGTCGATGTTCTCGCCGGCGGCGAGCTCCACCGACGCGAGCTCGACCGGGGCGGAGGCCCCGCCTTTGACGACGACTTCGGCGAGCAGTCCGCGACGGGAAGAGACGATGCGGGCGCGGACGCCGTCGCTGGCCTTGCTACCGACGGCCAGGTCGCCCTCGATGCGATACTTGCCGGCGGAGCCGGCGGTCCAGCGGCGGATGGCGGCGAGCTCGGGCTTGTCGCCGGGGTGCCCGCCCTTGGCGGACAGGAAGACGAAGGAGAATTTCTTGTCCGGCAGCTTGTCGGTAGGCGAGATACGGTCCTTGGTGCGGACGGTCATCTCCGTGAAAGTGACCTGTTTCGTCTGCGGGTCATAACCGCCGTAGCCGTTCGCCCAGGCCGCCGGCGCGGGGGCCTGCGACGCTTCGCGGAGATACTCGAGGGCCAGCGCGGTCTCTTCCGGCCGCGGCGCCCGGGCGAGGATGGCGAGGTACAGCGCGCGGACCTTCGCGGCGTCGTCGGCCTGGCCGGCGGCCTGACCGGCGAGTCCGTCGGCGATTGTCCGGCCGAACGGATGGTTGAGCATCCAAAGCGACTGCTGAGGCGTCGTGGTCTGGTTGCGGCGCGGCACGTGATAATCTGGGTTGGCGAAGTCGAACGTCCGGAAGAAGGCCGGCAGGTTCTGGCGGTCGATATGGCCGTAGATCGTGCGGCGGGGTGTGCCGAAGGCGCCGACCAGGTCGAAGGGCTGGCCGCCGAGCTTGGCGTCCTCGAGTCGGCCCGCCACGCGCAGCATGCTGTCGCGCATCGCCTCGAAGTCGAGGCGGCGGCGGTGGGCGCGCCAGTAGAGGGAGTTGTCCGGATCTCTGGCGACGGCCTCGGGACGGAGGTCGGCCGTCTGCAGGAACGTACGCGAAAGGACGATCGAGCGGATCAGATTCTTGACGGACCAGCCTTCGCGGACGAACGAGGCGGCCAGATGGTCGAGCAGGGCGGGGTCCTTCGGCGCCGGCGTGCGGACGCCGAGGTCGCTCGGGGTCTCGATGAGAGGCTGGCCGATGAGGTGCATCCAGACGCGGTTGACCATCACGCGGGCGGTCAGCGGGTTGGTCGGACTGGCGATGGCGTTGGCCAGATCGAGCCTGCCACTGCCGACGGTGAACTCCTTGGGCGGACCGTCGGAGAGGACGGAGAGGTACTGGCGCGGGACCTTCTTGCCGGGTCGTGAAGGGTTGCCACGCAGGAAGACGACGCCTTGGACGGCCTCCGGCTTGTCGACCAGCGCCATCGCATGGGGCGGGCTCTTCGGGCTGGTCGCGTTGAAGCCGGAGACGGCGATCTGGAGCTTGTTCCGGGTGTTGCGGTCGGCGACGTTGTACGTCGGGACCAACGACTCGGGGGTCATGACCGTGGGGCCGGCGGGATGGAGGAGCAGCTCGCGCCAGGACTTCCATTCGGCATGCGCGGCATGCTCCGGCTTGCGGGCCTCGGACAAGAGCGCGGCGTAGGTCGCGGTCAGTTCGGACAACTTCGTCGGGGTCTTGGTCTGCAGGCGGGCGCGGAGGAGGGGGTCCGCGAACTGGTTAGGTTGGGCGAGCAGGGCGGCGTAGCGCTTCGGGAACTCGGAGTCGGCGACTCCGTGCAGGCTCATCCAGGCGCCCCAGACGGGGTCGGCCGGCGTAAGCCTGGCCTTCAGCGCCGTCTTCCAGCCGCCTAGGACGGTCGCATAGAGGTTCGCCGCCTTGGCCTTCTGGTTGGCGTCGAGCTTGCCGTCCTCCACCGACTCCGCCGCGAGCGTCAGGTAGGCGGCGGTCTTCTCGGGCGAGTACGAGAGCTCGTAGCGGCTCAGGATGAAGTCATCGAGTTTCTTCTGACGCGCCGTCAGTTCGGTTTCGAACTCCTTTGTCTCCTTCGTGCGCGCGAACGGTTTCAGGGGCGGGAGTTCCTTCGGTTCTTCGCTGGAATTGAAGATGGCGTAGAGCGAGTAATATTCGGTGGTCGGCAGCGGGTCGAACTTGTGGTCGTGGCAGCGGGAGCAGGTCATCGTGAGGCCCTGGGTCCCGCGCATGACGACGTCGATCCGGTCGTCGATGATGTCGGGCGTGCTGTTGAGGAAGCGGCGGCCGAGCGTGAGGAAGCCCAGCGCGGCGAGGTCGCGGTTGTTCTCCGGGTCCTTGACGATCTGGTCGGCGGCGAGCTGCAGGCGGAGGAACTGGTCGTAAGGCAGGTCGTCGTTGAAGGCCTTCACCACCCAGTCGCGGTAGGTGTAAGCGTAAGGGTAGCGGCGTTCTTCCTGGAAGACGTAGCCCCTGGTGTCGGCGTAGCGGGCGACGTCGAGCCAGTGGCGGCCCCAGCGTTCGCCGAAGGCGGGCGCGGCGAGGAGACGGTCGACGAGCTTCTCGGTCGCCTGCGGGTCCGCGTCGCCGACGTAGGCGGCGATCTCGGCAGCGTTCGGATTGAAACCCCAGAGGGCGAGGGTGAGCCGGCGGATGATGACCTCGCGCGGGGCCTCGGGATTGAAGTCGAGGCCGGCTTCCTTGAGTTTGGCGAGCACGAAGCGGTCGAGCGGCTGGCGGACCTTCGGGGCGTCGGTGCTCGCGACGACCGGCGCGACGGGCGCCTTCACCGGCTGGAAGGCCCAGTGCTTCTTCGGGTCCAGGGCGAGGGGCTTCGCTTCCTGCGGCCACGGCAGGCCTTGGCGTACCCACTCGGTGAGCGCGGCGACGGCCTGAGGCGGCAGTTTATCGTCTTCGCCGGGCATCGCGTAGACATCCGGGGCTTTGACGTGATTGATCGCAAGGATGAGCCGGCTGCTTTCGGGCTTGCCCGGGACGACGACAGGGCCGACTTCGCCGCCCTTGAGGACGAACTCCCGCGAATCGAGGCGCAGGCCGGACTTCTGCTTCTTCTCGCCATGGCACTTGTGACAATGCTCGGCCAGGACCGGGCGGACTTCCTTCTCGAAGAACTCGAGTTGCGCGGCGCTGGGGGTCGGGGGAGGCTCCGCCGCCCCGACCGAAGCGGTCAGGAGAACGGTAGCGAAGAGGTGCCGGAAAGACATCGGAAAAGGGTAGGACAGGGCGGAGTGCCTGAAGTTCCTCAAACGTGTTGGCTGTCATCGGGATGTAAAGCCGTCGCTGGGGATTTGCCGAGGGCGTCGACGAATCGGCCAACTTGGGGTTGAACCCAGCCGATTTCAGGGCGTCTATGAGGCACCCCTCCTCCACTTATTTCCCGCGTATCCCGTCAGGTCGGCCTCTCGTTGCTGGCCCTGCTCGCTTTGGCCGTGCCGGGCAGGGAGTCGGGGATCTCCTGGGTGAGTCTCGCCAGACGAACGCCGTCGGGCACCGACACCGTGCCGCTGTCGAGCTGGGTCTCACCGGCGACCACCCGCATCAGCGTCGTCTTGCCGGCGCCGTTACGACCGAGCAGACAGACACGTTCGCCTTCCTCGATCTGGAGGTTGAGGTGGTCCAGGACGGGAGGGCCGCCGAAGCTGACATGGACGTCGAGGAGACTGAGG
>Ga0208048_1000649_pt1 | contig 18528 bp, 18 predicted proteins | sample Malawi_45m_30L_FD_184163 | JGI IMG/M metagenome (GOLD analysis project Ga0208048, IMG submission 184163) | Freshwater microbial communities from Lake Malawi, Central Region, Malawi to study Microbial Dark Matter (Phase II) - Malawi_45m_30L... | ecosystem: Environmental > Aquatic > Freshwater >...
CCGCGCTCAAGGACGCCGACGCCGATATTCGCATCACCGCCCTGCGCGCCGCGCGCCGTTACAACCTCGACACCCATGCCGCGACTGCGCAACTCGTGGGTGACACCTCGCCCGCCGTCCGCCGCGAATGCGCCGTCGCGCTCCGCCACAGCAAGGCCCCCGACGCTCCCGCACTGTGGGCGAAGCTTGCGCAGGCTCACGACGGCCAGGACCGCTGGTACCTCGAAGCCCTTGGGCTTGCTGCTGACCGCAATGAAGCCGCGTGCTTCGCCGCCTGGAAGAATGCCGCCGGCGCGAACTGGAACACGCCCGCCGGGCGCGACATCGTCTGGCGCAGCCGCGTCCCTGCTGCCGCGCCGTTGCTCGCGCAATTCGTCCTCGACGCGAAGACGAGCGGCCCGGACAAAGCCCGTTTCCTCCGCGCGTTGGACTTCATTCCCAAGTGCAAGGAAAGGGATGACGCCCTCGCCGCTATCGCCCTCGGTGCGCTTTGACATAAGTGGGTGGCTTGGAGTAGGCGCTCGGCGGTGTGGCAATACCGCGAGCGGAATTTCGGCTGCCTTAGCAAGGCTTCTCCCGCGTGGCGGTGTTTGGTATCGTCGGCTCAAATGCCCGTCGCTCCTGACCCCGATGCTGCGCTCATGCTCCGCGTGAAGCGTGGCGACCGCGTGGCGTTCGAGGAGCTAATCGCCAAGTATCAACAACCAGTGCTCAACTTCGTCTACCGCTTGCTGCCCGACGCAAGCGAAGCGGAGGATCTCGCGCAAGGGGTGTTCGTTCAGGTTTGGAAATCTGCTGCGCGTTACCAGCCCTCGGCGAAATTTTCCACCTGGCTGTTCACCATCGCCCGCAATTTGTGCCTCAACGAATTTCGTCGCCGCTCCCGGCACCCGGCCGAGTCGCTCGACGCGCCGGCTCACGCAAACACCGACGAGCCGCGAGGGCACGGGTTGGAAGACGGCCGCGCTACTGCTGCACCAGATAAGCTCCTGCGCGGCGAGCTAGAAGCAAAGGTTGCGGAGGCGGTCGCCGCCTTGCCGGAGAATCAGCGCACTGCGCTGGTGCTCTGGCAGCGTGATGAGTTGGCTTACGAGGACATCGCCGAGGTGCTGGATTGTTCGTTGTCCGCCGTGAAGTCCCTTATCCACCGCGCCCGCGAGACGCTCCGGGCGCGCCTTAAGCCGTATTTGCTTACCGGGGAATGGCAAGTAGGCGAGACGGAAGAGGACCGATGATGAACGCGATGGCCTATTGCAAAGCGTGTCTTGCGCCTGCCTCGGAAGCACCCGGCGGCAGTGACACAAACCGCAACCAGAGCCCGCAACTTTTGCGCCAACCCGGTTATGAACCCAACAGCCGATATGAACGCCGTGACGTTTGAAGAACTCCTCGCTCTCCGGCACAAGCGCCCGCTGACGCGGGAGGAACACCTATGGCTGGACCAATGGCTAGCCGCGCACCCTGCCGACCGCGAGCTCTGGCGTACGGAAGTGGTCCTCGCTCGTGCGCTGCGCGAACTGCCCTCGCCCGTCCCATCCTCGAACTTCCAAGCCCGCGTTTGGCAGGACATCGTGACAAATGAGCAGCACGCCCAGTGTGCGCGTCAGCGCTGGTGGTCTTTCCGGCCGATCTTTCGCCTGCCTGGCTTGGAGACCGCCTTTTCCATCCTTGCTGTCCTCTTGCTTTTCGGAATCGGCTCGTATCACCGATATGCGAGCAGGCGTGAATCCACGCAAGTCGCACGCGGTGTTGAGCAGGTGACGGAGTTGGCCGGCGTTCCCAGCGTGGCGCTGCTCAAGGACTTTGAGGCCATCCGTCGGCTTAACTCTGTGAGTGCCGACGTGGAACTTCTGGCTGCGCTCGAGGGAGATCGTTGACCATGCGACGTACCTTGCAACTCATCGCTCTGCTGCTGACAACGCTGCTCGTCGGTGCGGCGGAACCGGCATCTACCGCCGGGCGCAGCCCCGTCACCGCTTTCCGCGTCCTGCTGGCCATGCGTTCCGATGCACGTGCTACCGAGTTGGCCGCCAAGCCTGCCCGTGTGCGCGAGGTACTCTCTACGCGCCTACGCGAATACGATGCCCTCGCCCCCGCCGAGCGCGAGGCTCGATTGCGCGCTACCGAGCTGCATTATCATCTGCGGCCGTTGCTCACGACTATTCCCCTGACGCGGGCCGCGCAGCTCGCGGTTGTGCCAGAGAGCTTCCGACCGCTGGTTGAAGAGCGGCTCGCCGCTTGGGACAAGCTGCCTGCCCAGATTCAGCGCGAAATCCTGACCAACGAGCGGCTCCTCCAAGCCATCACCCGGCCCAATGTGCCGAATGCCTTCCCGCCGCTGCCGCCCGGTTTGGAGCCGCGCGTGCCGGACAACGTCGCCCATTGGCAGACCCTCGACGCCCAGCAGCGTGAGCAGTTGCTCGACAGCTTTACGTACTACTTCCGCCTCGACGATAACGCCAAGACGCGTGTGGTAACCGCGCTGCCCGAGCCAAAGCGTGCAGCGGCGGAGCGCACGCTGGATCAGTTTGCCCAGCTCACCACCGGGGAACGCGCCGCTTGCATGACGGCGCTTCGGCAACTTAGCCAGATGACGCAGGCCGAGCAGACGCGGTTTTACGCGAATGCGGAGCAGTGGCAGAAGATGTCCGAGACGGAGCGCGCCGCATGGCGAAGAGTGGTCATCGAGTTCCCGCCGCTGCCGCCCGGCGCCGGCCCGCAGCCGCCACTTCCCTGAACGAACTAGGGTCTCAGGTTCCGCGTTTCGACCTCTAAGCCCTGAATATCTGCGCTGATTCAAGGTGATCACAGGTGGGGCTTGCGTCTGTGCTCGTTTTTTAAACTGGGTGAGTATTACGCAGTGCCACGCTCGCTCTTTTTTGCGGCACTATAATTTAAGGTGAAGCTCCAATGCGGACTGTATTTGCCGGGCGGTTGGCAGTGTGGAAGGGTTTCCCTACGAGGCCAGCTGACGATAATCAGGCGGGCGCGCTTAAGCTCTTGGTTGGCCGTGGTTTGAGCGTTGCCTGTTTCCTGTTCGCGCTGCATATCACTACAACGATCAACCAATGCTATTTCATAAAATCGAGAAGCTGCCACGGGCTTGGCAGCATTGGTCGGTTCGGAGCGTGTGTTCTTGAACGGTGATTCCCTCTAGCGGGTAAACTGGTGATGCCTGATCTTAGTTGCAACCTTGGCTTTCAAGCACGAGTGGCGATTGTTTTTTCGCCCGCTGGGCAGGCTAAGCCCAACGGAGACCAAGCCTTGGGTCTAAAGTATCTTTGGTCCATCGCTTCTGTTCACCACCACGAGCGCCGGCTTGTTTCTTCTTGGATGCGGCGAACTGAATGACCCATCGTCGGCCTCAGCCAACCCTTCATGTCCAACGTATCCGACTTCCTCACGCCGACCGAGCTACAGAAAGTCACAAACCTCCAAGTCGTTGCGCGACTGGTGGTCGAGGGCTTTTTCTCCGGTTTACACAAGTCGCCGCACAAGGGGACCAGCGTCGAATTCGCCCAGCATCGCCAATACGTGCAGGGCGACGAAATCCGTCGGCTCGACTGGAAGGTGTTTGGCAAGACCGACCGCTATTACGTCCGTGAATATGAGGAGGAAACCAATTTACGTGCCACGCTCTTGCTCGACCTCAGCGGCTCCATGGGTTACGCGGGCGTGGGCCGCGCGCCCAAGGCCGACTATGCCATCCGCCTTGCCGCCGCACTCGCCTACCTCATGCTTCAGCAGCGTGACAGCGTGGGCCTGGTCACCTTTGATACCAAAATCCGCCGCTACATCCCGCCGCGTTCCAGCGTGCCGCATCTGCGCGTGTTGCTGGACGAACTTCAGGCCGCACAGCCGGGCGGCGAGACCGCACTCGGTGGCGTCTTCCACGACCTCGTCCCACGCATTCAACGGCGCGGCTTGCTCCTCGTGCTTTCGGACTGCTTCGGCGATCCGAAGGAACTACTGAAAGCCCTCGCGCACTTCCGCCACGCCAGACATGAGATTCTTCTTTTTCAAATCCTCGACCGTGACGAATTAGATTTCCCCTTCACGCACTGGACACGCTTCGAGTCGTTGGAGCAACCCGGCAAGCACCGGATGATTGACCCCGCACAATTCCGCGCTGCTTACCTCGACAACTTGGCGAAATTTCAGGACGAGCTGACCAAAGGTTGTCATCACCACCATATTGACCTCGTGCAAATGGTCACGGACCAACCTTATGCGGAAGCCCTGGCGCAGTACCTGACGCGGAGGATGGCGCAATGAAACGCCCAATGACTGAGGCTCGTGACCGTCAATTTATTGCCCGCTCGGGTGCGGCCAAGAGATCTCAATCCGACTCCGCGACGCATTTGGTCTCCGCCCGCATCGTGTCGTTTTGTCTGGTCATATTCCGGCAGCCATGACTTTCCTTAATTTCCTTCTCCTTGGCGGCATGGCGGCGGCGGCCATTCCGGTGCTGCTGCACTTCTTCAATCGCTCCCGCCCACGCGTCGTGACGTGGGGCGCGATGCACCTGCTCGATGCCGCGTTTCAGGCGCACACGCGCCGGCTTAAGTTCGAGCAACTCCTCCTACTGCTCGTGCGCTGCCTCATCCCGGTGTTGCTCGCGCTCTGCATGGCCCGACCAGTTATAACCGGTATGCGCGCGCTGCTCGGCGGCGCGAAGACCTCGCTCGTCATCCTGCTCGATAACTCTTACTCAATGTCTGCCGGCGCGGGCGCAGCGGCGAATTTCGCTCAAGCCAAGGAAGCCGCTGCGAAGCTCATTGAGCAGGCCGGCTCCGGCTCCGATGTCGCGGTCATCTTAATGGGTGGCACGCCCAGCCAACTGCTCGAAGCGCCGACGCTTGACGCTGTCCGCGTCACGAAGGCACTCGCGCAACTCGAAGCCACCTATGGAGCGGCGAATTTCCCTGAGTCGCTCGAACTTGCCGCCAACGTCGCCGCGCAGATGCAGCACGGGCTGAAGGAATTCGTCGTCCTCAGCGACTTTCAGCGCGTCAGCTTCAGCGCAGGTGAAGCGGCGGCCCGCGGGCGCGCGTTGGCCGTGTTGAAACGCTTGCCGGTCCCACCGCACTTGAACTTCCTCCACGTTGGTACTGAGGTGCCTGATAATGTCGCTGTTGAGTCCTTGGAGTTACCCAAGCTCGCGCTGGGTGTGAACCAGCCGCTCCAAGTCCGCGCCACGCTTCGCAACCTCGGCTCGCGCGCCTGGCCCGACGTGCACGTGTATTTCCGTGCTGACGGTCGCGAGCGCGGCGCGCAACAGATTGCCCTCGCGCCCGGCGAACAGCGGCAGGTGCTTTTCCCGCACGCCTTTGATGCTGCCGGCTTTCACACGCTCGAGGTCCACGCCGATGCCGACGCGCTTAAGGCTGACAACGCCCTGACCGCCGTCGTTAACGTATGGGAAAAAGTCCCTGCGCTCCTCGTCAACGGTGACCCCAGTTCCGAGCCGCTCAAGGGCGAGACCGATTACCTCGACCTTGCGCTCTCCCCTGCAATGAAGGCCGCGACCGGGGGCAGCGACCTCATCCTTCCGCGCGTCATCTTGCCCGGCGACCTCACGCCCGACGCACTGTCAAGGTCCCGCGTCGTCGTGCTTGCGAACGTCCGCCAGCTTGCTGATTCGCAAGTTGCTGCGCTCGCCAGTTTTGTTGCGAACGGCGGCGGCTTGCTCGTCTTCCCCGGCAACCGCATCAATACGGATTGGTACCATCGCACGCTGCGTGCGGCCGGTCTGCTGCCGCTGCCCTTTACCGCGCTCTCGGGCGGAATCGAGGAAGGCAAGCCACGCGCAAAAATCGTTCTGCAGCCCTTCACACATCCGGCGATGGAACTCTTCAACGACGCGCGCAACGGCAACCTCGCCGACGCTGAACTTAAGCTTTGGTTTCAGCTTGGCACGCGGCCGGAGCAAGCCGACTCCGGCCTCGCCGCGCTCGCGCAACTCAGCACCGCCGACCCGTTCCTTGTAGAAAAGAAGCTCGGCGATGGCCGGGTGCTGCAATGCGCCGTCCCGTGCGACGCTGACTGGAGCAACCTCCCCGTGCGCCCCGTCTTCGTGCCGCTGATGCAGCGGCTCGTCATTTACCTCGCCTCGCAAGCCCAGCCGCCGCGCAACGTCGAGGTGGGCAAACCATTGGCCGCATTTGTGTCTCGCGCGCACGTTGGGCGTAAGGCGCAATTCACTGCTCCAAGCGGCGAGCGTTACGAGGCAGAAATTACCGGTCGCGGCGCGCTGGGTTACGTAGAATTCGCTAAGACCGGCCTCCCTGGCACTTACACGTTCACTGCGCCCGACGGGGGCCCGACGCCGTTCGTTGTTACCACCGCGCGCACGGAGTCCGACCTCCGCCAACTCACCGAGCCGGAGCGGAAGGCGCTGGCCGAATCGCTCGGGGCCACGCTGCTCACGTCCGTCGCCGACTACCAGCAGATGGACAAAGACCGCCGCTTCGGCCGCGAAGTCTGGCAGCCGCTGCTCTGGGCCGTGCTGGCGCTGTGCTTCAGCGAACTGCTGCTGGTGCAGTGGTTCACGCGACAAAAAGGAGGGAAGCCATGACTTGCCACAAAGAGGCGCAAGGCGGCGCAAAGAGGGATTTCAGCCCGGCTAAGTTCCGATGGCCCTCCGGGCCAATGCGTCATCGCCACCAGGTTGTTCCGTCCGCGTCATCCGCGTTATCCGCGGGCCACTCCCCTTTGTGCTTCTTGCGCCTCTTTGTGGCTAACCCATGACTGACCTGCGTTTCATCGGCGACTGGCGGTTGTGGGGCGGCGTGGCCGTTGGGCTGACGCTCGCGGTCGCAACATGGCTGCTTTACTGGCGCGAGACGCGGGCGCGTGCGGGCGCGGTGCGGTGCTTGTTGCCGACGTTGCGGGCGCTGGCGGTTTTGTTGCTCGTGCTGATGCTCACGGGGCCGGTGCTGCACCACCGCAACATCATCGGGGAGGTCGCTCGCATCCTGCTTTTCGTGGACGCCTCGGCGAGCATGGGCATCACGGACCAGGAAATGGAGCTGCCGCGCAAACTCTTAATCGCACAGCAGCTCGGCTGGCTCGCGACGAACAAGTTCGACCCCGACCTCCGCGCCGCCGCGTCATCGCTGGCCAACGCGCAGGAGACCGCCGCGCGTGCGAAGCCAAACCTGCCCGCGCCGCAGTTCCACGAGTTCGTGCGCGGCTTCGCGACGAATACGGCGAACGTGACGGAATCGCTCGGCAAAGTCGGCAGCTCAGCTTGGGCGCAAGCCGGTTCGAGCGCCGGCAAGCTCAACACGGAACTCGCCGTGCCATCGCGCAAGCTGGCCGAGGCCGCTGTGGGCCGCGACCCAAACGTCACCGAACGCGAACTGGCTAGGCTGTCGGTCATCGCCGCACGCTTCGAGGCGGAATTACGCGTTGCCTTTACGAACCACGCTCTCGCGGTTGCGCAAAAGCGCGAGCCGGACGTGTTGGCCGCGTTGCAGAAATTTGATGCGCTGACACGCTGGCAGAGGATGGAAGCCGCGTTGCTCGGCAGCACGGAGGGCGTCGCACAGCGGCTGGCGGCGCAGCACAACTTGGAAGTCATCGCGCTCGCGGATAAGAAGGCCGAGCCGGTCTGGCTGCCCGGCGAGCGCAAGCGCAACGAGCCGCCCAAGCCGCCTATCGCTTTCCCAATCGGGGCAACAAATATGAGCTCAGATTTGACCGAGCCGTTAAAAATGCGCGCGCTCGCGCTGCGCGAAGGCGAGCGCACAGCGGTGATTCTCCTCAGCGACGGTCAGCACAATGCCGGCGAGTCGCCTGTCGAGCTGGCGCGGTTGTTAGGCGCACGCAACGTTCCGGTATTTCCCGTCGGGGTTGGAATGCAGCAGCGTCCGCCGGACCTCGCGGTGCTTGCGGTCAAAGGCCCCGAGACCGTCGCGGCGGACGGGCGCGTGCGCGGCACGGTGGAACTGAAGGATGACATGCCGCCGGGTCGACCCTTCACGCTGCGCGTCGCGCACGGTGGACGTGTGCTGTGGACTCAGGAGCTCACCACGGATGGTAAGCACTTACGTTCGGTGGAGTTTGATTTTCCAGTGAAGGAATTGGTTGCGGACGAGTTGAGGCGTCAGGCAAAGGATTTACGCTTTGCAAGTATGCCGCTGCACTTCACTGCCGATGCAACGGTGCTGGCGGGTGAGAAAGATAGCGCAAATAACTCCGGGGCTTTGTGGGTGAACGCGACCACACTGCGCCCGAAAGTGCTGTTACTTGATGGCCGGCCGCGTTGGGAGTTTCGCTACCTCCGCAACCTGCTGGAGCGCGATGACCGCTGGGAAGTCAATGCGATGCTCGCGGGTGCGGGCGGCGAGCAAAAGTTGTGGCCGCGCGGCAAACTCGCCGGGCAGTTCCCCGCCGACCGTGAAACGTTGTTTACTTACAATCTGATTGTCTTCGGCGACTTACCAGCCAACCAGCTTCGCGCGAATGAGTTGGAGTGGATTCGCGACTTCGTCGGGCAGCGCGGCGGCGCGGTTATCTTCGTGGACGGCCGGCAGGAGCGGATGGCCTTGCTGGCGTCGTCGGCGCTTGGGTCGCTCTTCCCGGTGAGTTTTGAGGGTAGGCCATTAGATGGCGTGCCGATGAACTTTCAGCTAAAGGCCACGGGCAGTTCGCTCACGCCACTCACGCTCACGAGCGACCCGCAGGAAAACGCGCGGCTGTGGTGGTTCCTGCCCTCGCCGCACTGGCTTGCGCCCGTGCGCGCGCTGCCCGGCGCGGAGACGTGGCTGGAGGCCGTGGCCGGCGAGACGCGCAGCGCGGCGGCGGTCTTCCGGCGTTACGGCGCGGGTAAGGTGTTGTATCTCGCATTTGATGAGTCCTGGCGTTGGCGCTACAAAGTTGGAGATCTGTACCACCAGAAGTTTTGGAATCAGACCGCCAGGTTTTTGATGGAGTCGCCGTTCGCCGTGCAAGACAAGTACGTCGCGCTGGACAGTGGTGCGTTAAACTACGAGCCGGGCGCGACGGCTGAAATCCGCACCCGTATCCTCGATTTGCAGGGTCGCGCGATGCCGCGCGCGAAGGCCGAGGCGTGGCTTCTGCGCGACGGCCGTAAGGTCGCCACGCTCCCGCTCACCGCAGATGAAAACGAGACGGGCGTCTACCGCGCCCGCACTGCGCCGCTTGCGGACGGCGATTACGAAGTGCGTGTGCGCGTCCAAGGCCTGCCGGAAACGGAGATGAAGGCCCGCACCGGTTTCGCCGTGCGTCGGGCCGCGACGGGCGAGTTGGCTGAGCTGAACTGCAACGAGCCATTACTCCGCGAGCTCGCCGTGAATTCTGGTGGCCGCTATTTCCGTGAGGAGGAACTGGGCACGCTCATTGAGCGACTTAAGCCCCTGAGCCAAGGCCGTGTGGTGGAAACCGAAACGGTGCTCTGGCAGAGCTGGTGGTGGTTCGGCGCGGTCATGGGGCTGCTGGCACTGGAGTGGGCGCTGCGCAAGCGGGCGGGGATGATGTGAAACCGGGCGGGGTGTCGAGTTAGAGCGGTTTGCCAAGCTTTAGGCTGGTTGCAACACGCGCAGCGTCACGCTCTTCACGAATAGCTTCACCTTACCCCGGTAGTCCATCATGTGTGGGGCTTTCAGGTGGGCTTCCAACGCCGGCACGTCGGCCCATTTCTCGATGATGGTCACAGTATCGTCGCCGAGGTGGTTTTGCACCGGGATGCTCGTGGGGCAGTTCACCGCCGGGCCGTATTCGAGGCAGCCTTGCTCGGCGTGGACGAGCGGCATGAGCGTATGAAACTCCCGCAGGAACGCGTTCCGCTGGCCGGGGTGAAGCTCGATGGTTGCAAGGACGTGAATCATAGGCGCGTATCAGCAACCGAGTTGCGCGGCGAGTCAAGCCGTTCTCCACGCTTCGACCACGCGCCAGCGACCGTCCAGATCGCGATGGAGTGCTGCTCGCGTCCAGCCTGCGTCGGTGAACAGCCGTTCGATGGCTTCCGCTTGCCCGTCCCCGAACTCGGCTAACAAACCACCGCCAGGGTTCAACCACGACGGGGCCTCACGCGCGAGCAGCCGATAAAAATCCAAGCCATCCGCGCCACCATCTAACGCGCTGACCGGGTCAAAGTCGCGCACCTCGGGCTGGAGCGTTGCGATGTCGGCCGTCGGGATGTAGGGGGGGTTCGACACGAGGAGGTCGAAGCGCAGTCCGGTTGGCAGGGCGCGGAAGCCGTCGCCGTGATGAAACCGAATACGACCAATGAAGCCATGGCGCTCAGCATTCGCCCGTGCGAGAGCTAGGGCGGCTTCGGATACATCCAGAGCGTGGATGCACGCCGTGGGGCACTGCGCAGCCAGAGCGACGGCCACGCAGCCGGTGCCAGTGCCGAAGTCAAGCAGCCCGGGCTCCGGAGCCCCGTAGCGCTTGAGCGCGGCGACTGCGAGTTCCACCAACGTTTCGGTTTCCGGACGTGGAATCAGCGCGGCCGGGCTGACGGTAAGTTCCAGCCCGCAGAAGGAAGTTGAGCCGACGAGATGTTGCAGCGGTTCGCGCTGGGCGCGGCGTTGCACCAGCGCGCGCACCACACTGAGTTCCGGTTCGGCCACCGGGCGGTCGTGGTTCAGGTAGAGTTGTAAGCGTGGCACCTTGAGCACGTGAGCCAGCAGCAACTCACTATGCAAACGCGGCGAGTCCACGCCGTGCCGTTGGAGGAACTCTGCGCCGCGCTGGATGACTTGGTTGACCGTCACATAAGCAGGTTAGCTGGGCGGTGGGGAACACCGAAGGTATTTTCTGGCAGCGACACTGGAGGTTGAAGTTGTGGCTTGCACCCGGCTTGACGGGAGGGCAAACCCTTCCAACTCGTTTCCGTAATTTTGCTCGTGAAAGACGATGCGATGAGCCGCGACATACGCTTGAGCTGTCCTGTGGGGCGGGCTTTGGAAGTGATGCGCGTGCCGGCATCTGTCCGCGGGCACGAAGGCCCTGCGCCGCGTTCGCATTATTGGCGGCAAATGACCTCGGCTAAAGTAGGCAATCCCAGTGGGGCCCTGAGTTCAAGCAGCGCGCCGTTCAATTGGCTTCCCCGTCGTGCGTCCGCCGCCTAGATTTGCGTCGTGCCAGAATCGATCTCCATCATTGTCCCCGTCTTCGAGGAGACGGACAACGTATTGCCGATGGCGCGCGAGGTCGCGGCGGCATTTGCCGCCGTGCCGAACGACTGGGAGCTGGTTTTCGTTGACGATGGCAGCCGCGATGCGACGTGGGAGAAGGTCTGCGAGGCCGCGCGCACCAACCCGCGCGTGCGCGGCATCCGGCATACGCGCAACGCCGGGCAGAGCGCCGCGTTATGGACGGGCATTTCGCAAACGAGCCGGCCGTTACTGGCCACGCTCGATGGTGATTTGCAAAACGACCCCGCCGATCTGCCGCGCCTGCTCGCCGAGTTGGAGTCGTGCGATTTGGCGTGCGGCTGGCGGCAGAACCGCCAGGACAATTTCGTGCGGCGGGTGTCGTCACGCATCGCGCGCGCAGCGCGGGGCGCGGCGCTAGGCGCGGATTTTCGCGATACGGGTTGCGCGTTGCGTGTGTTCCGGCGCACGGCATTGGCGGGCGTGTTTGGCTTTAATGGGTTGCACCGCTTCCTGCCAATCCTTGTGGCCGGCGGCGGCTTCCGCGTGCGCGAAATTCCAGTGAGCCACCGGCCGCGCGTGGCCGGCGTCTCGAAGTATGGCGTGTGGAATCGAGTGTGGCGTGGCCTCTACGATTTAGTCGCCGTCGCGTGGTATCAGCGGCGGCGGCTGCCGGTGGTGCCGGTCGAGCACACGCCGGCCCGGTGAGCTGGTTTCAGCCGGTTATGTTGCTGGACTTCACGCGGCTAAAAGCAGGCCATGACTTAGCGAGATAAGTTTGATGGCGTGCAACTCGCGAGCAGGTTTACAAACCCCAAGCGCATCAGGGAGTTTAGGCCCAAGCTGATTAACTGTTCAGAGACGGATTGGGCGTAGTCTTAATTGAAATCCAGCAGCTGCCAGATGGCCTTCGCCGCTCGGCTGTTTGCGCCTGTAGAACCGAGCGAAGCGATGATACTGGCGAGCTTACCCTGGATTTCCTTGCGTCGTTCTGGACTGTGTAGCAGTTCCAGCGCGGCTTCGGCGAGGTTCTTTCCCGTAGCGGCGTCTTGCACGAACTCGGGGAACACGGTTTCGCCCGCAAGCAGGTTGGGCATCGCGAGATGCTTGACCGTGACGATGCGCTTGCCGATCTGGTAGGTAGTCCACGAGGTTTTGTAGAGTGCGAGAGTCGGCACCTCAAAGAAGGCGCACTCCATCGTCACCGTGCCGGTGGAAGCAATGGCGAGGTCGGCCGCGCGCAACGTCTCTGGTAGTCCGCCCACTTGCACGTCCAGCCCGCGAGCTACCTGCTGGGCGAGGTTGCGCGCTTGCTCGAGCGTAGGGACTTGGATTTCTGGAAGTCCTTTTTTATCCATCGCAAACGGCCGACAATGCCGTGCGAATACCGGTAACAGTTGTGCTGAGGGCAACACCACACGGAACTCGCTGTCCACCTCTGCCCCAATGCGCCGGGCCGCCTCCAGCATCGGTGGAAGATGCCGCGTTAGTTCGCCGGGTCGGCTACCGGGCAGTAGCACGGTGAGAAATTTATGCGCCGCCGGTTCAGTTGTCGGGGCTCGCTGCTCGCGCCAAGCGGCGTGCCGGTCCAACAGCGGATGACCGACAAATTCAACCTTCAAGTCTGGCGCATGTTTCGCATACCAGTTTTTCTCAAAGGGAAAGATGGACAACAGTAGGTCATAATCCTCCGCCATTCCTGTCGCTCGGCCCGGCCGCGAGGCCCAAACCTGAGGCGAAACATATTGCACGATGCGCGGGTTCCATTTGCCCTTGCTGCGCGCTGCGCGTTGGCGTACCGCCCGGGCAAAGCGCCGGTTGAAACCGGAAAAATCTACGCACACCAGCAGTTCGGGTCGGCGCTCCTCGGCAAACTCCAATAGGTCGGCGAACATGCGTCGGAACTTGGCGTAGTTCTTGACGACCTCCCATAGTCCGATGACCGCGTGCTGAGTCAGATCCACGGCCAGTTCCATGCCGGCGGCCTCCAGCTTCGGCCCGCCCGCGCCAAAGAAGCGCAGCACCGGCTTCGCCGGGTGGCCGTGGGACTGCGCTTCCGTGCGTACCGCCTCGACCAACTCCGCCGCCAGCGCGTCGCCGCTCGGCTCCCCGGCGATGATCATGATTTTTTTTTCGGCCATGCGTTCAGACCTGTTTTGCTGCGAGGCGCTCAGCCATCGCATTACCCGCCAGCCAACCCGTCGTCCAAGCGGCCTGGAAGTTGTAGCCGCCCGTGATGCCGTCAATGTCCAGCAACTCGCCGGCAAAATACAAGCCGGGGCAAACGCGGCTCGCCATCGTCTTAAAGTCCACCTCGTCCAGCCGCACGCCCCCGCAAGTCACAAATTCATCCTTGTTTAGGCTCTTGCCCGTCACGGCGAACTCCGACTCCGTCAACTGCCGCGCCAGGGCATGTAACTGCGGCTTTGCCAACCCGGCCCATTGCGTCTGCTCGGTTATACCTGCCGTTTTCACCAGCCTCTCCCATAACCGCGATGGCAGCCCACCGAGGGGTGCGTTTAGTACGCGCTTCGCCCCGGTCAGTTCGCGCTGTGCTTGAGCAAGCGCGATAACCATGTCGAAGTTGTGGTCCGGCAACCAATTTACCCGCAGGAAAAATTTATAGTCGAAGGCCGCTAGCTCCCGCGCGCCCCAGGCGGATAAACGCAAAATCCCCGGCCCGCTCAGGCCCCAGTGCGTGACAAGCACGGGCCCGGTCTCTTTGAGTTTTACCCCCACCACACTCACCGTCGCGCGCTCCACCGCGAGACCAGACAAACCTTCCAGCCGCTGGTCCGCGATGTGGAACGTGAAGAGAGACGGCACCGGCGGCTCAATCGTATGCCCAAGCGCCGCCGCCAGCGACCCCGCCACCGCTGCGCGGCATCCGCCTGTCGCCAGTAGCAAAGCATCGCAAGTCAAACCCCTAGGGAATGAGGTGAGAAGTCGCTGATTGTGATCCGACTTCCATGCTCCCATCGCGGGAGTGGGTTGAGGTGACGGATCACTTGCGCCGGCAGACAAGCCAAGTCTAAAACCGCCTTCCGCCCTCCGCTGCACCTGATCTACGCCGCAATTCGTTCGCACCTGGACGCCGGCTTTGCGCGCAGCCTCCATCAGGCAGTTAATAACCGTCTGCGACTGATCTGTGGTGGGGAACATCCGTCCATCCAGTTCCGTCTTTAGCGCCACACCGCGCGCCTCGAACCACCTCACCGTGTCCGTTGCCTGAAACCGATGGAACGCACCGATCAGCGCCGGTCCACCACGTGGATACCGCTTCGCAAGTTCCTTCGGCTCGAAGCACGAGTGCGTCACGTTGCACCGCCCGCCTCCGGAGATTTTCACCTTTTGAAGAAACTGCGGCCCGCGCTCCAGCACCGTTACCAAGCCGCGCCCCGCCAGCGCCTCCGCGCACGTGATGGCTCCGAAGAAACCGGCCGCGCCGCCGCCCACGATCACGACGTCACGCGTTTTCACACTCATGAGTTGGACCCAGCCGCGCTGATTTGCCGCGTGATCTCAAACGCCACGTCCAGCGCGTGCTTGGCTGATTCGCCGCTGACTTTTGGCGTGCGGCGTTCGCGGACGCACTCGACGAAGTGCGCCAGCTCCAGCTTGAGCGGCTCGTCCTTCGCGATGGGCACGGGCTCGCGCACGATCTTCTTCCCCGCAAATTCGCTCACGATGGCCGAGTCGTTCGCGGACAAGAGCATCTTAAGCAATGAGCTTTTTTCCGCGTCGTCGCCGGCCAGCCGGAAAATGAAGCCCTTCTGCTCGCGGTAATCCAACGATATGTAACTGGGCTGTGCGCCGCCGCTGAAGACCCGGATTTTGCGCAGCCGCTCCGGGCTGATACGGCTAGCGGTGAGGTTGGCCACGCAGCCGTTGGCGAAGCGCAGCCGTGCGTTCGCGATGTCCTCGGACTTGCTCAAGACCGGAATGCCCACGGCATCCACGCTCACCACCGGCGAGCGCACGAAGGCCAGTACCACGTCAAGATCGTGGATCATCAGGTCGAGTACGACGCCGATGTCCGTGCTGCGTGCGGGGAAAGGCGAGAGCCGGTGGCATTCGATGAAGCGCGGCTCCGGCGCGGCGGTTTCGAGGTAGCTGAAGACCGGGTTGAACCGCTCGACGTGCCCGACTTGGAGCACGAGCGCCCGGTCGTGGGCGAGTTGCACGAGTTCCGCCGCCTGCGCGGAGTGCTCGGTCATCGGCTTCTCCACAAGGATATGTCGCCCGGCTTCGAGCAGGGACTTCGCGATGTTGAAGTGCGTGGTCGTGGGCGTGACGATGCTGAGGGCATCGCTCGCCACAGCAGCTTCGGCGATGGAGGCAAAGGATCGCGTGCCGTGCGCGGCGGCATGCTTGCGGGCGGCCTCGGGATTCGCGTCAAAGACGCCAACGAACTCGACCTGGCCCGCGCGCGCCAAGTCAGCGTAAATCCGGGCGTGCTCCTTGCCCAACGAGCCAGTACCGATGACGGCGACGCGAATTTTTTCAGCAGCCATGGATGGAGTGTGCCAGCACCACGCCGTGGCTGACAACGCGCGGGTTTATGGCCATCGGTCGGAAGCCTTGAGGCGGATTGGCGTCCCGGCGTGCAGAACGCTTGTCGCGCCGCCGGCTTCTGTTACTTTCCTGCCGATGTCAATGCGCTTACTCCTCGGGTTGTTGGTCGGCTGGAGCTGTGTCTCGGCGCGCGCGGCGGAGCGGTTCTTCGACTTCTCCCAGTTGCCGGCGGGTAAGCCGCCCGAGGGCTTCGTGAGCGCGCTGACCGGCTCGGGTGCCCCGGGGGATTGGAAGATCGTGTTGGCTGAGACCCCGACTGCCTTCCAGCCGTTGACGGGCGGCGCGCCGCGCGGTGGCAAGCAAGGCGTTTTAGCGCAGCTCTCGACGGATGCGACGGGTGAGCGGTTCCCGGTGCTGGTGTTTGAGCAGGAGGAATACGGCGACTTCACTTTCACTACAAAGTTTAAGTGCGTCGAAGGCCAAGCCGAGCAGATGGCGGGTGTTGCGTTTCGTTACCAAGACGCCAAAAACTACTACGTCGTTCGCGCTAGTTCATTGGGCAACACGTTCCGGTTTTACAAGTTTGTAAACGGCGATCGCAGCCCGCCCATCGGGCCAGAAATCGCCATCCCGCGTGGGGTATGGCAAGAAATGACCATTGAGTGTAAAGGCAACCAGATCCGTTGCTTGCTTAACGGCCGTGAGGCCATGCCAACTATCACGGATAACTCCTTTAGGTTTGGAAAGATCGGCTTTTGGACTAAGTCGGACTCAATTAGCCACTTCGCCGATGCCAAGATCACCTATGTCCCTCGCGAGACGCTCGCCGTCACGCTTGTGCGCGAGGCCCTAGCGAAAAAGTCCAGCGTCACGGGGGTGGTCATCTATGCCCCGCGCGCCGCGAACCAGCAAGCACGCGTCATCGCCAGTCATGACGCAAAGGCCGTCGGCACGCTCGGCACCGAAGTAGAGCGCGACGTCATCGCCAAAGATGTGATGTACACCGGCGAGGACAAGCCACGAGGTCTGATGCTGGTGACTTTGCCTTTGCACGACCGCAACGGCGAAGTGATTGCTGCCGTGCGCGTCGAGTTAAAATCTTTTATAGGCCAGACGGAAAAGAGTGCCATTCTTCGCGCTATGCCTGTGGTTAAGCGCATGGAGCAGCGCATCAAGGATGGTAAAGACCTTATCGAATGAGCGTGGCGGCGACCTTCGCGGGCGGCACCCCGGAGGAGGTGGTTGCCTTTCTTGCGGAACAGCGGCAGCGGCTCAAGCCCCTCCGCCGTGTGGTGGTGGCCCTTGACCAGACGCGCGTGGTGGACGTGAACCGCAGCGAAGTGGTTTTTCCTGCCGTGACGTTCGGGCATCCGTTGCTGGAGACTGTGCTGCGCGAGGCCGGCGCATCCTACGATCCGGCCAACTTCAACACGCCGCCCACCGGCCAGCAGACGCGGGAGTTCGGCTGCACGGCGCGTTACCCGTGGGCGCATGACCGCATATTGTGAGGGCGTTAACGCGGGCTAGGCTGGCATGAAGTCGTTTTTCTGCTCATCCCAAGCGGTCTTCCAATCGCCCTTCGACACGGGGTGATGCCTCTTCCTTGGCGACCAGTAGCAGGATGCTGACTTGCGTTGATTATCTTTGGAGGCAAGCATCTTTGAAGCTTGCCTATGAAGTCACTGTTGTCGGTTGTTGCCGTCCTTCTCTGCCTCCACCAGCTCCATGCCGCTGCCGCGCCGCCGCCCGCGCGGCTCCAACTCCAACCCGGCGACCACATCGCGTTGATCGGCAATGCGCTGGCCGAGCGAATGCAGCACGACAATCACTGGGAAACGCTGCTTCACCAGCGCTTCCCGAAGCTCAATCTCGTCGTCCGTAACCTCGCCTTTACCGCCGACGAGGTGGACATCAAGACCGAGCTCACCATTGAGAACTCGAATTACTCCAAGGGCGACAAGGTGCTGCCCGCACGGCTGCGCTCGCAGAACTTCGGCTCGCCGGACCAGCATCTCGCGTTCAGCAAGGCCACAGTCGTGCTGGCCTGCTTCGGCTTTAACGAGTCCTTCGCGGGGCCGGCGGGCGTGGCGAAGTTCAAGGCTGACCTCGCCCACTTCATCGAGCACACGCGGAAGCAAAATTACTCTGACGCTGGTGCGCCCCGGCTCGCGCTTGTCTCGCCCATCGCACATGAAAACCTCGGCAATCCAAATCTCCCCGACGGCAAGGCAAACAACGCGAACCTCAAGCTCTACACCGACGCGATGGCTGAGGTCGCGCGCGCACAGGGAGTGCCGTTCGTGGACTTGTTCACGCCGACGCTGAAGGCTTACGTCGGCTCGCCGTTCCGGTTCACCCACAACGGCGTTCATCTCAACACCGATGGCCACAAAGCAGTCGCGCGGCTGCTGGACGAGGGACTTTTCGGCAAGGCCGGTGCGCCCGCGAGTTTCGCTGACAAACTCCGCACCGAAGTCACCGAAAAGAATTTCCAGTGGTTCAATCGGTATCGCGCCGTCAACGGCTACTACATCTACGGCAAGCGCTCGCTGGTGAAGTTTAGCGACGGTGAGCAAAGCAATGCCCATGTCATGGAGCGCGAGCGCGCCGTGCTCGACGTGATGACCGCCAACCGCGACGCCCGCGTGTGGAAAGTCGCGCAGGGCGAGGCGGTGCCCGTGGTAATTGACGACTCGAACGTCCCGCCGTTCCTCCCCGTAAAGACGCACTTCGGCGCGGGACGCGTGGACCGTGCGAAGGCGGCCAATCCGATTCAGAAGGTCGGCATGAGCAGCAAGTCCGGCGAGGCCGACGCCATCGCTTACCTGCCGTCCGCCGAGGCGCTGAAGCAGTTCAAGCTCGCGCCCGGCTACGCCATCAACTGCTT
>Ga0208048_1000654_pt1 | contig 18479 bp, 15 predicted proteins | sample Malawi_45m_30L_FD_184163 | JGI IMG/M metagenome (GOLD analysis project Ga0208048, IMG submission 184163) | Freshwater microbial communities from Lake Malawi, Central Region, Malawi to study Microbial Dark Matter (Phase II) - Malawi_45m_30L... | ecosystem: Environmental > Aquatic > Freshwater >...
CGGCCAAAGTTGTAGCGTCTCCAACGGCTCGATTTTCTGCAACATCTCGAAGCAGCCTTCTCATGATCTTGCCGCTTCTTGTCTTTGGTAGTTCAGGAACAACCATTATCTTCCTAGGCTTTGCGATTGCACCTATCGCTTTTGCTACATGTGATTTGAGCTCACTTGTGAGTTGATCGCCACTAGAGGTTGGAACCCCACCGCGCAAAATCACGAAGGCAACAATTCCTTGTCCGGTCATAGCATCACTCGCACCAACGACCGCAGCTTCAGCAACTGCTGGGTGTGAAACGAGAGCACTCTCTACCTCAGTCGTCGATATGCGATGTCCAGAGACATTCATGACATCGTCGACTCGCCCCAATACCCAGATCGCACCATCTTCATCGATCTTTGCTCCATCTCCTGCAAAGTAGAGCCCGGGAAAGCGTGACCAATAAGTTTCACGGTATCGATCTGGTTCACGCCATACGCCACGAAGCATTGATGGCCACGGCTTATCCAAGATGAGATAACCACCATGCCCGAGTCCGACTTCATTTCCCTTATCGTCAACGACCTTTGCACTGATGCCTGGAAGCGGGCGCATTGCAGAGCCAGGTTTAGTGGCAGTCACTCCAGGTAGTGGCGAGATCATGATTGCTCCAGTCTCGGTCTGCCACCAAGTATCCACGATGGGGCAGGAAGAATTTCCGACTACTTCTCGGTACCACATCCATGCCTCTGGATTAATAGGTTCTCCGACAGAACCAAGGAGGCGAAGCGACGAGAGATCATGCCCTTTCGGATATTGATCTCCCCATTTCATCCAGGTTCGAATCAGTGTTGGCGCTGTATAGAGAATTGTCACTCGATACTTTTCGATGATTTCAAAGATGCGGCCCTTATGTGGCGTGTCTGGCGTTCCTTCGTAGATGACTTGAGTTGCGCCATTCGCGAGCGGTCCATAGACAATGTAAGAGTGTCCGGTCACCCAACCAACATCGGCGGTACACCAGTAGACATCTTTTTCGGGCTTTAGATCGAATACGGCATGATGAGTGTAAGCGGCTTGGGTTAGATATCCGCCAGTAGTGTGAAAGATCCCCTTGGGTTTTGCAGTCGTTCCTGAGGTATAAAGAATGAAAAGCGGGTGTTCGGAATCATAAGCTGGCGCGACGTGATCGTCGCTCTGTCGCTCAACAATCTCATTCCACCAGAAATCTCTCCCTTGAGTCCAAGGAATCTCTCCATTGGTCCGTTTGACCACAAGGACATGTTGCACATTTGTTTCACCCTTAAGGGCTTCGTCGACCGTTGGTTTGAGTGGGAAAGGCGCTCCTTTTCTAAACCCACCATCAGCTGTGATGACTAGCTTGGCATCAGCATCTTGGATCCTCGCAAGGAGTGAATCTGCGGAGAATCCACCAAACACGACAGAGTGCGGTGCGCCGATTCTGGCACAGGCAAGCATTGCGATTACTGCTTCAGGAATCATCGGCATATAGATCGCTACACGATCTCCGTCTACAACGCCGAGCTCTAATAGTGCATTGGCACATTTCTTTACTTCGCTCAAGAGTTCACGGTAAGTAATCTTCTTCGAATCCCCTGGTTCACCCTCGAAGATGAGTGCTACTCGATCACCCAAACCATTAAGCACATGGCGGTCCAGGCAGTTGTAGGAAGCATTGATCTTTCCTCCGATAAACCACTCGGCAAATGGCGGCTCCCAATTCAAAGCCGTATGCCAAGGCTCAAACCAATCTAACCGACGCGCTTGCTCTTCCCAGAAAGCAATACGGTCTTTCTCCGCTTCTTCGTAGGATGAGTTGTTGACATTTGCTTGCGCAATGAAGCTTGCCGAAGGGGGAAAAGTTCGATTCTCGGAGAGGAGGTTGGAGAGTGACTCTTCGCTCATAACGGTTGAGATTACCAGTGACAAGTTATGCACACTAGCTCTCTGATGAAAGCTCCCTCTTCTTCGTCTAGGTCAAAGATTCCCCCACTACTGGCTAACGAAATGGGAGTTTATGTACTTTCTATCTTCAACACTCAATGAACTTGCTCCATCCCTGATAGAGCGAATATTTAAGATCTACTTCTCACCTGTCTTCAGGGGGATTACCTCTTACATCTTTCATCAACTCATCAATATATGGGCGTTGCGCTGAAGCTTCGATTTCTCGGTCGAACTGTGAGCCAAATTCTTAGGCTTATCCCTCGGTGAGTGGGACCGTTTGAGAACGGCTAAAATACGGGGGCTCTCGGATTCAGCGATGCATGCGAGGTCGCCATATAGGGCCCCATGACGGTCCCACCATCGAGGAGTGAGAATGAACCAAGCGATGTTCGAACAGATGAAATCCGGTAAAGGATTTATCGCGGCCCTAGACCAAAGCGGTGGTAGCACACCTAAAGCATTGAAACTCTACGGTGTTGATGAGAGTGCTTATTCCAACGAAGCCGAGATGTTTGATCGTATCCACGAGATGCGAAGCCGCCTTATCACCTCGCCCGTCTTCAACGGTGATCGAGTTCTAGGTGCGATTCTTTTTGAATTAACTATGGAGCGAAGTATTGAAGGGTTAGGTTCGGCCGAATATCTCTGGCAGCGCAAGAGAGTTGTGCCGTTCCTCAAAGTAGATAACGGGCTCGCAGATGAAGCTGATGATGTTCAGACGATGAAGTCAATCCCTGAGCTTGGTGCTCGAATTGAAGCAGCTAATCGTCACGAGGTCTTTGGCACAAAGATGCGTTCGGTAATCAATATGGCCAACGCCTCTTCAATTCGAAAGATCGTTGATCAACAATTCTCCATTGGTAAAGAGATAATTTCGGGTGGTTTGGTACCGATCATCGAACCAGAAGTGAATATCAAGTCATCCCAGAAAGCGGAGGCCGAGGCGATTTTGAAGGATGAACTCCTACATTTTGCTGCAAGTCTCTCCAGCAGTGAGAACATCATGCTTAAACTTTCGTTGCCGACAGTCCCAGATCTCTACAAAGAGTTAGTCGATCACCCCAGAGTCGTTCGCGTGGTGGCGCTCTCTGGTGGATATTCTCGTGATGAGGCCAACGCGCTCCTATCGAAGAATCATGGCGTTATTGCAAGCTTCTCACGGGCGCTCGCCGAAGGACTCTCCGCTCAACAGAGTGAGAGCGAGTTCAACGCAACACTCGACAAGACCATTCAGAGCATCTATGAGGCATCGCTAACTTAAACTCAATTTCCAGAGGGAAAACCCAGAAGGGCACTTCAAGGCCCGGGCGAAGAGAGAGGTCGAAACAGTGACTGCCATCGCTCTACTCGGCGCACAGTGGGGCGATGAAGGCAAAGGAAAAGCAACCGACCTTTTGGGCGAGAAGGTTGATTATGTTGTTCGTTATCAAGGCGGCAATAACGCCGGTCATACAGTAGTCATCGGTGATCAGAGATACGCGCTCCACCTTTTACCTTCAGGAATCCTCTCTCCTGGGGTCATTCCCGTTATTGGCAATGGCGTAGTTATCGATCCATCAGTCTTGTTTGAAGAGATAAAGGGACTTAATGAGCGCGGAATAGATACCTCACAACTTCGAATCTCAACCAATGCCCATCTCATCACTCCCTATCATCGAACCATCGATAAAGTCTCTGAGCGCTTCTTAGGTAAATCGAAAATTGGTACGACGGGTCGGGGAATCGGACCCGCCTATGCCGACAAAATCAACCGAATCGGGATTCGCATCCAAGATCTCTTTGACCCCTCCATTCTCAAACAGAAAGTTGAAGGCGCACTTCGAGATAAGAATCAAATCCTTATCAAAGTCTTTAACCGAAGAGGGCTAGAGATTGACGAGGTAGTCAATGAATATCTCGGATACGCAGAACTTCTCAAGCCATTCGTGACTGACACTTCTTTGCTATTGAACAAGGCGCTTGATCAAGGGAAGAACATCCTCCTTGAAGGATCCCAAGGAACTCTTCTTGATGTCGATCATGGAACATACCCTTTTGTTACGTCTTCTAATCCAACGGCAGGTGGCGCTTGTACGGGATCAGGAATCGGCCCAACGAGAATTTCTAGGGTGATAGGAATAGTTAAGGCGTATACAACTCGCGTCGGCTCCGGGCCTTTCCCGACAGAACTCTTCGACAAAGATGGTGAGAAGCTGCGAAGTATCGGTGGGGAAGTGGGAGTGACCACTGGGCGTGCAAGGCGATGCGGCTGGTATGACGCACTTATCGCTCGTTATGCAGTGAGGGTAAATGGCTTGACCGATTTCTTCCTCACCAAGCTAGATGTCCTTACCGGATGGGAGAAGATTCCCGTTTGTGTTGCTTATGAAGTCGATGGAAAACGTGTGGAAGAGCTACCTGCCTCTCAGTCAGATTTCCACCACGCAAAACCCATCTACGAATATCTTCCTGGGTGGAGTGAAGATATCTCTAAAGCGAAGTCGCTTGATCAACTACCTGTAAATGCAAGAGCTTACGTTCGCTACCTAGAAGAAATTTCTGGTGCTCCAGTCTCAGCGGTTGGAGTCGGCCCAGAACGAGATCAAACCATCTCGGTTCGTGAGTTGATTTGATGGCAAAAGTATTGATCACCGGAGGCGCTGGCTACATTGGCGCTCACATCGCTCATGACCTTGCAGATGCGGGATTTGAAGTTCGAATTCTTGATGATTTCTCCAATGGATTAGAGAAGCGAGTAACTCGATTCAAAGATATCCATCGCGCAAATATCCTAGATCGCGAAGCGGTAGTTAATGCGGTTAACGGCGTGGATTCTGTTATTCATCTCGCTGCGAAGAAAGCAGTGGGAGAATCTGTCGATAACCCGCTTAAGTATTACGAGAACAATGTTGCTGGAACGCTAAATCTCCTTGCCGCGATGAGCATCAACGGCGTCAAGAAAATAGTCTTTTCATCTACCGCCGCTGTTTATGCCCCAAGTGAGAAAGATGCGATAAGTGAAGATGATCCAACTGAGCCACTCTCCCCATACGGGGCAACAAAACTTCTCTCAGAAGAACTGATTGGTACAGTCGGTAAGGCTGAAGGCTGGTCCGCTATCTCACTTCGATACTTCAACGTCGTCGGATCCGGTTCTCCCGAACTCGGGGATAACTCTAAAGACAACCTTGTTCCTAAGGTTTTCCAAGCGCTTGAGAGTGGCGACTCTCCTGAAATTTATGGCAACGACTACCCGACGCCAGATGGAACATGTATTCGTGACTACATCCATGTATCTGATCTCTCAAGTTCGCATATCGCTGCGCTTGAGGCGGTAAACAAACCCCAGATTGCTGAGATCTATAACGTTGGTTCTGGTGTTGGTTACTCTGTTCGAGAGGTAATTGATCAGATTGAAGCAACGATTGGACGATCGACCGGCGCCAAAGTCGTCTCGCGTCGTGCCGGCGATTCACCAAAGTTGATCTCCAATATCGCCCATATTTCTAGAGATTTGGGGTGGAGACCCAAACTCACTTTGAAAGATATGGTCGACTCAGCATGGAAGTCTTGGACTTCCGAGAGGTGAGTATGGAAGAAGCGACTTTGAAAGATGTCCTAGCCCACCGGTATGCCTCAAAGAGTATGCGCGCGATTTGGGCGCCTGAGGCGAAGATCATCAGGGAGCGAAGACTCTGGCTTGCCGTACTACGCGCACAGATTGCCTCAGGGCTTGAAATCTATAGTGCAGATTTGGCGAGATACGAGAAAGTTCTTGAGAATGTAGATCTTAAATCAATCGAGCGTCGCGAGCGAGAGAGTCGCCATGACGTCAAAGCGCGCATTGAAGAATTCAATGCCCTCGCAGGGGCTCAGAGCATTCACCTCGGAATGACAAGTCGTGACTTAACAGAGTTGGTTGAAGCAGCTCAGGTCAAGGATTCGCTTCGACTTGTACTGAAGGGTTCAGTTGCACTTCTTCAACTTCTCGCGCTCAAAGCAGATGAGTTCAAAGATTTGGCAATCGTTGGCCGCTCACACAATGTCCCGGCACAACTCACGACTCTCGGCAAGAGATTCGCAACAATTATTGAAGAGACGCTTTTTGCGGTGGCCAGAGTCGAAGATCTCATCGAGCGTTTGCCACTACGTGGACTCCGTGGACCAGTTGGTACTGCCCAGGATATGACTGACTTAATAGGTGTCCAATCGCATAAAGAAGTTGAAGATGCGCTGGCCCGAGAACTTGGGTTTGAGAAAGTCTTGGATTCGACTGGACAGATCTACCCACGTTCCTTCGATTTCGACGTGATCTCCGCTCTTGTCCAACTTGGAGCAGGACCATCTAACTTCGCTACATCAATACGTCTCATGGCTGGAGCGGGACTCTTAAGTGAAGGTTTCAAAGCAGGTCAGGTCGGTTCATCGGCGATGCCGCATAAAGTCAACGCTCGCTCATCCGAGAGAATAAATGGGCTTATGGTGGTTCTTCGTGGGCACCTCTCAATGATTAGCGAGATTTCTGGTGACCAATGGAATGAGGGAGACGTTTCATGTTCTGTAGTTCGGCGCGTTGCAATTCCGGGCGCCTTCTTTGCCCTGGATGGGATGCTTCAAACTTCGGCGACAATTGTGAATGAGATGACCATATTTCATGGACGAATTGAGCGGGAAGTTCGGGAACAACTGCCTTTCTTAGCTACAACTCGGCTACTGACCGAAGCGGTGAAAAAAGGAATGGGTAGAGAAGACGCCCATAAAGTCATACAAAAGTACTCACTGCATGCGATAGAGGCGATAAATCGAGGCGAGGAGTCGAATTTTCTTCTCTCGCTCGGTCAGGACTCAAGCTTTCCGCTGACCTCTGATGAGATTTCCGCTTTGACCTCAAACGCTTCAACGTTCATTGGTGATGCTCCAGCCCAAGTGAGCAGAGTCATTTCACGCGTTAAAGAGTTAGCCACTAAGCATCGAACCTTGGACCAAGTGGATTTTGAAGAGATAATCTGAATCTCATGTATGTCAGCAACAAAGAATGGGAGCGCTAGAGAAGTGGCGAAGAAGAAAACAAAACGCGTAGCAAATACGAATCAATCGCCGGCTATCAAAATCTTTTCTGGCGACAGATTTCGGCGAAACCTTCTGGTGATACCGTTGCTTGCACTTCTCGTTAAGTTCTATTTCATCCTTCGGATCCCACCCGTTCCTTGGCCAAGTATCGATCCTGCGCAGTATCGATTGGGTAATTTTTGGTTAGGCGCGGATGGAGAGAACTACGTCAACGGTCTCAACGCACTCATAACAAATGGCGTTCTTACACCGGAAGGTTATGACTATTGGCCTGCGGGATATCCAATACTCCTTTATATTTTTGGACTTCCCTTTCGGTCGTTGACACTCGTTAGCGCAGCGGTAATTCAAACCATCATTTATGCCATGGCTATGGCCTTTTTTATAGATCGGATTGCAACGACCCGTCTTCGCCGCTTTGCAGTCCCATTAGCCCTGTTACTTGCCTTCAACCCCACTCTCTCATTCAATTCTTATGCCATTGGGTATGAAAGTCCTGCCGCCGCACTGCTCTTACTCGCAGTTGGCCTCCTTATTCGAGAATTTCAAAAGAAGAAATTTGGTTTGGTTAGTAAGGAGTCAATCCTTGCTGCCTTGACTATTTCTCTCACCTCATTTATGCAGCCTCGTATGGTCGTTATCGGTATGGCGATCTTTGGAATATGGGCTCTCGCAACCCGCACCAAGAAGGTTGCACTTGGGTTTTTTGCGCTAACGATGGCTGCATCGCTTCTCTTTCCTGCCTTTCTAGTTGCGAGAAATGCAATTGCGACAGGGCAGGCATACATTTCAACTAACTTAGGTGTAACGATGCGCATTGGTGCCGGTCCAAGTGCGACAGGTGGCTATGGAAATGGAAGTAGTGAGCTCATCTGCCCGGAAGTCGATGGAAGTGCTGCTGACAAAGATAACGCGGTGGTTCGTTGTGTGGTTGATTGGTATTTGGATAATCCCGGTGAAGCCACCTCTCTCATTATGAGAAAAGCAGTCTTCTACTGGTCGCCTTGGTTTGGTCCAGTCGCAAATGGCACCATGGCTCGAAATCCGTGGAATCAGAACCATCCACTGAAATCAACGGCTCAGAATCAACAGGGTTATGACTTGATATTTGGCACGATAGGCAAAGTCGTGTCGTGGTTATGGCTACTTTCGACTATCGGATTTATGCTCTTTGGGTTCTGGATCCTTTGGCGAGCCAATGGACTTGAAAGGTTGCTGGGAGTCACCTTTCTGGCTGTGATCATCATTAATATGTTGGTCTCGATGCTCACAATCGGTGATCATCGCTTCAGACTTCCTGTCGCGGGGCTCAGCCTCTTCTTGCAGGGGGTTGGCCTTACCTGGGCCTTCAGTAAACGAGCAAGGCGCTCGATTACCGGGGAAGAAAAGCTTCTTTGGAAGAGTTTGACTAGAACGACTAATCTTTAACTCCTGAGATATACGAAGTGGGGGGTCACGCTATGGGGCGCGGCCGAGCGAAAGCCAAGCAGACAAAAGTCGCACGAGACTTGAAGTACAACTCTCAAGATATTGATATCGAGAAGTTGACCAAGGAACTACATGGCGATGTCGATAAAGATGATTGCGGTGATGACTTCGATCCTTACGCCGAGGGCAACTATATCCCTCGTCGTTGATAGGGAATAACGAATAGTCCATCGAAGTTCTAGGGAGTGAAATGCGTCCAACTCCGTACGTCGCTTCACTTCGAATCTATGAGCCGTTATCAGCCTTCTCGCCGGCCGATCAACTTCGGTGGAAAGCGATCCCGGCAAATGCTTCAACTCGACGAGATGAAGAGAACCGTGCTCTCAGGCGAATAATCCGCCCCGAACCACCAGCGCTTCGCTCTGATGGCGCGCATATCCTTGATGTTGGTGATGAGCGATTCGTAGCGCCATGGTCCACTGCAATGCGCTGCTGGGCGGCGCTTGATTCATTTAAAGAATCTTTTCCCACCTCGATAACGACCTTTTTCATCCCACCTTCTTTAGAGGATGCGCTTTCAATAAATTCTGAAGACCTTGAGGATCGTGTGCCACATATTCTGACGGAGACCTGGGTGATTCCACCCCGTTGGTTTGCCTTATTTGAACCTGGCGAGCGCCTTCGCGGACATACCCCAGAAGGTCCATTCACTGTCATGCGCACTGATATCGCAACGGCAAAACGACGATGCGAGTTAGCACATCGTGCAGTAGTTAGCGCTTTCGGCAATGGCCCGATTGAAGGCGAGATCGCCACGCTGCTCGCTTGGCTCAACCTCTTTCACGCAGACTCGAAAGTCGAATGTGATTACGGCGGACTTGCGCTCTATCTCGAGCAGAGTCTTCTCGCCAATGGTGAAGCGGGACTCGAATCGGACTCATCTATCGAAGATGTAACTCTCTCGCTCCAAGGGTTGGCTGCGGGTGATGGTGCGATGGCAGGTCGTGGCTATGAACGCCTAGTCTCACGGTGGCGGCGGGTTGGAGCCTTCGAACAGGCAATGTAATGAGATTTAGGCGGGGATCGAGCAGGAATTCAGCGCGCTAACCTCTTGCCAGAGTGGGAACTTGCTCGAAATACTTCGGCCATATCGGATAAATCAGACATCTGATTAGAGAGGCATTGAGTGTTACGACCACGCGACCATGAAGTGCTTCTGACTCCTGCCGAAGTCGCCGCCCTTTTTCGAGTTGATCCCAAGACTGTGACCCGTTGGGCGAAAGCTGGAAAGTTAACTGCGATTCGCACTCTCGGCGGTCACCGCCGTTATCGTCAATCTGAAGTCCAAGCACTTCTCAAAACGGTACCTGGTGCGAATCAACCAACACCTGCTACGCAATCTCTGCCAGCTTCAACCATATCGGCACATTCGGCGCAAGTATCACCTGCTAGGGAGTTCTAATAATCATGAATGAGGATTCACCAGTGAGTGATTCAACCCAATCTAACGATCCCAAGGCAAAGTTCCTAGAAGCGCTTGAGAAGAAGAAGAGCAAGAGTGGCGCTACCCCAGGAAATTCGGGTGGATCTGGATCAAAGATCGGAAAAGGCGAGCAGGGCGCAAATGCACCGAAGATGTTCCGCAGAAAATCTGGCGGCGGTTAGTCAAGAATCTCGTACGAAGGATTGAGGATCGTAAGAGTGCCTTCGCGCTCGCCGACCATTCCCTCAGCACGAAGAACCGAACCGACTTCAAGCCCAGCAATCTCGCGTCGTCCCAGGAATTGAAGAGTCACTCCACCACTTTCATCCCAGACCTCTACATCAATCCTGGGCGCGCCACTTGATGGTGATGAACGTAGCGCAGAGACTCGACCTTGAATATGTGCTCGATTGCGCCAAGAGATCTTTCCAATCGGCATGATCTCTGCTGAGAAGTGAGAAGCTCGCGTCTTATCACTTAAGAATTCTGACTGAGTGCGTAGCGGTGCTGTCGTTGCATCACTTCTCTCAATCTCCTCAATCTCACCTTTCTCACTTACCAGGAGTGCAGAACCTTTCAAGAGTCGGTCAACATCAAAAGGGACAATTGTTGCCACCACCCGCGGTAGTTGTGAGATTGGGCGAGCGATTTCCTCTGCTGTTTGATCATGCAATAGCCGACCCAACCAGCGTGAATATGCACGTCTAGGTAACAATAATGTCAACTCAACCTCCTGAGACAAGGTTGCTCGTATCGCATAATCCAGAACGGCATTGGGGATGCGTCTATCTGGGCAGTCAATTAGCTCCAGCGCGATGTCGCCTAGCGCTGCGGTTCTCTCCCACTCCCTCTTAAGGGTATCCGCTTTTCGGTCATCGATGACAAAGTGGACTGCTCGTAGGCTTTGTGGTTTGAGGCTTCTTGCATAACGAACCGCGCCTATCGTCGCAAGGTCAATCGAATCGACGAGCACGCTCACTTCATGTCTTGCAATTAATTTGGCACGCTGACTCGAGACCGAGAGCAAAAGGGCATCACTTTCCCGTCGGTACTGGCGATTGAAGTTCATCATCAATAGGACGACCAAAGGAGTCCCGGCCACAATAATCCAAGTTCCCTCGACGAATTTAACTGCGGCAAGAACGAAGACTGTTAAGAACGCAATAGTTCCTGAGGCAGTGTGAAGCGTGATTCGCCAGAGACGATTCTCTCCTGATTCACGCCGAACTTTCTTTGCCATACCGAGCCCCGTGATTGCAAACCCAACAAAGACTGCAAGGGCGTATATGGCAGCCAATGTCGTGATGCTCGCACCCGAACCGAGAATTAGGAGGATTGCACCACCTGCAATAAAAACGATTCCATTAGAAAATGCCAATCGATGACCACGCTGAGTGAGGCGTTTAGGAAGGTAGCCATCTTTAGCGACCATGTTAACCAGTGTCGGGAACGCGCTGTAACAAGTGTTAGCACCAGCAAAGAGGATGAAAGTAGTTCCCGCCTGCACTACATAGAAGAAGACATTGCCGAACAGGCTGTCGCCAAGCGCCGCTTTTGCCACTAATGAAATGACGGTTGGCGTTCCCTCGGTATATGGAACTGCCATAGTCTTTTGAGCTAGCCATGCGATACCTACTATAAGCGTGCCCAGTGTTAACGCCATAAGAGCGAGGGTTCTTCGGGCATTTTGGTGTTCGGGGCTTTTGAATAGTGGAACCGAGTCAGACACAGCCTCAAGCCCGGTTAGTGATGCACTGCCGTTAGCGAATGCCTTGAGGATAAGGAGAATTGCAGCTAGGGAGAGAAGTCCCTGAGGTTCTCCCAACTCCAATAATCCTTCACCTTGAGTTGGGTATCTGGGCAAGGTGCCATTGAGATTTCGGTAAATTCCGAAAGCAAAGACCACAAGCATCGAAAGGATGAAAAAGTATGAGGGTAATACGAAAATCAATCCGGCGTCCTTCACACCTCGTAGGTTGATGAAGGTAAGCACAATAACTATTCCAATGGTTATTGGTACTTTGTTAGGACTTAACTCAGGGAATGCCGAGATGATCGCAGCCACTCCGGCAGCAGACTGAATTGCGACTGTGATTATGTACCCAAACATCAGCTCAATTGCAGCGATGAGCGAAAGTGTCTTGCCAAAATTTTCCCGAGCAACGATATAGGCGCTACCAGTCCTGGTATAAGTAGCGATCACTTCACGATAGGAAAAGGTGATGATGAGAAGCACACCTATGATGACACCCACGAGTGGCGGAAAGAGAGTAAATGCTGCGAGTCCAAAAGCTGGGATGAGCGCAACGAGAATCTGTTCCCCTCCATAAGCCGATGATGAGATGCAATCCGAAGAGAGGACTCCGAATGCACTTCGTTTGGTGAGGCGCTGTTCTGAGAGAGCATGTCGGTTGATGGCGCGACCAAGGAGACGGCGCTTTATTCGATAAGAGAGGGGATCACGCAGATGGGCGTGATCTCTCAGTGCGACTGGGGTCGAAGCCCCGTCGATCCAAGATTTTGACACTACACACCCTTCGCCAAAAAAGTCGAACGAGCAGAATTCTACGACTTATTTCCAGAAAGCCCTACGCTTAGAGACGCTATGCAAATCTCACATGCCGAGTTCTTCACTCTCTTCGTCGCCACATTTGCTTTGGTAGGAGCGCTGACGCCAGTGGCTCGAAAGGTCGCAATTTCAAAGAAGATAGTCGACAATCCCAATCAAGGTCATAAGACTCATCGCGAACCGGTGCCTTACCTAGGCGGAGTCGCCATCATGATTGGCATCATCGTCATCTCGGTAATCGCACTAGCACTTTCAGATTTCACGATTGATACATTCTCACTTGCCTCTTCCGTGTTGGGGCCGGCGCTACTACTTGGATTGATTGGTCTCTGGGATGACATAAAGAATCTCCCGCCTCTGCCACGTTTTATAGCTCAGACCAGTGCCGGAGTCTTCACCGCTATTCTCTTGATTAGCAATGACACGGTCGGAAATCCCACTGGCTCGGTAACCCTTGATGCGATCATCACCATCATCTGGATTGTGGGAATCTGCAACTCGATTAACTTCTTCGATAATCTCGATGGAGGTGCCGCAGGAACTATTGCGATCTCCTCAGTAGCGCTCGCCATGTTGGCGCTCCTTGGCGATCAGAATGTGATTGCAGCTCTTGCGACCGTGACCGCTGGGGCAACCTTTGCTTTCTTAATATGGAATAAGAGCCCCGCTCGAATCTATATGGGTGATGCCGGCGCTCTCTTTCTCGGCGTCCTGATTGCAACCCTCACGATTCGTTTCGATCCCAGCACTGAGACACTACTCGGCTCTTTTGCCACCCCTTTACTTCTTCTTGCGGTACCGATTCTTGATACCACAGTTGCTGTGCTCTCACGACTAAGAAGAAGAGTTTCGCCATTCCAAGGAGGTCGCGACCACCTTTCACATCGACTGATCAGAAGGGGAGTCTCGCGGCGTTCTTCCGCATTCATACTCTGGGGGTTTTCAGCCGTCTTTGCTTTTATTGCACTTGTAATCTCTCAGAGCAATGGAAGCAATGAAAGATGGATTGTCTATGGTGCAGGTGCGCTCTGGGCAGGACTCTTCCTCTACTTCTTCGCTAGCGAGGACGAATAACCTTTCTATTGAATACTAAGTAATTGAGTACAAAATAATTGAATGGGGTCACAATCAATGGTGGAATGAATTTAGCGAGCCGAGGATCTAGGCCAGAAACGATCAAGACTTTCAAGAAAGATGTTCCGACAAACCACCAGAAGATGAGCGTTAATAGATACTTGATTCCAGAACGGGAGTGTTCCTCTTCGCTCTTAAAAGTCCATTTATGGTGTGTTAGATAGTTAAATGCGGTTGCAATTGCTCCAGAGATGAAGTTTGCGAGGAAGACCGAGGAGGTCGGTCCGAAAAGAACTAGGAAAATGGTGTAGTCAATAAGAAAGGTAATGCCGCCAACCACGGCCCACCGGAGCATGCTCCAATCAAGGTGTCGCTTGAGAAATACCCTCATGGGCTCAAGTTATCAGTGTCTCCCATTTCAACAACGAAAGAGTAGGGCGCCTTTTCACCTCTTTAGCTTGTCGCCTCTTTAACTGGATCAATGTAGCGAGGTAGAGTCTCTCTCGTGAAGTTGCTGAAGCATGCTGGATTAAGAATTCTCCTATCGTTCTTAGTGATTCTTTTTGTCTACACCACCACGATGGTGACCATCTCTTCTCGAGGGAGTGAAAAGACATACGAGTTGGATGAAGTGATTGCCGAGAATCTCACTCCAGAGCACCTGAGAGTTTTTGTTCAATTGACCGAGGTAGATCCACTACGTGGTGAGGCAACTGCACGAGTCTTGCCGTGGCCAAATGATGAAGCAGTTGGCTACACATTTCGAAGCGGTTGGTCGCCAAATAAGAAGATTTCCATACACGTCGATTCAGTTGTTGGAAATAGCGAGAACGGTGATAACCTCAATATCTACGAGGCGGGTATCCCGACGGGTGGTTTTGATGTATCCCTTGATGAATCCCCACTCAGTGCAGCGCGAGGAATCAATCTCTACCCCTTCGATCGGTATATCTATGAGGTGCCGATAAGCGCCTCGTATGAGGAAGATGGAGATCAGATTGACCTTGCGATATTCCCGCAGGATTACACCAAGCAAATCGACACATATGACGTGAAGATGGATCACGTTCTCTGGACGAATTCAGAGCGAGTAATCGGATCCGCGAAGAAAGACATTACGGCAATCACGGATGAACTCGAGCAAGGTCTCTCCTCATCTATCTTCACGGTGCAGCGATCTGACTCAACCAAGGTCCTCTCTTTTATCATCATGATTCTGATGCTCTCTGGTCTCATCTCGGTAGGAACCATGACCTATATGGTGGCTATGCATAAGCGACCGCCGACGCTTTCGTCTTTGACGTGGAGCGCAGCCCTTACCTTTTCGCTGATCTCACTACGGGGTATCTATCCAGGGTCGCCACCGATAGGAATTTTGATAGACAAAATAATCTACTTTCCAGCACTCTTGATGACGCTGGTCTGTTCGCTCTGGGTCTTGATCATGTGGTCACGGCGCGAGGACTACCTCAACTAACCTGAGTCGGGTTAACCTTCTCACCTCAACTCTCATGGTTATTGCATGAGAGTCCTTGATGGAATTTCGTGGATGAGCGCGGGGTGATCTGTGAAGCGAAGTGACCAAGTCGAATTTGCGACTTGGCTTCAAGAGCGTCAAGGCGCCTTGCTACGTGCTGCAAAGGTCATCTGCTTCGACACCCAGAATGCTGAAGATGTATTGCAAGAGGCACTTGCTGATGTCTGTATGCGTTGGGCAAAAATCAAGAAACATTCCAATCCCGAGGCTTATCTCATGCGAGTAATGGTGAGTAAACATGCTGATATGCGGCGAAAGTGGCTTCGAAAGCAAGAAGAGAAAGAAACGTCCTGGGAGCTGGCGGAGAACATTAGGGAGATAGCGGATCAATCTGATGACGTGACTCAGCGCCTCCTGGTACAGGCAGCGCTTAAGTCGCTCTCGGCCCAACAGCGTGCTGTGCTCGTCTTAATTTATGAACATGGGATGGTTCTTCGTGAGGTTGCTGAGATCTTGCAGATCCCACTTGGAACGGCTGCCTCGCATCTAGCTCGCGGAAAGGCAGCGGTGGCTGCCTATATTGACCTTGTTCCCGAACTTGAGAAATCTCTGAAGAAATCACTCCCAGCGACACCGTCGCAGAATAAGGATGAGATCGGTGGAGTTGTATTGGGAGAGGTGGTGGAGTAAGTGAGCGAAGTTGACCCATTAATCAAACGAGAGTTGCAATGGATGGCACTCGGCGTTCTGGAGAATCGCGATCTCACTACCATGGTCTTTGCGCGAGTGAGAAGAAGAAGAATTCGAAAGGTGCTGATCTCGCTATTAACAATCGCTTCGCTCTTGGGAATTTCCGTCGCAGGCTATGCGCTGATGTCGCGCGAGAGCGCACCGCAAGAGATTGCGATAGATACGGGAGCGACCGGCTCAACCGATGATGATGCAATTGATACCGAGGCGCTACTTGGACTTATCTCGGATTATCCGATCACTTGGGAACAGAGCGTCGGCGACTACGCTGCAATCAGTAAGGCCGCGGGCATCGGTGACACCCTAGGTGGACTCACGGCACAAGGTTTGAAGGTCACCTGGGAGAGGTGCGGTTCAAGCCAATGTCCTACGCAATGGGTGCTTTCACTACGCAATCAAATGAGTGACATCATCACGATTGCGCCATCGATCTCAGTTTTCATCGACCATAACCCGCTCTCGTCGGTGACCAGGCCAGTCACGGTGATTCCTAACGACACCGCCATCTTGATTTTCACTTTCCCAGAGTTCCGGGATCTCTCGGTCAGGCGCGATGCCACCTGGCAGTGGAACTGGTTCTTGACCTCGCTTTAGCCTGTTCGACTCGCCTTTTGCGGAGTCTGACCCGATTATCCGCATACTTTTGCGAGTGTTAACCGTTTTCTTGGTAGAAAACCCTTACAAAACGGACAGTGTGCGCATAAATTGGGCCTCCCAGTGCGGTGTCCCAGTTGTTGGGGGACATCCCTAACCCTGTTCTCGACCTCAGGATTCAACATTTCGACTCTTGAGACTTCAAGGAGGAAATAGTGAAGAAGAAACTTACGGCGATACTTTCGGGAATCGCCCTTGTCGCAGGCCTTGTGGTCGTCGCGTCAGCACCAACAAATGCTGCGCTTCGCCTGCCTCGTACTGCGATGCCAGCATGTTCTGCTGTACCGACTGCGATCTATTGCGTCCAGTCAGTCTCAGTCAGCGTCGCGGGTGGTGCCCCCATTCCGTTGACATATGTAGCTTCCGGCCAAGCGGTTCCTCAGGAGACTACTCCAAAGGACTTCTTTGCCCCGATTGCCCAACTTCGTGGCGGCAAAGTTGTAAGCAACAACTGGTGGCTCTCTCAATACCAACGTGACGTGCTCGTCTCTCCCAATGTGCAATTCGTTGATCTCTCGCCTCTTTGGAAGACAGCAAACCACCCAGAGCAAGGCGCGAAGTACGACGCTACGACGAAAGTGTGGGATACCACAAAACCGTTGGACTTTTATAACCAAGAGATGCAGTGCTTCGATCGAGCAACTAACACTTCTCCAAAGTCTACCTACGGAGCCTGTTTCGCCGGATCACTCGGAATTGTTCTTGATAATCAAGTTCAAATGATTTGGAACTTCAAGACAGTTGCAGAGGTTGCCAAGAAAATAGCAGATATGAAGGCTGAGCAGCGCATCGATCTTGCCAAGATCTCTGAGTTGCAACAACGCCCAACAATCGGGGCCACATACACGGCAGCATCCGATTCTTGGAGCGCCACAGAGCCTTACGTGATTCCCCCATGGATTGCAGCTAATGCACTGACCAATGGCTGGGCGCTTGCTGGGACAACGGCAACAGTGCCCGCGCCGGCTCCATCCCCAACTGCGGCATCCACTGGATCAACTGATACCTCAACGGCAGTTGCTGCCGCTCCACTCGCCCCAGACACCGCTACTACTGTCGCACCATTGGCAGAGTCAGCCCGCGCGCTGCCGGGACGATGGACGAATCCACGTTGGGATGCTCTCAATCTAGGAAGCCTCGGTTATGACGGAATCTATGTTGAAACCAAGTCCTTTAACGAGTTCACCAACCACTTCTTCGTCGATGTCCTTCCAACACTGTCGGATGTGTCGAATCGAGTAAACCTTGCTGGTCAGATAGGCAACAAGGGTTATGCGATTGGTCTTGACCCTGATGTTGTCGTAACGGCAAAGATCCGCGTAGGTTCACCGCAGACACAGACAAATGTGATCCCAGGCGTAACCGTTGCAGTGGGAGTCGACATCACCATCGATTACAGCGAGCAAGAGGGCTACTCTTATATGACGTTTACTGGACAACCAGTTTCAGTTCCGCTCTTTAAGAGCACCGCAGACTGCGTCGGTGAGGCAGGTGTTGCTAAAGCTACAGTCCGGCAACTCCAAACCCTTGTTGTCGTCAATAACGACAATGCAGGTTTCGGTGTTGATGGTCTATCCGGTGATCTCTACGTCGGATCCAATGGTGTCTGCTCGCTCTCGACACCAACATGGAAAGCTGAGACGAAGTCCTTCGAATGGAACGCAGCCGCACCGCACTTCGGTCCAGATGGCGTCACCGTCAATAAGGGCTTCTACAAGGCAGTCATTCCAGTTAAGGATGCAGAACTCCTCTGGGGTCTCACCAATCCAAAGGATGCTGCTACTGCACTCCAGGTAACAGTGACCACCGAAGCTGGCGGATCCTCTGGTGCGTTGAGTGTCATCGCAGTCAAGGGCGGCAAGATCATCATCGATGTCTCCGGATTCGAGTATTCGCGTCCGAAGTTGACAATCAAGATGAAGCCGAACTACAAGCCAACTTCAGGCAAGTCTTCTGCGAAGAAGACCATTACCTGCAAGATGGGTAAGACAACCAAGAAGGTAACTGGCACTGCACCTAAGTGCCCTGCTGGTTACAAGCAGGTATAGCTAGG
>Ga0208048_1000655_pt1 | contig 18462 bp, 17 predicted proteins | sample Malawi_45m_30L_FD_184163 | JGI IMG/M metagenome (GOLD analysis project Ga0208048, IMG submission 184163) | Freshwater microbial communities from Lake Malawi, Central Region, Malawi to study Microbial Dark Matter (Phase II) - Malawi_45m_30L... | ecosystem: Environmental > Aquatic > Freshwater >...
CGACGATGCCCTGGATTACGACGGCAATGAGCAGGAAATTGGTAAATGTGTCGGCGATGACCTCCGCGAGGGCAAGCCCACCCTGCCACTGATTACCGTAATGGCAAGGGGCACCGAGCAGGAAAAACAGATGGTCCGGGCTGCAATCGAGCACCCTGATCAGGCAGATTTTGAGCAGGTCGTGCGGGCGATTCAACGCACCGGCGCCCTGGCGGCCACGCTGGATTCGGCCCAAAAGGAATGCAGCCTGGCCAGTGCAGCACTATCGAGACTTGCCGCCTCGGAATACAAAACCAGCTTACTCCAGCTGCTGGATCAGCTCGCACAGCGTCGCGCTTAAGACCAGGAATTTCAGCCAAAAATCGGTTCCCTGCTAGACTTCGGCCTTCGTTTCGGGGTGTAGCTCAGCCTGGTAGAGTACTGCGTTCGGGACGCAGGAGTCGGAGGTTCGAATCCTCTCACCCCGACCAAACACACGGCCTTGGTTCTCCGATAGTCTTACGCCGTACCCACCACCGGCCCAGGCCTAAAAAGCCAACCGCCATCGGTTGTTTTGAACGAACTGCCCTTCTGGACTCACCTGACCGCGATCCTGGTCTTACTCATGATCTCGGGCTTCTTTTCAATTTCTGAAACGAGCATGATGGCCGTCAACCGCTATCGGCTGCGCCATCTGGCACAGCAGGGCAAGGGCGGTGCAAGGCGCGTGCTGGCCCTGCTCAACCAGACGGATCGGCTGCTGGCCACCATTCTGCTGGGCAATAACCTGGTCAATGCCGCGCTCACCGCGCTGGTGACGGCCCTGGCCATTCAATCTTTTGGCAATAACGACAGTGTGCTGGCGACTGCCACCGGATTAGTTGCGCTCGCCATCATCATCTTCGCGGAGATCACACCAAAAATATTAGGCGCAAGTCGACCTGAGCCCATCGCGATGGCAACGAGTCTGGTCCTTGCGCCCTTGGTGCGATACGGCTATCCGCTGGTTGTGATTGTCAACGGCATGGTCTCGGGCCTGATTCGTGTGATGGGACTTCGAAAACTGACTGAGTCACCACAGCAGCAGGCGATGTCGCCCCAGGAATTGCGAACTGCGATTCTTGAGTCGACCCGACTGATTCCCGCCAAGCATCGCAGCATCATGCTGAATCTCTTTGATATTGAGGACCTCACGGTCAACGATGTCATGGTTCCCCGTGGCCGGATTGAAGCCCTCGACCTCGAGTCAGAGCCTGCCGCCTTAATCGATCAACTCACCACCTGTTTTCATAACAAGCTGCCCGTCTTTGAGGGAGACCTGCACAACATTGTTGGCATTTTGCATGTCCGTAAGGCGATGGCCCTGCTCTCCCGCAATGAGTTTGACCATGCGTCTCTTCGAGAGGCCTTGACCGAGCCCTATTTTGTGCCCAGTGGTACCCCGCTATTTACTCAGCTGCAATATTTCCAGGAAAACAAGCAACGCATTGGCCTGGTGGTTGACGAATACGGTGAGATTGATGGCCTCGTTACGCTGGAAGACATCATTGAAGAGCTCGTCGGAGAATTTACAACCCAGGCTCCAGGCGATCAGTCCTCAGGCCTGCACTGGGAGGAAGACGGCAGCATCACTGTAGATGGAACTGCGCAAATTCGTGAATTAAATCGCCGGCTCGGCCTGCAGCTGCCGATCGATGGCGCCCGGACCCTAAATGGATTACTGCTTGAAACACTCGAAGATCTTCCCGATGCACATGTCTCTGTAAAAATTGCAGAGGTGCCAATGGAGATTTTGCAGACTCAGGGCCGATTGATTCGTCGCGTTCGGCTAAGCCGTCCGCGCGTCGTACCCAGCCCATAAAAGGTGATGCCGTCTCATGCAATCGCTGACAATCTTGGGCCCACTGCGGCCACGCTGCTCTGCATTGCCGTTGCCCTGATGGCGCTTGCACCACTGTCGCGGATCGGTAATCGCAGCATCGCCCAATGGATTGATGGCCAGACGCTGCACAGGCTGCATCGGATTTCTATTGCATGGTGGCTGCTTGCAGCCACAGTGGCATTCGTACTGTTCTCGGCGGTAAGCCCAGCACCTGACGATCAGCGGCCCGCCACCGCCGCGCTGGCGGCCCTATGGACCGGACTGCTGTCTGCACTACTGGTGCTGCTGATAAAAATTGATGCCCAGTGTCGTCTGCTGCCTGATCCACTCACGGGGCTCTTGGTGGCAACAGGCCTGACTGCCCACGGGCTGGGCCTGCCGCCACAGGCCGTCTCATTGGCCGATGCAATTGCGGGCTGCATCGCAGGCTATGGGCTGCTGTGGCTTCTCGCAAAAATTTTTCACAGACTTAAGCATGATCAGGCCATGGGCCGCGGCGATTTTGCGATGAGTGCTGGCCTTGGTGCATGGCTGGGCTGGCAATCAATTGCCATGGTCTGGCTGAGCGCCAGTCTCTGCGGCCTTGCAATGGCAGGGCTGCGTTCTCTCAGATGGCGCTTCGTGCACCGACAAGACCTTGCGCCCCCTCCAGAGTCAGTCGCTTTTTTAAAACAACAGGTTGCCTTTGGTCCAGCATTGGCACTCGGCGGCATCATCACCTGGATTTATCTTGGCTAAACGCGTCATCGTGCTCACAGGCGGCATCGGCTCGGGCAAAAGTCTTGCGGCGGATCACTTCGCCGCCAAAGGCATCACGGTCGTTGATGCCGATGCCTTGTCTCGACAGCTGACCGCACCGGGGGGCGCGGCCCTTGCCGCCATACGGTCTGCCTTGGGTCCGCAATGGTTTGCGCAAGATGGCGGGCTGGACCGCGACCGGATGCGGGCCCTGGTCTTTGCCGACCCATCGGCACGCCGGCAGCTCGAGGCAATCCTTCACCCCATGATCCGGCGCGCGGCGCAGGCCGCCCTGGCCTTGGCCCCCGATCCCTATGCCATTTATATGGTTCCGTTATGGATCGAGACCCATCGCAGTCCCACGCAGCCCGGCCCGACAGAAGAGCCAGTCGAAGGGGTCATTGTGGTGGACTGCGCTCAAGAAACGCAGATCCAACGGGTTATGCAGCGCAGTGGGCTGACGCGCGAGGATGTATTGGCCATTATGGCAACGCAGGCAAGCCGCGAGGAGCGTCGAGAAAAAGCGACCCATCTGCTCAATAATGATGGTGGAATTGAGCAGCTCGCCCAGCAGGTCGACGCCCTGCATGAGCAATTAATTCATTCATAATTCGAGGATGAGCGATCCAACTCTGCCCGCCGTGGCGGCCCCTCCGGGCTGGATGACCTTCGAATTTCCCTGCAACGAGCGGATCCGCTCCCTGCTCCGAATCGAGAGCCTGTTTAGGCGGTGCCAGGAATTCAATCGGTACCCCAGCGCATTCGGCCACCAGGCTGCGCTCTGGTCAGTCTTTGAGCTTTTTGATCTCGTCGGAGGGCGGGGCGACATCAAATCCGAATTGCTGCAAGAACTTGATCGACAGCGGGCCCGCCTCAATCAATTCGCGGGAAAACCGGGGGTCTCGCAAGAGGCCCTCGATGATTTGCTGAATCGAATTCAAACCATTTTTAATGCCCTGTCTGCATCCAACACCCGCCTGGGCCAGCACATTCCAGAACATGAATGGCTACAGCTCCTTAAAGGCCGATTCGGTATTCCGGGTGGTATCTGTGAATTTGATATCCCCTCGCTCCACGTCTGGCTGCATCGGCCGCTCGAGGTCCGACAATCCATGCTCAATGACTGGGTCAATTCGCTGCTGCCAGTCTACGAGGGTGTCGAAATAGTCTTAAAACTGTTGCGTGAAGGCACACGGCCCGAATCGTACCTGGCGACACGCGGCTATTTTGAGCTCTCGATGGATGGCCGACAGATTCAAATTATTCGCGTCGCAGTTCCCAAACAGCCCGAAGTCGTCGCCGAAATTAGCGCCAACAAATACGTGGTGTCCGTAAGATTCCGGCAGCTTGAGTCCACCATGCACCTAAAAGGCATCGAGCAAGAAATTCCGTTTGAGCTCACGCTTTGTAATTTCTGATTCTCGGCAGTAGCGGATTGGTCGCTGGCAGAATGGGATAGGGCCAGGCCTCATCGGCCGCCACCCACAGCAGCTGCTGGCCCTCAATCGGCCGTGGCATCCCGCTCCACTCCGTTACCCAGTAAAAATGCAAGGACACTTCGGCATGCGGGTATGCGTGGCCAATTGTCCATGCAAATGCAAGCCTTAACACCTGAATGCCAATTTCTTCCTGACATTCCCGGATCAGCGCCTGCTCGGGTGTCTCGTGGGCCTCAATTTTTCCGCCAGGAAACTCCCACCAGCCCTCATAGGCCTTGCCTGGTGGGCGCGTCGACAGCAGCACCGCGCCTTCGGGTCTGCGCAACATCGCCACAACAACCTGTAAGGGCGCTTGAACGGACGCAGCACTACTGCGGGGTGGTGTCCGAGCCAAACGAAATGAATTGCAGCAGATTAATGTCGGCCCGCCCAATCGCGGGCGAAATGCAATGCGACTCGGCCGGATCGCGAGCCACGCTCCAGCGCCCATTGCAGGGCAGGCTGGCGGGCCTCTTGAATGAGCGCGGCCGCGCAGCCGTAATGCCTGAGCCAGTGGGCCACGATGTCAAGATAGTCCTGCTGACTAAAACTGTAAAACGAAACCCAGAGGCCAAAGCGCTCCGATAAGGAGATTTTTTCCTCGACCGTCTCGCCGGGATGGATTTCGCCCGTGGCCTCGTAGCGGGTTTCAAGATTTTCACTCATGTGCTCTGGCATCAGATGCCGGCGATTCGAGGTCGCATAGATCAGCAGATTGTCAGACTGGGCCGAGACCGATCCGTCGAGCACCGACTTCAACGCCTTAAAGCCTGCATCACCCGATTCAAACGAGAGGTCATCACAAAAAATAATAAATCGGTAAGGCGCATCGGCAACCGCCTCGACCAGCCGCGGCAGATCCATTAAATCTTGTTTTTCAACCTCAATGACACGCAGGCCCTGGCCATGAAACTCAGTCAGACAGGCCCGCACCAATGAGGACTTTCCTGTGCCGCGGGCGCCGGTCATCAGCACATTATTTGCAGGCCTTCGGGACAAGAACTGCCGAGTATTTTGTTCGACCAGCTGACGCTGACGATGGATATGCTGCAAATCAGAAAAATGGATCTCAGCAAATTGAGTCACCGGCTCAAGGTACGACACTTGGCCCAGCAGGGTTGGCCGACAATTCCAGCGCATCGCTTTGACGGACGCAAAATCGGGCCTGGCCGGAATTCGCGGCAAGAGTTGATTCAGCTTGTCGATTAAATCGTGGGTGGGTGTGGTCACAGGTAGGCCTAAGATCGGTAATCTGCATTAATCGAAACATAGTCATGCGAAAGATCGCAGGTGTAGACCGATGCCTCGTGATGTCCGCGATTCAGTTTCACTAACACAGTAATCTCAGACTGCTGCATCACCCGCTGGCCGTCCGACTCGGTGTACGCGGCAGCCCGGCCGCCGTGCTCGGCGACCAAAACGTCATTGAGAAATACCTGAAGCCGATTCACATCAAGTCCCGACACACCAGTGTAGCCGATCGCAGCTAGAATTCGACCGAGATTGGGATCGCTTGCAAAAAACGCTGTCTTGACAAGGGGGGAGTGGGCAATTGCATAGCCGACCTGACGGGCCTCCTCGCGCGATGCGGCCTGCTGCACCTGGATCGTGATGAACTTCGTTGCTCCCTCGCCATCCCGTACGATCGCCTGGGCGAGCGCCCGACAGACATCGATAAAAGCCCGGCGAAACTCGCTCCAGCCCGCATCTTGCTCGGAGTCCAGCCGCAGGCCGCCAGCCCCGGTGGCCGCGACAACAAATGAATCATTGGTTGAGGTATCTCCGTCAATCGTGATCGCATTAAATGATTCATCGGCAGCCTGCTGCACCAGTCGCTGTAAAAGCTGACGCTCGATGGCGGCATCGGTCGCGACATATCCCAGCATCGTTGCCATATTGGGCCGAATCATGCCGGCGCCCTTTGAGATGCCAGTAATCGTGACGGATTGTCCATTGATCATCTGGCGCGAGGAAAACGCCTTCGGCTGTGTATCAGTGGTCATAATCGCCTGCGCAGCCTCTAGCCAATTGGCCTGGCCGAGGCCCGCACATGCGGCTTTAATGCCGGGCAGCAGGCGGCCCATTGGCAGATGTTCCAGAATGACGCCGGTGGAAAACGGCAAGATCTGCATCGGCTTGAGCTTTAATTCAGCGGCAAGAAATTCAACTGTCGTTCTCGCATTCATCAGGCCCTGCTCGCCCGTGCCCGCATTCGCGCATCCCGTATTGACGACCCAGGCGCGCGTGCCGCCCTCAGGGCCTGCAGCCAGATGGGACTGGCAGACCTGGACGGGCGCTGCACAAAATGCATTTCGAGTAAACACGCCAGCCACCGCAGACCCTTCGGCAAGGGCAATGACCAGCATATCGCGTCGGCCCCCTTTACGAATTCCAGCACTGGCCACGCCCAGCTGCACACCGGCTACCGGATGAAGGTCTGCGGGATTGGGAAGCGGAAGGTTGACCGGCATGGGAACTGAGTCAGGGCTCTAGGGGTTTCAGCGCGATGCCGTTATTCTACGGCCATCGACGGGCCGCAAGATGGTCAAACGTCCAACACATCGAAAGGTTCTTCTATGTCAGGCCGAATCGTTTTGCTTATTACTTTTTTTCTCGCACTCAGTGCACCCCTAGCGGCCCAACAGCCAACGCGCATCATCGTTCCCTATGCGGCGGGCGGGCCGATTGACCTCACCGTTCGGGCCTTGGCGGAGCGTGCCCGCGAAGGACTCGGACCAATCATTATTGAGAACCGGCCAGGCGCAGGAGGAAATCTCGGCGTGAGTATGGTTGCCAAAGCAACGCCCGATGGACGAACACTGGGCATCGCTGCCACTGCGACCCACGCCATTAATCCTTGGCTCTTTAACAAAATGCCTTTCGATGCGAGCAAAGACTTCGCGCCGATCACTCAGATGGTTCGAGTGCCCAACGTTGTCGTTATGAACACCGAGGCCGCAGACCGCCTGGGCATTAAATCAATTAGCGATTTTATTCGCTACGCAAAGGCCAATCCGGGCAAGCTTAATTACGGCTCTGGGGGTAATGGCAGCGCCGGCCACTTGGCCGGAGAGATGCTGAAACAATCAGCCGGCATCTTCGCGGTGCATATCCCCTATAACGGCGGCGCGCCTGCTCAGTTAGGGCTGCTGTCAGGGCAGGTGGATTTCAATATTGACAATCTCGCGACCGCTGCCGCAAACATCAAGTCAGGCCGACTTCGGGCACTTGCAGTCACAAGCGCGCAACGCAGCCCCGTGCTGCCCGATGTACCCCCAATGGCGGAAAGCCTGCCGGGCTTTGCAATCGACACATGGTGGGGCATCATCGCCCCAGCGGGAACTCCGACCGATACCGTGAATCGGCTTAATCAGATTTTTACTTCTGCATTGAATTCGCCGGAACTGCGCCAACGCTTTGCCGCACTTCTGGCTGAGCCAACACCAACCTCAGCAGAAACATTCGGCCGTTTTATGGCGCAAGAGCGGCAGCGCTACGAGCCCGTTGTGAAATCAACCGGCGCCCGGGTGGACTGATCGGCCGATGACGATTGGGTGCTTGGGCTAGCCGAGTTTCCCGTGGCACTGCTTAAACTTCTTGCCTGAGCCGCAGGGGCAGGGGTCGTTTCGGCCAACCTTGGGCTCTGCCCGGCGGACCGGGCTGCCCGCGGAGGCGTCGGCGTTCTCTTCTGCCGTCTGCGCAGCACCGCTACCGGGTGACTGGGCCGCAAGTGCCAGGGATTCGGGATCTTGTAGCGCCATCGCGGACTGGGCATCGAAGTCCGCATGCTGATACTGCACATCAGCAAGCCGCGGCGCCTCGGGCACTGACTGCGCAGCCTGTTCTGCGCTCTGGATCTCAACATTCATCAGAACCCGCGTTACTTCAGTCCGGATCCGATCAAGCGTCTGTTCAAACAAAATAAATGCCTCGCGCTTGTATTCCTGCTTCGGATTTTTCTGGGCATAACCCCGCAGATGAATCCCCTGCCGCAGATGATCGAGCGCTGCCAAGTGCTCACGCCAGGTGGTGTCAATTGCCTGCAGCAGAATCGAGCGTTCAAATTGATTAAAAGCCTCGCGGCCGACGGGCGCAACTTTTTCAGCATAGGCCTCATCGGCAGTCTGAATGACCTTCTGCAGAATCTCTTCATCGGTGATCTGGTCGTTGCCGGCCACCCATGACTGCAGATCAATCTGCAGTCGCCACTCCGCCTGCAGCGTCTGCTGCAGCCCTGCGAGATCCCACTGCTCTTCGACACTTTCTTCGGGCACATGGGCACGCACGATCTCTGACATCATGCCCTGACGCAGGCTGCCCACCAGTTCCGCCAAGTCCTCGCCCTCTAAAATCTCATTACGCTGGCGATAGATGATTTTGCGCTGCTCATTGGCGACATCATCGTACTCCAGAAGCTGCTTGCGCATATCGAAGTTTCGATTCTCGACTTTGCGTTGGGCTGACTCGATGGACCGCGAGACCATACCCGCCTCAATGGGCTCCCCGTGGGGTACCCCCAGACGATTCATGATCGCCTTCATTCGGTCGCCGGCAAAAATCCTCAGCAGCGGATCATCCATCGAGAGATAAAACCGCGATGAACCCGGATCCCCCTGGCGGCCAGAGCGGCCCCGCAGCTGATTATCGATACGGCGCGACTCATGCCGCTCTGTGCCGACGATGTGCAGACCGCCCGCCTGTATCACCCGGTCATGCAGCCCCTGCCACTGCTCACGCAACACGATCTCCTGCCGGGCCTTATCGGACTCAGATGGGCCTGGATCCGCGCGTAAGGCATCAATCTGCTTCTCGACATTGCCACCGAGCACGATATCGGTTCCGCGGCCTGCCATATTGGTCGCAATCGTGATCATGCCGGGACGGCCGGCCTGGGCAACAATCTCGGCCTCACGCTCGTGCTGCTTCGCATTTAAGACCTGATGCGATAACTGGGCCTTGGCAAGCATTGCGGAGAGCAGCTCAGAGTTTTCAATTGATGTCGTACCCACAAGTACCGGCTGGCCGTTGGCATGCCGGGCCTGAATATCGGCAAGAATGGCGTCGTACTTTTCCTCTGCCGACTTAAAGACCTGATCCTGAAGGTCCAGACGGATCATCGGACGATGGGTCGGAATCACCACGGTCTCTAAGTTATAAATTGACTGAAATTCAAAGGCCTCAGTGTCTGCAGTGCCGGTCATGCCCGAGAGCTTGTCGTACATGCGGAAATAATTCTGAAAGGTAATCGAGGCCAGCGTCTGATTCTCGGCTTCAATCTCAACGCCTTCTTTTGCCTCGACCGCCTGATGCAGCCCCTCCGACCAGCGCCGGCCGGGCATCAGCCGGCCAGTGAACTCATCGACAATGATGATCTTGCCGGACTGAACCACATAGTGCTGGTCTTTAAAAAACAATGTGTGGCCCCGAAGGGCTGAGGTCAGGTGATGCAGCAGCGAGATGCTCGCGGGATCATAGAGGCTTGCGCCCTCAGCAAGCAGGCCCATCGAGGCCAACAGCTGCTCTGATTTTTCAAACCCAGCCTCAGACAAATAGACCTGCCGAGATTTTTCATCGACCCAATAATCGCCGGGGCCTTCCTCGGTGGCCTGGGGCTTGAGCTGCCCGGGCACGACATTGAGCACGCGATACAGATCCGTCTGATCATCGGCATGGCCAGAGATAATCAGCGGCGTGCGGGCCTCGTCGATCAGGATCGAATCGACCTCATCGACAATGGCAAAACTCAGACTGCGCTGGACTCGATTGGCGCGATCGACCACCATGTTGTCGCGCAGATAATCAAATCCGAATTCGTTATTGGTGCCATACGTAATATCGGCCGCATAGGCGGCCTGCTTCTCAGCATGCTCCAGCGATGTCAGGTTCACGCCAACCGTCAGGCCCAGGAATCGGTAGAGCTTTCCCATCCAGTTGGCATCGCGCTCGGCCAGATAGTCATTGACCGTCACGACATGCACGCCCTTGCCGGCCAGCGCATTCAGGTAGGCCGCCAAAGTCGCAACCAATGTCTTGCCCTCACCGGTCCGCATTTCGGCAATCTTGCCGTCGTGCAGAACCATTCCACCGATGAGCTGAACATCAAAGTGCCGCATGCCAAGCGCACGACGGCCAGCCTCGCGGCAGACCGCAAAGGCCTCCACCAGCAGCTGCTCAAGCGTTTCACCATCGGCTAGCCGGCGGCGGAATTCAGCGGTCTTTTCCCGCAGGGCCTCATCCGATAAGGCGGTCATGGCGGGCTCTAGCGCGTTGATCGCGGCGGCCCGCTGGCCGTAGCTTTTAACGAGTCGCTCGTTGCGACTTCCAAAAATTTTTCTGAGAAAATTGTCAATCATGGACATTCGATCTTAGCATGCGGGTATGAGTAAGACTGTCTTCAGAGGGCTTGGCGAAGCCCTACGCACCTCCGCTGATTGGGCGGGAATTGATCGGGCATGGCGCGACAGTGAAGATCTAATGGCCAGCGTTCGGCGGGCCATTCCAGCATCACTGGCAAGCCTGGTGGTGCAGGTCCGTCGAGATGATCCGCCCAGAGGCATTCGGGGCAGCCAGGTCACCGTCATCGCCCGGCATGCAGCGGCAGCAGCCAAACTAAAACTCGCGCTTGCCGACTGGCCTACCGCGCTTCGGCAAGAAGGCTGGGGCATTCAGCATCTCAAGGTGATCGCGCAGCGGACGCAATCCTTGCAGCCTCCGACGGCAACTGTGCTTGCAAGAGAAAAAATTCCTGAGGCCGCACGCCAGCAATTTCGTGAGCTGTCTGACAATCACAGCAATGAGGTACTGCGCCGCGCACTGGCACGAATCGCGCGGCCCCGTTAGGCCCAGCTCCACTGACGCGCCCAAGCAATTGGGGCATGCTGAAGATCTTCGAAGGTCGTCTCACGCCAGCTGCCCGGTGTCTGCATCAACTGCCGCAGCAGCAGATTGTTAAGCGCATGGCCCGATTTGAAAGCACAGTAGCTGGCCATCAGTGGGTTGCCTAAAAGATAGAGATCGCCAATGGCATCGAGGGCCTTATGCATTGCAAATTCGTTGGGCCGCCTGAGGCCCTCTGGATTCATGATGCGGACTTCATCCATCACGATGGCATTGCTGAGGCTTCCTCCCAGTGCAAGGCCCTTGGATCGGAGCGCATCCACATCCCCCATAAATCCAAATGTCCTGGCCCGGGCAATGTCATCCACGAAGGAAGCGTCTGCGAAATCAATCTGCACCTGCTGGCCAGTGGCATCTACCGCCGGATGACTAAAATCAATCGTGAACTCAAGACGAAATCCAAAAAATGGATCGAGTCGGGCCCACTTCTCACCCTCGCGGACCTCAACAGTCTGTAGGACCTCGATAAATCGTTTGGGGGCAGACTGCTCCTCGACCCCTGCGGACCGCAGCAGGTAGACGAAGGTCGCAGCGCTGCCATCCATGATGGGAATCTCGGCGGCATCGACTTCGACGACTGCATTATCAATGCCCATCCCTGAGAACGCTGACATCAGGTGCTCGACGGTGGCCACCTTCAGCTCGCCATCTGAGAGTGTTGAAGCCATCCGGGTGTCGCCCACGGCGCCCGCCCGCGATCGGATCTCTCGCGGCGGATCCACATCGATACGCCGAAAGACAATGCCATGGTCCGCCGGTGCAGGCCGAAGCGTCAGCGCGACAGGCACGCCGCTATGCAGGCCAATGCCCCTCGCGGTGACCGTCTCAGCAAGTGTGCGTTGACGCAGCATCCGCCGAACGATCAGAGCTTGGCCAGTACCGCCTCTGCGCTACTGACATCAAAAGCACCCGGCGCTTCGACCGCGACATGTTTGACGATGCCGTTCTCAACAATCATGGCGTAACGATTCGAGCGTAGGCCCAGGCCCCGCGCTGTGAGATCCAGGGTCAGATCGACCGCCTTGGAAAACTCAGCGTTGCCATCACCCATCATTCTGACTTTGTCTTTGGCGCCGAGCTCACGGCCCCAAGAACCCATCACAAAAGCATCGTTGACGCTGACGCACCAGACTTCATCAACGCCTTTAGATTTCAGCTTGTCATGATGCGCGACAAAGCCCGGGACATGCTTAGCGGAACAAGTCGGGGTATAAGCGCCCGGCAGGCCAAAAATAACAATTTTCTTACCCTTGATCAGGTCAGAGACCTGCAATGCATTGGGACCGATGCTGCAGCCACCCGTCTCTTCATCAAAGAATTCATAGAGGGTCGCGTTGGGAAGTGCTTGGCCGACTTGGATTGGCATAGGAGTCTCCTTTTCTAGAAACGCAAGACTATGCCAAAAAAAAGAAAGGCCCGGGGGCATCGGGCCTTTCTCTGCAGTGGGGAAACCTAAAAAACGCTGATCAGTCTGCCTGCTTGCGCAAAAAGGCTGGGATATCGAGCCGATCCATGCCGCTTTCCTGCATTGCATCGACACGCGCAGCCGCCTGACTGCGGGGATCGCGCCAGACGGTTGGCTGATCGTATTTACTGTAATCCACCGAGGGCGCCGCGGGCGGCGCAGCCGATTGGCCAGTGCCGGATGCCGGGGACTGTCCCGGCACGAAGCCCGGGGCCATCGGGTTTTGCATGGCAAATCCGATGTTATCGGTACCGGTTTTCTGCATCACGGCCTGGGCGCTGTTGTGGACCAGTGTCGGGGTTCGCTTGCGGCCAAGGCCAGTGGCCACCACGGTCACACGCAGCTGGTCATCGAGGCTGTCGTCATAGACCGTGCCCAGAATAATCGTGGCGTCCTCAGCGGCAAAGGTGCGAATGGTTTCCATTGCCACACGGGTCTCTTTGAGCTTCAGTGCACAGCTGGCGGTGATATTGACCAGGATGCCGCGGGCACCCGATAAATCAACGCCCTCAAGCAGCGGCGACTGGACCGCATTCTCGGCAGCAATACGGGCCCGATCGTCGCCCGCAGCGCAGGCCGTGCCCATCATGGCCTTGCCCTGCTCACTCATCACCGTCTTGACATCTTCAAAGTCAACGTTCACCAGCCCCTCGACATTGATGATCTCCGCGATGCCAGCGACCGCGTTATTGAGCACATCATCGGCAGCGGCAAAGGCCTCGATCTGGGTGACATCTTCTCCCAGCACCTCTTCGAGTTTTTCGTTCAACACAATGATCAACGAGTCGACGCGGCCCTCCAGCTCGCCCAGGCCCCGCTCGGCGGCGGCCTCACGGCGCACACCTTCAAAGCTAAAGGGCTTGGTCACCACGGCAACCGTCAATGCCCCCATTTCTTTGGCAATTTCAGCGACCACCGGTGCTGCGCCAGTGCCCGTGCCGCCACCCATTCCGGCGGTAATAAAGACCATATGGGCGCCGCGTAATGCATCGGCAATGCGCTCGCGGTCCGCCTCAGCGGCGGCCTTGCCGGCATCCGGACGGGCGCCCGCGCCCAGTCCTGTGCCGCCGATCTGCAATGTATTGCCGGCTTTTGATTTGGCCAGCGCCTGGGCATCGGTATTGATGCAGATAAATTCCACACCCTGCACACTGCGGGAGACCATGTGATTGACTGCATTGCCGCCCGCACCGCCCACGCCCACCACCTTGATGATGGTGCCCTGAGTTTCCGTCTCGAACATTTCAAAATTCATTACTGCCTCCTGATCAGAAGTTAAAAGTTCCCCACAAACCACTGCTTCATCCGCGCAAGGGTGTCTTTAAACGAACCACTGCTGACGACCTCCTTGCGGCCCCGGATCCATTGCAATCGCGCCTCTTCCAGCAGCCCCATGGCGGTGGAAAAACGCGGATTGCTCACCACATCAGAAAGATTGCCGCGATAGGCGGGCACTCCGATGCGTACTTGTTTTAGAAAAACATCCTCACCAAGCTCCACCATGCCGGGCAGCATGGCGCTGCCCCCCGTGATGACGACACCTGAAGAGAGCAGCTCTTCGTAGCCGGATTCACGAATCACATGCTGGACTAAAGAAAACAGCTCCTCGATACGCGGCTCAATCACCGCGGCAAGTGCCTGACGCGACAGCTGCCGGGGCTGCCGATCTCCAAGGCCGGGCACCTCAAACCAGGCCTGCGGATCGGCCAATGCCTGTTTGGCAATTCCTTGACGAATCTTGATGGCCTCTGCCTCATGGGTCGGAGTCCGCAAGGCCATCGCAATGTCATTGGTGATTTGATCACCTGCAATCGGAATCACTGCGGTATGCCGAATGGCACCACCCGAGAAAATCGCGATATCCGTGGTGCCGCCACCAATATCCACGAGCGCCACACCCAGCTCTTTTTCATCCTTCGTTAAGACCGAATGGCTCGAGGCCAGCGGCTGCAGAATCAGCTCATTGACCTCCAGTCCGCATCGGCGCACACACTTGATAATATTTTGCGCCGCACTCACCGACCCGGTGACGATATGAACGCGAACCTCTAGCCGCACGCCGCTCATTCCGAGGGGCTGACGCACATCGTCTTGGCCATCGATCATGAATTCCTGCGGCAGCACATGCAGCACCTGCTGATCGGAGGGCACGCTGACCGCAGTGGCCGTCTCAATCACACGATCGACATCGGTCTGCGAAACTTCTTTTTCTTTGATGGCCACCATGCCAGTCGAGTTAAAGCTCCGAATATGGCTGCCTGCAATGCCAGTCCAGACGGCGGCGATCTTGCAATCGGCCATCAGCTCCGCATCTTCGAGCGATTTCTGAATCGACTGAACCGTTGCATCAATATTGACGACCACGCCTTTTTTAAGGCCCTCGCAATCGGCCTGGCCCAGCCCGATGACTTCAAGCCGGCCATCCTCAAGAATTTCCGCAACAATCGTGACGATCTTGGAAGTTCCAATATCCAGTCCGACGAGCAAGTTTTTGGCTTCACGCGTCATTTGGTGTCCTCACAAAATTCTTCGGGCGCAAATTCATGTGTGCACTCCAATACAAAGCGGTGTTGGGTCCGCGCCAAGAGATGGAATCTCGGCGCCAGCTGGCAGCGGCACGAAGGCGTAGCCGATGGCATAACGAAGGTCTGCCCGCGCCAGCCGCGGTGGTTCACCGGGCAGTCCCAGCCGCTGTGCCAGCCAGGGCTGGGTTTTGACAAACATACGAACGCGCTCCTCGACGGGCGTGGCAAGCGCATCGCGGCCAAGCTCCAGCACCAGGCCTCCGGTGAGCTCTGCCGTCCAGGCGTATTGCTCGGAAAGCGTCAGCCGCTGCAAATGCCGCTGCATCGGCGCAATCCATTGGGCCAATAAGCGGGCCCGATCAAGCACCAGACGCTCACTGCCCGCAGGACCTGCCAAAGGAATGAGCCGGCAGTTTTCTTCATGATCCGCGGCCAGAGCTGCAAAAGACTCGCCGGCATCATTCACCAGCCGGCCATTGGGCCAGACGGCGACAGCGCGTTGCTCTTCAAGCCGCACCAGCAGACGATTGGGCCAAATGCGTCGAATCGTCACACTGCGAATCCACGGAATCGCCTGCAGTGATCGATGGACCTGAACCAAATCTGCCGATAACACAGTGCCGTTTAAGGCCTCTGCGACTGCGGCATGAATCTGTGGGGCCGATACATGTTTTAAATCACCCGCAACAGATTCCACAATCACCCGCTTCACGACAAAGGCAGGACGATTCGCCATCCAAAAAAAGAAAAGTCCAGCCAACGCCAGGCCTGAGATTGCAACCAGCAGGCCCGAGAGGCGATTTAACCTTGAAGGCGAATTCCAGAAATCCCGCATCGGTGACGGCCTCATTGGACGACCCCAATCTTCAGACTGGCCTGGGCCAGAATCCGCATTACCAATTCGTCATAGGAAATGCCTGCGGCCTGGGCGGCCATTGGCACCAACGAGTGATCCGTCATGCCTGGCGATGTATTGATCTCCAAAAGCATGGGATCATTTTTGCCATCCCACATGAGATCCGCCCGCGCCCAGCCTACACACTGAATCGTCTCGAAGGCGTCCACCGACAAAGACTGGATCTGCTGCGTCAGCGCTGCATCAATCGGTGCCGGGCAGAGATAGCGTGTCGCCTCTCCAAAATATTTATTCTGATAGTCATAACGGCCTTCGGGAGCCTGGATCTCGATCACCGGCAGGGCCTGGGGCCGGCCCGATGCATCCTGTAAGACCGCACAGGTAAATTCACGGCCCGAGACAAACTGCTCTGCCATCACCGACTTATCGTATCGACGGGCCGCTCGATAGGCCGCCGCAAGATCCGACTGCCGATCCACGCGCGTAAAGCCAAGCGATGAGCCTTCCATCACGGGCTTGATTGCCATCGGCAGTCCGAGCCGCTTCACGACCCGATCGGCATCAAAGCCTTCGGAGAGCAATTCAAAATCTGGTGTTGGCAGCTGCGCCTGCTGCCAAATCCGTTTTGTAATGGCCTTATCCATGGCCACACTGCTGGCCATCACGCCGCTTCCTGTGTAAGGAATTTTCAATAATTCAAGCATGCCTTGTACGGTGCCGTCTTCACCAAATCGGCCATGCAAGGCAACAAATGCGCAATCCGCTGACGCATCCCCTAAGGCCTGCAAAGGCTGCTCGGCGGGATCAAAACCAAAGGCATTCACACCGCAACGCTGTAATGCAGCCAATACGCCGGTGCCGGATCGCAGAGAAATCTCGCGCTCGGCTGACTCGCCACCCAAGAGCACCGCAACACGTTGGAAGGCAGGCTTTGCGTGACCCCCAAGGTTCATCTGGCCTCCTGGGTTCTGAGTGTGGCGGCGACTGCACCGATGGAGCCTGCGCCCATACACAGCACAACATCACCATCGCGCGCATGCGCGCGGATGCGGTCCGGCATCTCTTGAATCGATTCCACATAAATCGGCTCGACGCGGCCAGCAACCCGAATCGCCCGCGCAAGGGCCTTGCCGTCTGCCGCGGCAATCGCTGGCTCGCCTGCTGCATATACTGGGGCCAGCAAGAGCTGATCCGCCTCGCCCAACACACGCACAAAATCTTCAAATAAATCACGGGTGCGGCTGTATCGATGCGGCTGAAACGCGAGCAAAATTCGCCGGCCCGGATAAGCACCCCGGGCAGCGGCAAGCGTTGCAGCAAGCTCTGCAGGATGATGTCCGTAGTCATCAATCAATGCAAAGTGGCCACCGCCTGCAGCCGGCAGTGCTGCATCCACCTGAAAACGTCTGCCCACACCACGAAAATCTCTGAGCGCAGCAACAATGGCTGTATCTTCTAGGCCGAGTTCAGTCGCAACCGCAATGGCCGCCAAGGCATTTTGTACGTTGTGCCGGCCCGGAAGATTTAAGGTGATCGGGCAGGCAGGCTCCGCCTCACGATGGACCACAAACCGCATGGCCGGCCCATCGGCCTGAACTTCCATCGCGCGCACCTGTGCATCTTCAGCGAAGCCATAGGTCACAACTGTTTTAGAAATCATTGGAATGATGTCCCGCACAAACGGGTCATCGATACAGACTACCGCCGTGCCATAAAACGGCAGGCGCTGCGTGAATGCAATGAAGGCCTGCTTTAATTTGGCAATGTCATGGTCATAGGTCTCCATGTGGTCTTCATCGATATTGGTGATGACCGCAATCATGGGCAGCAGATTTAAAAAAGAGCCGTCCGACTCATCTGCCTCGGCAACGATGTAGTCACCAAGTCCAAGCCGCGCGTTTGCGCCTGCGCTGTTTAAACGTCCGCCAATCACAAAGGTTGGATCGAGTCCCGCCTGGGCCAATACACTAGCGACAAGACTCGTGGTGGTGGTCTTGCCATGGGTGCCGGCAATCGCAATGCCCTGCTTAAGCCGCATCAGCTCGCCAAGCATCAAGGCGCGTGGCACAACAGGAATGCGGCGCAGTCGTGCGGCACGGACCTCTGGATTCTCCGGCCGGACCGCGCTTGAAATCACCACGGCATTGGCATGGCCAAGGTGCTCGGCAGCATGATCATAAAAAATTGTGGCCCCAAGGCCGCTGAGCCGCTCCGTTGCAGCATTGCGGGCGACATCAGATCCCTGCACCCGATAGCCCAGTGTGAGCAGGACTTCCGCAATGCCGGACATACCCGAACCACCAATGCCGACAAAATGAATCGTCTCAATCTTGTGTCTCATCGGCTGCGCTCCATGAGTGACGATGGCGCAACGGATGTCACAATCTGCAGGGCCTGATGGGCCGCATCCTTCAGGCTCAATGACCGGGCCCGCACCGCCCGTTCAAGTAGCGTCTGCCGAGTGCAGGCCGCAAGCCAAGACACCATCTCAGCGGATGCCAGCTGGTCCTGGGACATCATCCATGCAGCCTGCTGCTCCACGAGTGCGCGGGCATTGGCCGACTGATGATCATCAATGGCGTGGGGCAGGGGCACGAACAGGGCAGCAACACCTGCAGCCGCGACCTCCGTCACCGTTGATG
>Ga0208048_1000657_pt1 | contig 18446 bp, 20 predicted proteins | sample Malawi_45m_30L_FD_184163 | JGI IMG/M metagenome (GOLD analysis project Ga0208048, IMG submission 184163) | Freshwater microbial communities from Lake Malawi, Central Region, Malawi to study Microbial Dark Matter (Phase II) - Malawi_45m_30L... | ecosystem: Environmental > Aquatic > Freshwater >...
TAAATATGGCTATTGAAGTTAAGGATCTATCTTCGCTTAAATCAATGCGTAAGGCTGGCTTAGTAGTTGCCAAGACCCTAAAACTAATTGAACAATCTGCTCAGATAGGAATGAGTACTTTAGATTTAAATGAAATTGCAATTGAAAATTTAGCCAAACATGGCGCAAAATCCTCATTCCTTGGCTACCACGGCTTTCCAGCTGTGCTCTGTGCTTCTGTAAATGAAGAGGTTGTGCACGGCATTCCAAATAAACGAAAGCTGGCATCTGGTGATGTTTTGTCAATTGATTTTGGTGCAATTGTTGATGGTTGGCATGGTGATGCAGCAATCTCATTTGGGTTAGGTGAGATTGAAGCTGCTGATCAAAAGTTAATGGATGTTTGCAAAGAGTCGATGTGGCGGGGAATTGCAGCTGGTAAAAAAGGCGCTAAGTTAACTGATATCTCAGCTGCCATTGAAGCTTATATAAACTCTCAAGGTAAGTATGGAATTTTGCGTGAGTATGGTGGTCATGGCATTGGAAGTGCGATGCATCAAGAGCCTCATATTTTAAATTTTGGACCAGCTGGAAATGGCCCAGAGTTAGTAGTTGGTATGGCACTTGCAATTGAGCCAATGATTACCAGGGGTAATGAGCGAACTAAGGTATTAGGTGATGATTGGACGGTGGTCTCACAAGATTCATCAACTGGTGCACATTTTGAACACACCTACACAATCGCACCTGATGGCAAGGTCTTTGTATTAACTGCAGAAGATGGCGGCAAAGCTGATTTGGCCCGATTAGGTGTTGAGATCTCAGATCTGCTCTAACTGGGAGCAGATTTTCCCGCATAGATTTGCCTTCGCCTGAGCGGATTTTTCTTTTTTACCCACCCCGCCTAAACTATCCCTCCTGCCTCGCAAGGGGTAAACCTGATTTAGAACAGAAAAGTAGGTATCGCTTGGCCAAGAAAGACGGTGCAATTGAAATTGAAGGCACTGTTGCTGAAGCTCTACCAAATGCAATGTTCCGAGTTGAGTTAACAAACGGACACAAAGTTTTAGCACATATCAGCGGAAAGATGCGACAGAACTACATTCGCATTTTGCCTGAAGATAAAGTGATTGTAGAACTTAGTCCGTATGACCTCACCAGAGGTCGAATTATTTATCGTTACAAATAAATAATTTTTTAATCTTTTAGTTGTTGGAAAGGTAGTTGTGAAGGTCAAACCAAGCGTGAAGAAGATTTGCGACAAGTGCAAAGTCATTCGTCGTAATGGTCGCGTTATGGTGATCTGCGACAACCTACGTCATAAACAACGTCAGGGTTAATTAAAAAACGCGTGATGTGACTTAATTAAGGTAAAACTTAATTAAGACCCTCAGTCCGAAAGGCTGGGGCCAGATAAGAAGTTATCTGGAGGCATTGCGGAGGACCTTTCGGATAGAAGAAACAGGTTAGCGATATGGCACGTCTTGTTGGTGTCGATCTTCCCCGCGAAAAGCGTGTTGAGGTCGCACTTACCTATATTTTCGGAATGGGTCTTACCCGTGCGCAGGCAACACTTGCTGCCACCGGTATCTCACCAGATATCCGAGTCAAAGATTTACAAGAGCCAGATTTGGCAAAGCTTCGTGAGTTTATTGAAGCAAATTACAAAATTGAGGGCGATCTTCGCCGGGAGATCGCTAGCGACATCCGTCGCAAAGTTGATATTCAAAGTTACCAAGGATCACGTCACCGTAAGGGATTGCCAGTTCGCGGACAACGTACTCACACCAATGCTCGCACTCGCAAGGGTCCTCGTGTTGCTATCGCTGGTAAGAAGAAGGAGACCAAGTAATGGCCGCCGAAAAAACTAAACCAGCAAAGGAAGCAGCAAAGGCTGCACCTAAGAAGATTAAAGCACGTAAGAAGGATAAGAAAAATGTTGCCTTCGGACATGCTTACATCAAGAGCACATTTAATAACACCATTGTTTCTATTACCGATCCAGCGGGTGGTGTAATTGCTTGGTCATCATCTGGTCAGGTTGGATTTAAGGGATCACGAAAATCAACTCCATTTGCTGCACAAATGGCAGCCGAAGCTGCTGCTCGCAAAGCAGCAGAACATGGGTTAAAGAAGGTTGATGTATTTGTTAAGGGACCTGGCTCTGGTCGGGAAACTGCAATTCGTTCATTACAAGCAGCAGGACTTGAGGTTGGTGCCATCGCAGATGTAACACCAGCTCCTCATAACGGTTGCCGTCCACGTAAACCACGTCGAGTATAAGGAGAGGAAGAAAATTATGGCTCGCTACACAGGTGCAGATTGCAAAAGATGCCGTCGCGAAAAAGTAAAGCTCTTCCTTAAGGGCTCAAAATGTGATGGACCAAAATGTCCAATTGAATCTCGACCATATCCACCAGGACAACATGGTCGCGCTCGCTCAAAAGATTCTGAGTACTTACTACAGATGCGTGAAAAGCAAAAGTGCGCTCGTATTTATGGAATTCTAGAAAGACAATTCCGTGGTTATTACGAAGAGGCCAACCGTCTGCAAGGTAAGACTGGTGAAAACCTTCTAGTACTTCTAGAAACTCGTTTAGACAATGTTGTTTTCCGAGCTGGCTTTGCAAAGAGCCGTGATATGGCGCGTCAGTTAGTTCGCCACGGTCACTTCTTGGTTAATGGCAAGAGTGTAAATATTCCATCATTTCGAGTTACTCCAATGGATGTAATTGATGTGGTTCCTGCCTCGTTGGACTCCACACCATTCATCGTTGCTAGCGCTGAACTTGGTGAGAAATCTGTTCCAGCATGGATGGAGGTAGTCGGATCAAAGATGAGAATCCTTATCCACTCAACTCCTACCCGCCCAATTATTGATACTCAGGTACAAGAGCAACTTATTGTTGAGCTTTACTCCAAGTAATCAAATTTTTAAAGCAGTAAAGATTTACCGCAGTAAAAACTAAATAATGTAAGCCAACCGGAAGATCAAATAGAGGGTCTTCCAGAACATACGGAGGAACACAGTGCTGATTGCACAACGCCCAATCCTCACTGAGGAAGTAGTAAGCGAATACCGTTCACGGTTCATTATTGAGCCGCTTGAGCCAGGTTTTGGTTACACCCTTGGTAATTCAATTCGTCGCACATTGTTATCTTCAATTCCAGGAGCAGCTGTTACTGGAATTAGAGTAAACAATGCGTTGCATGAATTCACAACATTAGAAGGTGTGAAAGAGGATCTAACTGAGATCGTCTTAAACATCAAAAATTTAGTTTTATCCTCAGATAACGATGAGCCATCACTACTTTACATACGTAAAAATGGTGAGGGAGTTGTTACTGGTGCAGATGTAGCAGCACCAGCTGGGGTTCAAGTACACAACCCAGAGCTTCATATTGCCACCTTGAACTCAAAGGCAAAGTTTGAGATTGAGTTAACAGTTGAGCGTGGTCGTGGTTACATCACCGCTGTGCAAAATAAGCAAGCAGGGGGCGAGATTGGTCGAATTCCAGTTGACTCTATCTATTCACCAGTCTTGCGCGTTACCTACAAGGTAGAGGCAACTCGTGTTGAGCAACGCACCGATTTTGATCGATTGGTAATTGATGTTGAAACAAAGAGATCAATTAAGCCGGCAGATGCAATGGCATCAGCTGGAAAAACTTTAGTTGAGCTGTTTGGTTTAGCACGTGAGTTAAATACCAACGCAGAAGGTATTGAGATGGGACCTTCCATTCAAGATGCAGCACTTGCTGCAGATATGGCACTTCCTATCGAAGATCTTGATTTAACTGTTCGTTCTTATAACTGCTTAAAGCGCGAAGGAATTCACACCGTTGGAGAGTTACTTTCTCGCTCTGAGGCAGATCTTATGGATATACGTAACTTTGGATCCAAATCAATTGATGAGGTTAAAGCAAAGTTACAATCCATGGGAATGCAGTTAAAAGACAGCCCAGTTGGTTTTGATCCAACTAAGCATGCCAATTATGGAAGTGCAGTTGATGATGAACTTGTCGACGCAGAAGAGGTTTAGGAGAAGCGATGCCAAAGCCAAGTAAAGGTCCACGCCTAGGCAGTGGTCCAGCACATGAGAAGTTATTGCTAGGCACACTGGCTGCGCAACTTTTTGAAAAAGGAAAGTTGACTACCACAGAGGCAAAAGCAAAACGTCTTCGTCCATTAGCTGAGCGATTAATTACTCATGCTAAGAAAGGTGACTTAGCAGCACGTCGTCGAGTTATGGCAAGAATTTCTAGCAAATCTGTAGTGCACACATTGTTCACAGATATTGCAAAGAGATTTGAAGCCAGAGATGGTGGCTACACACGCATAACTAAAATTGGTCCACGCAAAGGTGATAATGCACCAATGGCAGTGATTGAGATGGTTGAAGCGGGTGCACCAGCAAAAAAAGTAGCCAAAAAAGCAGCAGCGAAAGCTGAGTAATAAGCGCTAACTTTTTAAAGATTATGACCAAACCCACTCTTGAAGTTAAGAGTGGGTTTTCTCGTTTAAGAGTTGATCTAACCTATGACGGAAGTGATTTCTCAGGTTGGGCAAAACAACCAGGATTAAGAACTGTTCAAGAAGAGTTTGAAACTGCCCTTGCAACTCTAACTCGCAGCGAACCCTCAACAATCATTGCCGGCCGAACCGATGCGGGTGTGCATGCTAAGCACCAAGTTTTACATGTGGATTTGCCAAAAGATATAGATGTTGAAAACCTAGCTTTTCGGTTAAACCAACTGCTTAAGAAAGATGTTCGAGTTATATCAGCCGACTGGGCACCACCACACTTTCATGCCAGATTTGGCCCAATTAGTAGAAGTTATGAGTACAAAATTATTGACGGCGGAAAGATAACCGCACCTCTTGATCGTCACGATAGTGTCGAGTGGTTTAGAACTTTAGATGTGGATCTAATGAACCAAGCCGGTCGTCTTCTCATTGGTGAGCATGATTTTTTTGCATTTTGTAAGCACCGGCCAGGCACTAGCACTGTAAAAAACTTACTTAATTTCACCTGGCAACGTGGCAATGATGGTGTAGTGAAAGGTGAGATAACTGCAAATTCATTTGGCTATAACATGGTTAGGAATTTAGTTGGGGCTGCAGTTTGTGTTGGTGAGGGAAGATTTAAGCCAGAGTGGATGCTAAAAACTTTGCGAGATAAGGTGAGAATTTCTGATAGCTATGTTTTTCCGGCAAAAGGATTGAGTTTGGTTAAGGTTGAATTTCCACCCGTTGAACAATATTTGGCTCATTACAACAGTTATCAACCTACCTCGGCAGAATTAGAGGATGAAGGGTGAGTTGTGAGCGGGATATTAATGCGGTTTTGACCTTATCCCGCACCTAAAGGTAATCTTTGGCCTCTGGAAATGACCCATTAGGGACAATCCTAAAAAAAAGAAGAAAGGCAGATGCTCGTGCGCACATTTACACCGAAAGCTGGTGAGATCACACGTAGTTGGTATCTCATTGATGCTCAAGATGTTGTGCTTGGCCGACTTGCCACCCATGCTGCAAATCTTTTGCGTGGTAAACACAAACCAACCTTTGCCCCTCACATGGATATGGGAGATTTTGTAATAGTTATTAATGCTGACAAGGTTGTTCTAACTGGATCAAAGAACACCCAAAAGTTTGCCCATCAACACTCTGGGTATCCAGGCGGTATGACCTCCACCGTGTATTCAGATTTGTTTGAAAAGTTTCCAACTCGTGCAGTTGAAAAGGCAATTAAAGGAATGTTGCCAAAAAATTCTGTAGGGCGATCAGCAGCAACTAAATTAAAAGTTTATGCTGGCAGTGACCACCCACATGCAGCACAAAATCCAAAGGTTTTTGAGTTCAATCAAGTTTCCCAGGTTGCAAAGAAATAAATAGGAGAAAAATGTCAGACGAGAATTTTGATTCAACTGATGAGGCACTTCCAACCTCATATACCTCCAGTACGCCAGCTCCGGCAACTAACCGAAAAGCAATTACAGCTCCAGGTGGTGGCGTTGGTCGTCGCAAGGAGGCAGTTGCTCGAGTTCGCCTAGTTCCAGGAACTGGTCGCTGGGTAGTAAATGGCAAGCCACTTGAGGTTTACTTCCCAAACAAAGTACATCAACAATCAGTTGCAGAACCATTTAAGACTGTTGGGGCTGAAGCCACTTATGATGTTTTTGCTCGAATCAATGGTGGTGGTACATCTGGTCAAGCAGGTGCACTTCGCCTTGGTATTGCCCGAGCACTAAATGCAATTGATGTTGATGCAAATAGACCAACACTTAAGAAAGCCGGATTCTTATCTCGTGATGCCCGTGTAATTGAACGTAAGAAGTATGGCCTTAAGAAAGCCCGTAAGCGTTCTCAATACAGCAAGCGTTAATCTCACTCGCTAAAATCTAATATGGCCCTCTTCGGCACCGACGGTGTGCGAGGTGTTGCAAATGTTGATCTCACCGCTGAACTAGCTGTTGATTTAGCAATTGCCGCTGCACATGTTTTGGGTGAAATTGGAGTTTTTGCAGGACATCGGCCAAAAGCAATTGTTGGACAAGATTCTCGAGCCTCTGGTGATTTCTTAGAGGCAGCAATTGTTGCTGGATTAACAAGTGCAGGTGTTGATGTTTACCGTGTTGGAATTCTACCCACCCCAGCTGTGGCTTTCTTAGTAAAAGAGAGCAATGCCGATCTTGGAGTAATGATTAGTGCATCCCATAATCCAATGCCAGATAACGGAATTAAATTTTTTGCAAAAGGTGGGGATAAATTAGCCGATCAATTAGAGGCGCAAATTGAGGCAAGATTAGGTGAGCCCTGGGATAGACCAACTGGTGTAAATGTGGGTCGAATCATTGCTGATGAGGGGGCTAAAGAAAGATATGTGAATCATTTACTCTCAACTATCACCACAAAACTTACTGGATTGAATGTGATTGTTGATTGCGCAAATGGCGCTGCCTCCTCGGCTGCACCAATCGCCTATGAAAAAGCTGGCGCAACTGTTAAGGCAATTTCTGCTACCCCGACCGGCTGGAACATAAATGAAAATTGTGGCTCTACTCATTTAGATAATTTAATTACCGAGGTCAAAAAAGCAGGTGCAGATCTAGGAATAGCCCATGATGGCGATGCTGATCGTTGCTTGTTGATTGCAAAGAGTGGTGAGGTCATCGATGGTGATCACATATTAAATATTTTAGCCACCTCATATTTGAGTCAGGGTAAGTTAAACAAAAAAACAGTTGTTGGCACAGTAATGAGCAATTTAGGGTTTATCAAATCAATGCAGTCATTGGGGATCACATTTGAAAAAACAGCTGTAGGAGATCGGTATGTTTTAGAGAAGATGCTAGAAAGTGATCTTAGTTTAGGTGGCGAGCAATCTGGGCATGTAATTATGAGAGAGTTTTCAAATACTGGTGATGGTTTGCTGACAGCCTTACAAGTTATGCAGGTTATGGTTAAATCCAAAAAGTCATTGCTAGAACTTGCATCTGCTATGCAAAAATATCCACAACTCTTAATCAACGTCAAGGATGTTAAAAAAGATAAATTATCTTCATCAGCAAAAATTAAGGATGCAATTGCTGCAGCTGAGGCGCAACTTGGTTCAAAGGGGAGAGTATTACTACGTGCCTCTGGAACAGAATCACTAGTTAGAGTAATGGTCGAGGCAGATGAATTAGGTATTGCTGAGAAAATCGCTGATTCCTTAGCCCAACTAGTAAGATTAGAGCTTAAGTAGCTAAAGGAGTTTTATAAATGTGCGGCATTGTCGGCTACACCGGAAAAAACTCCGCACTCACGCCAGTGGTAGAAGGCTTAAGAAGACTTGAATATCGCGGATATGACTCAGCTGGTATAGCTCTACCAACTCAAATCGGTAAACCTCTATTTGTTGAGAAAAAAGCTGGAAAGCTAAAAAACTTAGAGGATGCTTTAGCAAAAACTCCAAATGCTAAGAGTGGTATTGGCCATACCAGATGGGCAACTCATGGTGGTCCCACCGACACAAATGCTCATCCTCATCTTGATAACGAAGGCAAGTTAGCTTTAATCCACAATGGAATTATTGAAAATTATGTTCAACTAAGAAGTGATCTTGAAAAACGTGGCCATAAATTTAAGTCAGAAACAGATACGGAATCAGTGGTGCATTTACTTAGCGATGCTCGCCGCCAGAACAATGGGGATTTAGCAGCTGCGATGCGGCAAGTTTGTAAACAACTTAAAGGTTCTTTTACATTACTTGCAATTCATTCAGATGATCCAACCCATATTGTTGGTGCACGGCGAAACTCACCCTTAGTAGTGGGAGTGGGAAATGGTGAGAATTTTCTAGCATCAGATGTGGCAGCCTTTATTGCCCATACCAAGATCGCACTTGAGCTTGGCCAAGATGAGGTAGTTGATATCACGCCAAATTCAATTGAGGTTACAAATCTGGCAGGTCAGATTGTTAAATCAAAGCAGTATGAAATCTCATGGGATGCAAGTGCAGCAGAGCGTGGCGGCTTTCCACATTTTATGCTCAAGGAAATCTATGAACAACCAAAAGCTATTGCAGACACACTAATTGGCCGTTTAGATGGAATTAATGTAAAAGTTAAATTTAAGAAGTATGAAAAAATTGTAATCATCGCTTGCGGCACCGCTTATAACGCAGGTTTAGTTGGAAAGTATGCAATTGAAAAATGGGGTCAAATCCCAGTTGATGTTGAACTTGCATCTGAGTATCGATATCGAGAGCCAAGTTTAGATAAGAAGACACTAGTTATTCCGATCTCTCAATCTGGTGAAACCATGGATACCTTAATGGCGCTGCGGTATGCCAAATCTAAGGGTGCAACAGTATTTTCAGTGTGTAATACAAACGGCTCAACTATTGGTCGAGAATCAGATGCAGTTCTCTATACCCATGCTGGTCCAGAGATTGCAGTTGCATCAACTAAAGCTTTTGCAACTCAATTGCTAGCAATGTATTTGATCGGATTAGAAATTGGAAAACAATTAGACCTGTTAAGTAAAAAAGAGGTTAAGAGTATTATCGAACAGCTATCAGCTCTTCCTGCAAAAATCGAGCAGGTGTTAGAGACGGTGGAGCCTTTAAGGGAGTTAACTCGTAAGTTTAAAGATTCACAATCAGTCTTATTTTTGGGCAGGCATGTTGGATATCCAACTGCACTAGAAGGTGCATTAAAGTTAAAAGAGCTTGCTTATATGCATGCTGAAGGTTTTGCAGGTGGTGAACTAAAGCATGGACCAATTGCATTGATTGATAAAGGCACACCAGTGGTGGCGATTATGCCTAGCGAGCACTCGGTCCTGGCTGAAAAAATGGCCAGCAACATCCAAGAGGTTAAGGCCAGGGGTGCAGTAGTAATTGCCATAAGTGAGTTTGATTTTGTTGGCGCAGATCATTTAATCCGAATTCCTAAAGCTGATCTGCTGCTACAACCAGTTTTATCAGTTGTGCCACTACAGGTAATTGCATATGAGATGGCTGTAGCACGAGGTAATGATGTTGATCAACCTAGAAACTTGGCCAAATCTGTAACAGTTGAGTAGGAAAAATGCCAGAACAACGCCGCAAGCAAATGAACTCTGCAATCAAGCTGACTGTTTTATTCCTGGCTCTATATGGCTTTATCACCCAACAGGTAGTAGCTAATACCTGGATTAGAAGATTAGATGAATGGATTTATGAACGGGATTTTTTACTACTCACTCCTGGTAAAACCCCTACCCTGGTGATGTTAGTTGATGATCTTGGCTTAAGAAGTGTAAGTGCACTTGCGCTGCTAATAACCGCAACCTTAATCAGCCGTAGGTTTAAATCATGGCGACCTATAAATCTTTCAATACTTTCATTACTTTTACTAAATCTAACAGTGGGAGCTTCAAAACTTTTATTTGGCCGAACTAAGCCAAGTACTGGTTTTGATCTGTTTTTCACCGACAGCGGTCTGTCCTATCCCAGCGGACATGCAGCAAATGCAATATTGACCTGGGGGATTGCTGCTTACTTGATCTTTAGATACTCACATAAGTATCCATTTGAAGGAATGCGTTTAACCTGGTTTGTAGCAATTATTACTACTGGAGTTTGTTTAGCATCACTTTATCGGAATACACATTGGTTCTCAGATCTATTAGGTGGATTGTTTATTGGATCAGCCTTGCTTGTGGCGATAATTGCGGTAGATCGATCAGTTACCTCAGATCGCCAACCCTCCTAATACAAAGTAGGCTTTGGAATATGACTCGCGCAAGGGCTGAGGTTAATTTGGCAGCTATTGCTCATAATTTAAAATTAATTAAAGCCAAGACCAATTCACAGGTACTTGCAGTTGTGAAAGCAGATGCATATGGTCATGGCTTGTTATCAGTTGGAAAAACTGCTGAGTCAGCTGGTGCTGATTGGTTAGGCACTGCTTTATTGGAAGAGGCCATCTTGTTACGAAAAGGTGGGATTACCAAACCGATTATTGCTTGGCTAACTCCATTGGGTGAGGATTTTAAGAGTGCAATTAATCTAGATATAGATCTTTCTATTTCATCAATTGATTTACTAAATGAGATTGCAGCAGCAGGAAAAGCTGTAGGTAGAACTCCACGGGTTCACATTGAATTGGATACAGGAATGAACCGAGGTGGTTTTGGAGATGAGTTAGAGACAATCATTTCTGAGTTAGCAAGCCAGGTTAAATCAGGTGCAGTTAAAGTCATTGGAATTTGGTCACACTTTGCTAGAGCAGATGAACCAGATGCCTTACTTAATGAAAGCCAACTAGAGAGGTTTAAGTATCGGGTAGAACAACTTAAAGCTGCTGGGATAGTGGCTGAGTATTTGCATATTGCAAACTCTGCGGCATCACTTGCAAACCCAAATTCACATAAAAATATTATTAGATGGGGCATCGGGCTATGTGGCTTATCTCCCGATGTTGACAATATGGGTAGCTCTTCTGCCTTAGGACTTAAACCTGCCATGAAAGTTGTTTCAAAGTTGCAATTAGTAAAAGCGGTTAAAGCAGGACAAGGTGTTGGGTATGGCTCAACTGCCACAACAAAAGCGGATACAAAGCTTGGCGTTGTGAGTATGGGATATGCAGATGGAATTCCAAGAAATGCCAGCAACTTGGCAGGAGTATTTGCCGCAGGAAAACGTGCTCCACTAATTGGACGAGTCTCAATGGATCAATTTGTCGTAGATCTTGGCGCTTCATCCTTAGCAAAAACTGGGGATGAAGTGATTGTTTTTGGTGATGGAAGTAATGGCGAGTACACAGTAGATGAGTGGGCTAAGGCTTGTGGCACCATTAATTACGAGATTGTTACCCGAATCGGTACTCGTGTGCCTAGAATCTACCCTCGTGAGTAACGCTAATTTGCTTTCAATAAAATCTTTATCTGTTTCATTTGGCGGGCTTAAGGCGTTATCAAATGTAAATTTGGAATTAAATCAAAATGAGGTTGTGGGACTAATTGGTCCAAACGGTGCGGGTAAGACAACTTTCTTTAATGCCTTATCTGGTCTGGCAGATGTTGAATCTGGCTCACTTTCAATTAACGGAAAGTCACGCAAGTGGCCAAAGCCTCATCAATTGATAAATTTAGGAATTTCCCGAACCTTGCAAGGGGTTGGTCTATTCCCAGAGTTAAGCGTGCTAGAAAATGTAATGATTGGCGATACAAAAAGTTCTAAGAGTGGCTTAATTACTGGCGCATTAGGGCTAAGTAAAAATGATGAGGTAAAACTTCGGCAACGAGCAATGACCGCTCTTGAACGAGTTTATGCCTCAGGTATTGCCGACCAGCGAGCTGATTCCTTGCCATACCCGGTGACCAAGCGAGTTGCAATTGCACGAGCGTTGGTTTCAGAGCCAAAGATATTGTTACTAGATGAGCCAGCTGGTGGACTTGGTGCGCAAGATATTGAGTGGATGAACTCACTTATTCATAATCTAGCTACACAATGCTCAGTGATTTTAGTAGAGCACCACATGGATGTGGTGATGTCAGTTTGTGATCGACTTTATGTACTTAATTTTGGCGAGGTTATTTCATCAGGAGATGTTGAAACGGTAAGGCAAGATCCTGCAGTGGTAGAGGCATATTTGGGGGTAAATAATTGAGCCTGATCGTTGAAGGTTTAACTATTGATCACGGTGCCATCCGTGCCATTAGTAATGTCTCTTTTAAGGTTGGGCAAGGTCAACTAACTGCGATCATCGGTGCAAATGGAGCAGGCAAAACTACATTACTTAGAACTTTATCTGGCTTAAAAGAGGCCGCCTCTGGCAGTGCCACATGGAATGGCAGCTCAATTCTTGGGGTGCGGGCTGAGGATTTAGCTCGCTCTGGAATCATGCATGTATCTGATGGAAAATCTGTGATTGCCGAGTTGAGTGTGAAAGATAACTTGGCATTAACTGGATTGTGGCGCAAAGATAAAAAAGATGTAGCAGAAGCAACTAAAGAGGTTGTTGAGCTCTTTCCTATTTTAGGTCAGCGAATGAATCAATCAGCAGGATCACTCTCTGGTGGTGAGCGACAAATGTTAGCTATTGGGCGAGCACTAATTGCAAGACCGAGACTTTTGTTGCTAGATGAGCCCTCTCTCGGTTTAGCGCCTTTAATCGTGGAACAGATCTTTCAAACTATTAAATCATTTGTTAAACGCATGGATCTGACTGTGGTCTTGGTTGAACAAAATGCTATGGGTGCGTTAAAGATTGCTGATCAAGGTATTGTTTTAAATCTTGGATCAGTTGTTTTGACTGATTCAGCTGAAAATTTACTCAACGATCCGGCAGTTCGCTCTGCCTATTTGGGGTTCTAACAATGACTCAATTTATTACTGCAGTTTTAACCTCTCTATCCTCAGGTGCTATTTATGCCCTGATGGCGATTGCAATTGTTTTAGTCTGGCGATCTACTCGTGTAATTAATTTTGCTCAAGCTGGACAGGCAGTTTTGACTACTTACATTGGTTACACCGTTATTCAACGAACTGGATCCTTCTGGCTTGCGCTAGTGGTAGCGGTAATTAGTGGAGCGGTGATTGGCGCAGTCATTGATAGATTCTTTATGCGTCCAATATTTAAGCGGGTTAAATCAGGACCAATTGTGATGATCGCACCAGTAGTTGCCACTTTAGGTTTATTAGGAATTATTCAAGCAATAATTGGATTTGTTTGGGGAATTACAAATCAATCAATTGAGGCTCCTGTTTCAACTGGCGGTTACAAAATAATGGGAACAGTAATTGCTTTTAGTAGTTATAACTTATTGGTACTTGTCTTTGTGGCAGTTGCCATGCTTCTTTTAACTTTGTTGTTTCAGCGGACAAATGTTGGACTTGCCCTCAGAGCATCTGCTTATTCACCGGAGATTGCAAAGCTTTCTGGCATAAAAGTAGATTCAGTTCGAACCCTAGGTTGGGCACTTGCCGGTGCATTTGGTGGTTTAGCCGGCATGCTTTACATACCGGGTTACTTTTTGTATCCAAATGCCATGGATTTGTTACTGGTCTTAGGTTTTATCGCAGCGGTAATTGGTGGGTTGGAAAGTTTGTTTGGCGCATTTGCAGGTGGAATGGTTCTAGGTTTTGCAATCATTTTCTCAACAACCTATATCAGCCCAAAATTGTTCTTCCCAACCGCCTTTATAGTTTTGATAATAGTGTTACTGGTTAAGCCGGCAGGATTATTTGCACCTAAGAAGAGTCGGGGTGCTTAAATGAAAAAAGCTGGCAAAGTGCATAAACCAACTACAACCAGAAAAAGATTACTTTTGTTTGTTTTATTTGGCTGGTTGTTGTTGATTTTAGGTGATCGAGTTGGTGAGCTTGAGTTGTATCAAGGCTCATTTGTAGCAACCTATGCATTAGCAATTACATCGGTTGTATTACTAACTGGATACAGTGGACAGCTTTCACTTGGACAAAGTGCTTTAATGGCAGTTGGTGCTTACGCTGGTGCGCTCTCAATATTTAATGCCGGTTGGCATCCAGTTATCGGTTTGATTATGTCGGCATTAATTGCTGGTGTATTTGGGCTAATTCTTGGTTTGGTTGCAGCTAGGTTGAGCGGTCCTTATTTGGCAGGTACCACGCTTGCATTAGCTATCTCACTTCCTACCTTGGCAAATCAATTTCCAATTCTTGGTGCAGAGGAAGGAATTGCATTTGATGTTGGGCCAGCACCAGCCAGATTTGGCGAAGATTTCTCACAGTACAAATGGTTCTTTTGGATTTCCGCACTTGCCTCATTAATAATGGTATTTTTTATTGTTAACTTACTTTCTTCACGTTACGGCAGAACATTTAAAGCGGTAAGAGATAACCCAGTTGCTGCCCAACTTTCTGGAATTAATGTGGAGCAATTAAAGGTGAGTGCATTTGCAATTAGCTCAGGGGTGGCGGGCCTATCTGGGGGTTTGCTGGTAATGCTGATAAGTGGGGTCTCACCCAGCGCATTTCCGCTCAGCCTCTCCTTTTCACTGCTGGGAGCAGCCGTTGTTACTGGCCTGTACAACCTAAAAGGTGTAATTCTTGGCGGGTTGGTGCTGGTGGCTATACCAGAAATCGCCGATTCGTTAGTATCTCGTATTGGAGGTTCAGACAACTTAACCACGGTGCTACCGGGATTTTTAGTAAGTGCTCTGCTGATATTGGCAGTGGTGTTTACCCCAAATGGTCCAGGACACCTGCTTAAGAAGCACCACTGAGCAAAAAGAGTTTTACCAATTAAGTAAACCCTAGGGAAGGAAATAAATGATCAGAAACAAAAGTATGAAGCGAGCAACCCTTGCTTCAGCGATTGTGGCGACCAGCGCCATGGTGCTTAGCATCGTGCCCGCTCAAGCCAACTCGACCGGCGTAACAGCGACATCTATTAAGTTGGGTGTTTCAACCCCGCTTACTGGATCAGCTGGTCTTGTCTACGGCAAGGTGCCAGGAGCTATGCGAGCATACTTCGACTACATCAATGCAAATGGTGGAGTAAATGGTCGCAAGATCTCACTAGTAATTCGTGATGACAAGTACCTGCCAACACTTGCAGCTACTCAAACCACAAACCTAATTTTAAAGGACAAAGTTTTCGCACTAGTTGGCGCACTTGGAACTGCTACTCACTCTAAGGCTTACACCGCAGCAGCTCTTGCTAAGAACAATGTTCCTGATCTATTTATTAATACTGGATTTAGTGGATTTGCCAATAAAACTAAGTACCCAACCACATTTATGGTGCTTCCAACTTACAACATGGAAGCAAAGGTGATGGCAAAGGTAATTAAGGATAATTTCCCAGGCCAAGCCACATTTATGATTGCACAAGATGATGAGTTTGGTGCAGATGGTGTTGCAGGATTTACCACTGCAGGACATAAGTTCACTGCAACTCCAACACTCTACCCACAGGGCACCATGACTGCAGCAAGAGCAGAGGGTGCACTCACCGCTCTTGGCGCTGTCCCAGGCAAGCCAGTTTTGGTTTTGTTTGGAACCACTGATGTAACTGCCACACTTTTGAAGGCAGCAGAGAAGTTGGAACTGACTAAGAAGTTCACATTCCTTGCCGGATCAGTTGGTGCAGATGCAAATACATTGTTAGCACTCGGTGTTAAGCCAACAACTATTGATGGCGTCATCTCAGCTAGCTTCCTACCAGATGCAAAGGATCTAACTGATCCTTATGTTAAACAGTTCATTGATATCAACACCCGTTACAACCAAGGCGTTACCTTTGATAACTATGTACTTGCTGGAATGAACTCAGCGATGCTGACCGTGCAGGCTCTTCGTGCTGCGGGTAAGAATTTAACCCGTGCCGGACTTATGTCTGCGATTGAAGCAAAGGGATCAACATTTGCTAGCGCAGGATTAGTACCACTGGGCTATTCAGCTACTAGCCGCGTTGGCTACAACGGATACTGGGTAAGCCAGTTAAACGCTCAAGGCGAAGGAAAGCCTTATGGCGGCAAACTAGTTATCTACACAACTGATTCAGGTGCTGGAGCAGTTGAAATATCAACCTTCGTTCGTCCAACAATGCCTAAGAATGGGATACCAACAAACTCATGAAAAATCTCAAACTAACTAAGGGGTTAATCGCCCTGTCTTCAGCTGCTTTAATTGCAGCATTTACTGTGGCTGTACCAACAGTTGCTCGTGCTGCTGATAAATGCGAAGAGACGATTGTGTTCTTTGGAATTCAAGTTGTTGACGTTGAAAAGTGCACTGGCACAGATGACAACAAGTCCAAGTATGAAATCATGATGCCAGCAAAATTCAATGGCACCTTGATGGTCTACTCACATGGAATTCGCTATAACGTTAATCTTCCAAAGATTCCAGTTGTGGCGCCAAATGGATCATTAATTGATTACTCACCAGCGGTTTCACCTTCTGATGAAGTTACATCTGCATTGTTGGCGCAGGGTTTTGCGCTAGCCGGTGCTGGTGTACAAACTCAAGGTTGGAACTTAGAAGAGGGTGTAGAAGCTGCCCTTCAGGTATTAACTATTGCCCGTGATAAGTACTCAAAGATCAACAAGGTTGTGACCTGGGGTAATTCACTTGGTGGATTAACCTCACAAGCACTTGCTGAACAGTATTCAGGCGCTGTTGATGCTGCCCTTCCAATGTGTATTGCAGATTCAGCTCAAGCTGAGATCACTATGGCAGGAGATTTCCTTTGGGGAATGAAGTCACTCTTTAATCCAGCGATTAAGGGATCTGGGTATTCAGCAGGTCAAGCAGGGTATGTTGAAATGCTGACTGATCTTGGAACAGTGTTAACTACATTCCAAGCTTTGCAGGCAGCTCTGGCAGCAAATATCACTGCGCCAGCATGGCCATCTACCTCCACTGCACCAGCAGCATTAAAAGCTCTTCCAGTACGAAGTGCAATCTTGCTGCTTGGTTTAATGGCAGGAGTTCCAACTCAATCTCCAGATTATGATGCCTCATCTGGCCCAGCCGGAGCATCTGAGACCTCATTTGGTTTGGTAATTAGCCCAGCACTTGCTGTTCTACAAAACGGAGCAGAGGCTGCTGTTTTGGCAGTAATTGCTAATTACGACATGGAGGTCCGTTATGGCGGAGTTGTATTTGATAACTCAACCACTAATTATGTAGCTCGGGTTAGTGAAGAGTTGGATCAATACGCTGCGGCATTAACTGGTCGCAACAGTGCTTTAGCAGTTCTTGGTTACCTTGGATTACTTCCTAAGGTCAAGGCTGATCCTGCTGCAGTGGCTAAGATGAATAGTGCTTATCAGTTGCAAGGAAAGATTGAGGTTCCAACCATCACTCTTTCTGCAACCGCTGATCACATTACTCCAGCTGGTGCTGCGCAGTACTTAAAGAACCAATACGATGCAGCTGTAGCCAATGGCGTTGCTAAGTCAGGCAAATTGCTTAATATTTGGAATAAGCCAGATGATGCTTATACAGAGTTTTCATCTGCTGGCGCACCTGTTGCTCAAACAGTCAAACCAAATGGCACCGGACACTGCAATTACACAACTAGCCAAATCTTGGCTGTTGCCAAACTGATTGCATCCGCTGCTAAGACAGGCAAGCTGCCTTCAAATAGGGCAGTTCAAGCTGCAATTAAGAATGAACCAAACTTGTTTGTTGATCCAAACTTCGCACCACCATTGTTGAAGTTCCGTCAATAAATAAGCAATAGATTAAACAGGCCCCTAGGAAACTGGGGGCCTGTTTTTATTCTCTATAAACTAACCCCCTGATGAAAATTAAAGTTAATTCACCACAGGCTATGTTTGAAGTAGGGCAAAGGCTAGGCCAGCAATTAAAGCCCTCAGATGTGGTGGTGTTAACAGGCGAATTAGGCGCTGGTAAAACAGTTTTAACCCAAGGAATTGCCGCAAACTTTAAAATCTTGGGAGTTACCTCACCAACCTTTGTAATTAGTCGAATTCATAAAGGTGATCCAAACTTTATTCACATTGATGCATATCGATTATTGGGCTCTGACGCTAGTAATTTTGCTGACTTAGATTTTGAAAGTTATCTTGCCAGCAGTATTTTTGTGATCGAATGGGGCAAGGATTTTGTAGCTACCTTAACTGATCAATATTTAGAGTTAGTTATAACCACCGGAGAAAAAGAGTCTGATCGAGAGATTGAATTCTTGCCAACTGGTGAGCGTTGGAGTGGATTTAAATTATGAGCACAGTTTTAGCACTTGACACCTCAACATCTCAGAGCAGTGTGGCACTAGTTCAAGATGGGAAGGTTGTGTTTACCAAATCTCACAATGATCCACTCTCTCACGCTGAGGTACTTCCAAAACTAGTTTCACAAGCCCTGGCACTTAATAACAAGGTGGATTTAGTTGCAGTAGGGATGGGGCCAGGCCCATTTACCGGACTTCGGGTGGGAATTGCCTTTGCACAAAGTTTTGCCTTGGCTAGGCAAATCAAT